>JAAHTH010002344.1_pt1 | contig 14732 bp, 24 predicted proteins | sample 6116091 | NCBI WGS metagenome assembly JAAHTH01 (sample SAMN13939990, study PRJNA603662) | sponge metagenome | isolation source: marine sponge | host: Mycale hentscheli | place: New Zealand | collected 2006
TACCTGACCACAAGAATAATTAGAAAAAAAGTAAATAAACTATTTACAGTTTATCTAGGTCAATTTAAAACGATCATATTAGCAACGCCAAGGAGGCACCCAAATGTCAACTCAAGTTTTAAATTTCTCAAACAATCTGGTCATGCAGCGCAACGCAACACGGTTCGGCGCATGGGTAACTGTTTTCTGCTCTTGCGATGAGTTCTTTAACTGTGGCCAAGACAGCGTTGAGCAGCAAATGGTCCAAGTAGAAGGTGGCCGCACAATGCGGGCATGGGAAGCCTTGAGAGAGTTGTCTCGCCGTGGCGAGGTTCCTGTTTCTTTCAAGTCAGTTTAAGGGGGTTACGATAATGTCAGCGACTGCAACAAATCACGTCTGGGTAAACCTTATCCATCGCTCTTGGGAGATCGACGTTTTGGTCTGCGAAGAACCTAACGATCCAACTCCGCGCCTATGGCATGGCAAGCGCCCGCAAAAATTATCCGACCGGCTGACCAAGGAGTTAATGGAAAACTTTGGTGAGGACTTCTTTTGGGAAAAGCTAATCTGGCAAGCATGGGATCGGATGTAATGATACACAAGATGCACACCGGCCTTGAGCATTGGCTGCAAATTGCCAAAAAACAATTGGCTTACTACGAGGAAAGCGGCGACGAAAACGCAATCCGCGCAGGGCGGCAATCCATCGAAAGCATTAAAGAGCAGATGTATAAGCTAGAAGAACTCATGCTGGAAGGGCTTGAAAAACTTAATGACGATAGCAAAGAGTGACCCAAACTTTCTTCGGCGGCTGGTAAATAAATTGTTTACAGCCGCCTGAGCATTTGCTAAAACGAATTTATAGCAACGCATGGAGGTAAAAATGCACACACCGTTTCACAAAGCTCAATTTCAAATTGGCAATGGTTCTATTCACTATGTTGATGGTGACGAGCGTAAGTTTGTTATCAGCACAGAAAAAACAATCTTCAAAGCTCAGGCAGTCGTAAAGCAGCTTTGCGCCGCCCACACCCAAGAGGAATATTTCTCTTTACTGGATGCCGGTGTTACGCCCATCAAAATCTTGGGCAACAAAGATCGCGGCTGGTTACTGCGCCAAATGAAACAAGCCAAACGGCACATCGGGTAAGGGGGGTTATGACAATGACTTTTACAGCGGATCAATTAAAACTTAAGGCCCACATCGAGGCAAAGAATGCTGAGGCACAAGCGCAGATGGATGCCAAAGAAGGGCTATGGGTTAGCAAAACCACCAGTGACCCATCTTACTGGGCTGGGCTTGATATTTATACCGTCGAGCAGTTTGAGTTCACTATGGGTTGGGAAGGCATTTATAACCTCCTGTCTGAGTGGTTTAGCAAGTCTTATGCTCGTAGCGTTTTAAGAGGGGCAAAAACGACCGCCGACCTTGCCGCCATAGAGAAGGAATACTTCCAACTTAGCGATGACTTTATGGCCATCACGGAACAAGAATACTTTGAAGGGGTAAGTTAATGGGACAGTGGAATAAACTATTAGACGCGCAGCAAAGGCAGCGCGTCAACCTTGTGCAAGGTTATGCGGTCAAAGGCTATACAGCCACAGAGGCCGCATCCTCCTTGGGCATATCCAAGCAACAGCTTTACGCCTATGCAAAAAAGCACTCCATCAACTTTGGTGGCGGCAAGCAGCCTATGGAAAAAATCACAATCGTATTGGATGACAATACATATGGCCTTGATGACCCTGACAGGTTTGCAAAAGATGCAGATGGCAACACTGTCATTGTCGCACGGGTTGGGGAGGCCAAGCCATGATCAGTGAGTTTATGTGCTTGGCGATGGCGCTTTACTATGAGACCCGTGGCGAGCCAAACCTTGACGCGGGGATTGCCGTGGCCGAGGTCAGTATCAATCGTGTAGAGGATGCTAGGTGGCCTGACACAGTCTGCGCTGTGGTTAAGCAAGACAAAGGCCCAAAGCCTTATGACTGTCAGTTTTCTTTCTTCTGCGATGGTCGCCCAGAAAACCCAAAGCATAAAGCATCTTGGGAACGTGCGCAGGCAGACGCAAAACGTGCTCTGCAGGGCGAGTTACTTGGGCATCGGGCGTTATACTACCACGCCGACTATGCCTCGCCATCGTGGCGCAAACAGCTTGAGCTTGTGGGAAAGGTTGGCACTCACATCTTTTACACAGACAAGCCACGGGGGGCATCGGTATGACGATAGAAACTTGGAAAGAAATAAGGCACCGGCACCAGCAAGAAAAAATCGATTTGGTAAAATCTCTGGCTGATAATTACACCTACGCACAAGCGTCAAGGATTTTGCAGTGGAACGCGAGAAGTCTTGTTAGGTTTTGCCATTATTGGAAGATCAATTTTAAACGCAGCAAAAAGGATGGATACGTCGATGACCAAACTTACACCAGCAGATCGAGAACATTTAGCGTTTCTAAGCAGGCGAGTAGATCTTTTGGAAGGTGAATATTTTAGGCTGGATATGCACCATAACGTTGAAAGAGATTTATGGTCAGCAAGGCGTGAGTTCAAAGAATTTGTCACAAAGCTTGCAAAAGATGGTAAAGATATATTCGACGGGGTTCTTTAATACCGCGCACCTCCCTTGCGTGGTTAGAGGGGGCAACCTCTCCCCTGCCCTTTGGCTAGGTTTCGCACTGCGATAGGGGCAGGGTTTTTTCTTGAAAAGTTTTAGAGGTTGCGATACTCTGTTTTGGAATTTGCACTTCTTATTTCGGGGGCCGTTACATAGGCTGTTGCTTGGGGTTGCACTTCGTTTGGTTAGTTATCAAAAAAATAAACCCTCGTTTTGGTCGGCGAGGGTTTTTTCTTGACAGGTGCGCGGGCGTTTGCGAAGATCACCGCACGACTTTCATAATTCTTCTTTATCTTAAACCCTCGCAGGCTGCTAGAAACTGCGGGGGTTTTTTCGTGGGGCCAGCCAGAACATCACACTCTGTCACAGTTTAAAGTGAGCCAGCCCCGAAGGCCAAAATTACACACACACCCAAAGAGTTCAAGCCTTAGTAAGGGTGGGCGCAAACTGTTCTTGCCTTAAGCCAGCCATAGAGGTCAGCCGTATAAGTTCCTTTTGACCCTTTTGCGTAAGCGCAACCCCATCATGAAAACCGTTAAGGGTTAAATCGGATAAGATATGTTCGTAGGGTGTGCGACCACAAATAACAGCGATTAACCCACCCAACCTCGTTATTTGATTTTGTGATAGCTTACCGTCATGTCCGAGCGATGTTTTCATGTCAGCCAGTTGTAAACCTTATTTGTCCAATCGATGCGGTCTTGAAGGCCATGGAAGCCGCCGTTTACCTTCTTTGTGATAATTTCAATCGTATCAACATCCACGCCCTGATCACATATTTTAAAAAGGTTATTGTCCTCAAAGAAAAACATTGCTGTCTCGAAAGCATAATCAGTCTCAACTAAAGATGGGTCCGTCATTACCTGTGGTAAACCCATGCCCGCCGCGAAGTTTCTATAATTACTTTTGCCAGTCAATTGCATAAAGCCACGCCCGATATATGTGCTTGCATCCTGTGGCGTTTCATTGCCTAGCTTATACCGCTTCCCACGGTTTGCATCCAAATAAACATTCTCGGCAAGGGCGCGGGGGTTGCGGGCGTAAGGCTGCGCATCAGCAACAGTTTTAAACCTATGCGGCCAAATCTTACAAAGGCGCTCAGCCGAACTATAGTAAAGGCTTTCGCAGGTTTTACTAAACCCACCACTCTCATGAGCGGCCTGTCCTAGTAGATGCGCTGAGCGGACCGCTGTAAGACCGAAGTGCTTTGTTATGGCCCTTGCGGTATTTGGACCAAATGATCCGTCTGTGGCCACGCCTATGCGCTCTTGGAGCTTTTGCATTGCTAAGGTCATTTTAATTCTCCTGTGCGGGCTTGGTGCCAAAGGTGCGGACATAAGTCATGTCCTCGCTGTAAGCCTCTGCCCATTTGTTTTCTGTGAACGTTGCAAACGTTATCAGGGCTTGATTGTCAGCCTCAAGCGTAAGCACCACTTCATCGATGATCGCAAGCTGCTCAACCAGAACGTCGATCTTATGAGATTGCTCTGCGAAATACCAAGTGCCCGCGATAACCTGAGCAACCATTGCGAACACTAACGCCAAGGGAAGCTTTATATCTGCCATGATTATTTCCTTTTAAAGAAGGCTTGCGCCCCGCGCACACCGAAACTGGCTGAAATTGCAATCCCAAGGCTGTAAAAATACCAGTCGGGAGCCTTATTAAGCTGCGCAAAACCACGGTCAACCCACCCCTCAGCACTGGGTATCCAGCACAAAATAAGTGGGATTGACAAAATAATAACAAACCATTCGTCTTTCCAGCTAGACTTGGCCCCTTCGGCCATAATGCGTTCCCAGTCTGCAACGCTTGTTTCTTTTGACATTAATATCGCAGCCTTCGCCTTAGCCTCAGTAAGCTTAAGCTCTGCCGCCGCTTGGTTCTTGTCTGCTTTACCCTGTAACCAGCTTCCCGCAAGGTTAGCAATCGGGCCGATAAAAGCTTGTAACATTATTTACCCTTCATCCATTCGTTTATAAGCACAAAGATCAACGCGCATGTCACGGTGCCTAGAAAAGATTGCAAGAATATCTGGCTCACTTTTCGGAACCCAACCAAACCGCAAACGCGCCGGTCATGGCCCCAGAGCAGACGCTAATCATTGCGGATTGCTGCGTCGACAAGTCATCCAAACTCATTCCCCACTCTATGACGCGGATATACATCACTGTCATAACCAGCATCATCAAACGCGGCATTATGCGCCACGCTAAAATTTTATCCATCGCTAAACCCATGTTCAAACCTCTATGTTGATCTTGGTTCCTTGCGGCCTGTCAGCCTGCGTTGTGCGTCCAAATCTATCATAAGTTTGCCCCATGTCCAATCTTTGCTTTGCTAAGGCGTCTAAATGCTTGTGGTTGGCCCTATGCTCCTTATCCACCCTTTGCTCAGCTAGGTGGGCTTCTATGCGCTCTCTGGTGCGTGTTTGTTGGTGTATATCACTGCCAACGTTAAACGGCGCGGAACCAATGCCGCTAACACCGTCTGCCATCAGATGCGCCCCTGCTTTGCCAAAATTATCACAATCGTTATCCCAAGCATGATCGTAACGATTATTGCCGCGCCGCCATAAAGTATAATTCTCTCAATCATCTTTGCTTTGCGCTTCCGCTCCGCTTCTGCTTTTGCTTTTCGATCTTTCCTTGCTTGCACCCGTATGGCTTGCAATTCACCCCAAGCGGAAAATCCGCGTGTTGCAATGACGATCTGCCTAAGCTCCTCCTCGGCGTCCTTGGCCCTCTGTAAATTCACAAAGGTTTCCATCGCGTTTTCATCCGACCCAGAAAACAAACTGCTTTTCTTTTTCTCATGGGCAGCGCGTAAGTCATCCACGCCATCGAAAAACTCACCGATTTGCTTAGTGACGTTCACAAGCTCCTTGCCCGCTGAGACTGCAGACTTTACGGCGGCGAGCGCTGTAAATGGATCAATCATGCGTCCCTGCCCACCAACACAAAGCGCGGGCATCGTGCCTCAGGTATGGTTCTTATTTTTTTTGGATAATGATAATAGAAACTAGGGGGCGGGCATCTGTATTCACACGCCTTATACATCACCCCGAAGGGATACATTCCAAACATCACAGAGGTTAATGCGCAAACCATTGGCAACTGACCAAAAGCTTGAGGCTCTTCTAAGCGTCATAGCCTACCCTTAAATTCCGTCCACACCGCTAATGCGATGAAGCCCAACAAACCAACCGTGATGATCTTAATAACGGTTGCCCATATCGATTTCCTAGTCTCACGCCAGCTTTCAAGCAGCCCGCGCAAATCTTTAATGTCATGCACGGCCTCATCATCATGCAACCCTATGCGGGCTAATGCCTTGGTCGCGCCATGCTCTGCCGCTTCATTGAGCAGCAAAATAAGTTCTGCTTTGGTCACGCCTTTTATTTCCGTATTATCAAGCTTATCAAGCGATTGCATTTGTGATCTCTATCTGAATATAGCGATTATTGGGGAAACTCTCAATCTCGCCACCCACAAAAGTCACCTCAAACTCTGCCTCAAAAGATCCAATCGTATCTGTATCTGTGTTTCTCCACTGATAATAAACAACCCCATTGTCTGCATCAGATATGGTTGCCGTGTGATCAATTTTAGGGGTTATCGCACCAACCTTGCGCATATGGAATTTTACTACCGCATTACTTAAATCAATCGCTGCGTCATTACTGTCTTTCAGCGTTGCTTGCAAAGCGGGCGATGTATCGTTTTGTTTAATATAAAAGGCCATGACCCATCCTATCTAAATTACGCTGCGATTTCAACTTTGTTTGGCCCGCTTACCGTTAGGTCAGCGCGACTTGCACTATCTTGGTCAACGTCGATAATTCTGCCAAGGGCGGCATCATAAATCAAAGTTGGAACTATTGGTATCCCCGCAAGTATCGGGTTCGCTGTGAACACATTGTTTTCGGTAAAGGTTGCGCTTGGAATTATTGGAACCCCTGCATCAAAACCAACTGGCGCAAAGTTATGACCTTGAGTAAATGGCCCGTTGGCCAAGACTGGGGCCGCAGACAATAGCTCTCCAGCCGCAAAAGTTTCTTCCTCTGACATAGAAATATCTGGAATAATTGGCGCAGCGCTGACAAGAGTTTGCGGTGTAAGGTTGCTTATGATTGCAGCCGTTGCCTCACCGACAACCGGCGCATTTGCGCTAATAATAGTTGGGGCAAGATTATGGCCTTGAATAAACTGAGCAGATGCCAACACGGGCGGCAAACCGACTATACCTGAAGGCGCGAGGTTGTGACCTTGGGCAAACCCACCTTGATCCAAAACTGGGGCCGCACCCGTTAAGGTATCACCGGCAAATGTTTCTTCTTCCGACATGGAAATATCTGGTACGATTGGCGTTGTCTCGATCCCTTGCGGAACAAAGTTATGGCCTTGAACTATTGTCGTTCCATATATTTCAACGGCTGGCGTTATTAAATTTGATGTAGTGAATGTTTCTTCTTCTGATATACCGTGTGCAGGCACATCGGGGGCACCCGTATCCAAATCGGCTGTTCCGAAAATATGCACTTGCAAGATCGGCGTCTGTGGTACGGAAGGAGCGCCGGTTGTTAGGTTTCCAGTCGCAAAGGTTTCTTCCTCAACCATTTGCTGCGCGGGCACACTGGGGGCACCGGCTTCAAGGTTGCTGGTGCCAAAGTCGTGGTTCTGCAAAAGTAAAAGCTGCGGGATAGTTGGCCTGTCGGTAAATAGCTCGCCAGCCGTAAAGCTTTCTTCTTCGCTCATACTTAAGGCGGGCACATCAGGCACACCGGCAAGCAGCTCACCTTCTACAAAATGATGAACTTGTTCAAAGGTAGGTTCTTCCAGCGTGGGCACACCCGCATCCAAGTCCTGTACTGGCATAGGGATCGCTCGCACAAAAACAGGGTTTCCAAGCGTAGGCACACCAGCAAGCAAGTCACCCGCCGCAAACTCTTGCCGCAAGGACATCGGCCTGTCAGGCACATCAGGAGCGCCCGAAGTTACCCCGAGCGGCACAAGCGCATGGTTCTGCGTCATACCCGCTGCACTTAATATCGGCGCAGCGCCAGTAAGAGCGCTCGTGGAGAACGTTTCCTCCTCCGACATTGTGGCAGTGCCCAAAACGGGGCTCCCCGACTGTAAGGTCGGCGTAGAGAGTACATGAACCTGTGAGAATGTTGTTTGGCTTACGCTAGGCTGGCCAGTATCAATATCCCCTGTGACGAAAACATTGTTTTCAGTAAAGCTGGCCTGCCCTACGGTTGGGCTTCCCGTGGTGATATTAGCGTTTGTGATTTGAAACTTAGTTGCGCCATCATCCCCAAAGGCATGATCTGAAAATGCACCGATACCAAACGCCATTAGAAACTCCTGTCAGCTTACCGCATATATATCATCTTTTTCAGTCCAAACCAAATAGCCATTTAATTCAAGCTTGCGGGCAAGGATTTTGTCATTCACATGCTTGTGTTCAACCTTGATCATCCTTGGCTTAACATCAAAAGAATAATTCATAAAAATATTTAATTCGTGGCCCTCTGCATCAACCTTTAAAAAATCAACGCTGGGAACCTGTTTTAACAACGCATCAAGGGTAAAACATTTTGATTTTATAGTTTGCTCAAAATCGCCTTCTCGATCTGGGCTAGTGCTTAACTTATAGCCCAAATGATTTTTTGAAACTATGTGGGAACACCCAGCAAGCCAAGTGCCATCATCCCGCGCCACGGCAATCTCTACCTCGCCATCGAAGTCAGAAACAGCGCCTTGAATAACCCTAACACTTGTGTCTTGATAAATCTTCCTAAGCTCCATCGCCATTTTTGGGATTGGCTCCACGACAATGCCCGCCCAACCGGCATCGGCAAGGGGCAAACAAGTATCGAAATTTGCCGCCCCCACCTCTACGAAAAACTTATCCATTTACATCGCCTTCATAGCGGCTAGTCCACATGGTCAAGCTGTATTTAACGCCCTTAATCAAAGGGTTTACCTTATGACCATGCGTTACAGCGCTTGGGAAAAGCAAACATGCGCCATCAGCAACATTCGCATTGTCAAAATTTTGGTGTGGAAAAACTAATTCTCCACCCTCATAATCTCCGTTAAGCTTTACACTGCCGGTTACAAGAGAGGCATCTGTGTGGAACGCAAGGCTTGTCTGTGTGTCCATTGCATAACGCATGACAAAAGCATCTCTAAGGCCAAGATGCTCCATCGGCGTCCAATGGTTTTCAGCAATTTTCCCAAGTTTATTTTTCCATATTGCTTCTATTTCATCCCACATCCCAATATCGCGCACACGAATTTCTTGAGCTGGAAATTTATCTCCGTCCATTGGCTCCCACTTGCCAAGCGCATCGGCTCGTTGGATTATTTCTTGGCAATATTCTGGGGTGAATAATGGTGAAATAAGAATATCTTTTGCGACCTGTTGGTATTCCTCTGTTTGATGGTAGGCCGGTGATACTATTTGCTTTGTCTTGTCCTGACCATAACCAAGCTTATCGCAAAGAGCGAAGAACCTTTGCTTTGCATCTTCACCACCGTTCCCATGATATACGCAGGGAGCGCACATTCCGTTCAATACTTGCCCATCAACAACGGAAACATCATCATCACACTGGAAAATATATCCTTCATAATCAAGTTTTATATTAAGCTTATGGTCCGAGTGCAAAAATCTATCTTGCATCCACGCCTGATCATCTTCGTCATCTGCAACAGCTTCATCTAAAAATTTAAGCAACTTTGTTGACGATCCGATAAATGCACCACTATTTAAAAATCGATACGGGGTATCGGATGGCGGGAAATAATCCGATCTATCTGTAGATGGCCAGCACGTTTTTTCAGCCGCAAACAAAATGTCACACTCAAAGCCCGCAAACCTTTCTGCAATCTCGGACAACGTATCTAAAAAAATTACATCGTAACCATCAACAAACATAACTAGCGTCTCTAGTGTCAAGGACTGTAATTCTTTCCTGATTAAATTAATTTTTTGACCACCACCTTGCGCCTCCATTGTGCCGCCGCGCCAATCAACACCTTGACCAAGGTTTTTAAAATTATTTGCAAATTTTTCCGCTGATACCTTAAGCGGCCAAATTTTTGATCGATCTGTTCCTACAGTGATAATATGTGGCATACTTGCCTCCTTTTCTATTGTACTCGGCCTGATTGACCTTGGTATCTGTTTAACAAGTTCGGGGCGATAAAAATAGTTAGAATAATTTTTAAGCTTAAGGGGCAACCACTCGTCGGCGGGGATAATGTTTTCCGCAAACCCTTCACACAATGTCGCCGCCATTTTAGGGGTTATGGCATATGCGTGAGCATTATACCAATATCCAAGGCCGTTCTCCCTGTGGCCTAGCCAAACGCTATCATAAGTTTTTAAAAGCCCGTCAATCTCCGCAACATCAAAGGAAACAAAAACCGCATCTTCCTCAAGAACAATACCAGCAACGCCAGAGCGGGCAATTTTCTGCCAGACCCTATAATGGCTCACAGAGCAACCAAACTCCGTTTTAAGCACCCCTCGCCCCATAAGGGGATCAACCCACTCTCTATCGGGCTTACAACCGCTCTCTGTTATTATTTGCGCCCAATCCTTACCTCTGGCGTCGAAAGCGTTACCATGCAAAGAAATTTGATAGACTATGGCCACCCTTTTTCCTTACGATGGAAAAAAGAATAACGCTTGGTTTAACCTGTGCTTTCCGTAGTCTTTTTCTGCCTCAGAATAAAAATACGTTTCATCATTTACCGCTGCGCCATGCGGCACCTTAGATGCATCGAATAAGAACCCTCTATTAAATTTTGGTGCGAGATAATCCACTAATTCAAAGTCAGATTTACGCTTCCAAGGGTCACGATCCTCTTGCGTCGCCCGACCCCCATATTCATAGATTTTTCCATATTTATCTTTATAAATATTGGTTCCGTTAGTCTCTGCCTCATTAAGGTAAACCAAACAAACCCAGCCATTATCTAGATGCGGGAACCAAAAATTATCCTCGTAATTATTCCAATCTGATTTCTTCCACCTCATAAAGTTGGTGTCTAAAACATCAACCCCGTTCTCTTTATAAACCTCAAAACTTGTATCATTTAAAAGTCTAACAACTTGATCGGTATATTTTTTTAACGCTGGCTCTTTTCTATGGTGGCGTAGATCAAAGAACTCAGTTCCGTGCATAGGGTGTTCTGTAATTACCTGATTAGTTGGGCCAGACAAAAGAATATCCATGATAAAACCAACGTTGTCATAGAAATTATCAATCTGAAAAGCGCGTGTGCCTAATAGATTAAATTCTCTTACATCCATTATTGCCACCTTGGCCCTTCAAACCAAGCAACCAGAGAGCGCCTTACGCCTCTAGTCACGGGTGTAACTTGATGCGTCAGGTAACTAGGGAAAACGAGAACACTGCCCTGCTCTTTATATCCTTCGGGTAAGTTTTCGACCTCAGTAAAAACAAAGTCGCCGCCATCATAATCTTCTGGGGCTGAAAGCTGAACTGTAATTGATAGTTTCCTGTCAAAACCATCATCACGGTTCCAATCAATGTCATGGTGCAGCCCATAATGTCCATCTTCGGTTGCGCGATATTCAGTATATTGGAAATCGGCTTTCTGATGAATATTGAAGCCAAAGACTTTTTCGTTTGCTTCGTTTACAAAAAAACCAAGCATTTGCATCGCTAAAGCATAGTCTGGAGTGTCATGTTCAATAAAGTGTATTTTGCTACTTCTGTGACTGCTTTCGCCAGCAAAGGTTGTTGCATCTTGTGTGCTTGGAACACTTGAAATAATTTTGTCACAAGTTTCTTTCGTGACCCTTGAGCGCCACAACTGCCAATTTATCCGCATAATTTATTTCTCCCTAGTTCTTGACCAAAAATGCTTTTTATACCTATTACGGTCCGTAAAAGACATTATCCCTTTCATCTTTCTGGCAGGGGCTGTTGATGGGTCAAACGTTCCAATTTCTTTATCAAGTGTTTCCCTCTTAAAGGGCACGACATGAATGAGTGGTTCACCTGCCTCTATGTGGAAAATGCCTTCTTTTTGTTCTCGACAAACAAACGGAAAATTTATGGTGTTATCAGAATAATAATCCGTGTCTACTATTGCCTCAAAAAGCTCAATCTTTCTATCAAAAACATTTGGTGGATTTTTAAAATAACATGAATACCCTTTTGGCGTCTTAATAAACCAAGGGGAATTAAACTTATTGACAACAGCATTATTGGGAAAAATCTTTGTTATATTTGATCCTTCTAATTGTGAGGCTGGATGGAAGGTATGGTTATAGCTGCTACTATCATATGGGAAACCTTGGGGCGCAATATTGGTAAAAAATAACTTAGGTATTTTTCCTTCTTCAATACTTGAGATAACCGACCCATCTTGAAGCACAGACCCTAATTTAAATTCTGGTTTCAACCCAGTCCTTGGGTTTACAATAGCCACAGGATCAGAAATCCCACTTGCATAAACTTCTATTGGCTTAATAAGTTCAAATTGAAAATCACACCAAGCAGGGATAATAAATCCAGACTGCATTACATCCAAAAAAGGTATGCAAGCCTTAACACCCCTAATCGGGAAGCCGTCCTTAGTAAAATCTTCCTTTATTCTTTTGAACCATTTTGGCGCAAATCTAATTGATCTTTCTGGTTCTGGAAAAGCCTTGGTGAAACTTTCATCCAAGCTAAACCTAATCTTAGGTCTCATCACTGAAATCTAATTCCTCTACTGGGTGGTAATCCGCTTCTGCGACACCGTTTGCTGCAATATACTGAGCACAGAAAGCGTCTATTTCTGCATCATTATTTTGACCATATATATAATCTCTATCTGCCAACCTCTCCCCATCAACCGTTGCGTCAAACCTGAAATAAACATTCTGCGTTGGATTTGCAAAATCTCTTTTACAAGCAACAACAGCATGGATTTCATATACTGTTTCACCTTCAAATCTTGCTAAAACTTCACTCATTTTTACCCCCTATGAGTTCCATGTCCAGTTTTGACCATAGTAACCCCCATCACCATTATTATTGCTGGCTCCTTTACTGACCTTCAAAGCTTGACCTCCGTTGACCCTGCCCTGATAGTGCATGTAAACAAAACCACTTGAAGTGCCGATTGTAGCATAATTGTTTTGAGAACCCATTGGATTGGCTATCAGAGGTGAGAAGCTTCCACCACTGTTCATATAACCCATCGGCATAACCCAAGAATTAGAATTGTTTGTATTTAAACCCCAATGATTTCTATTTGGGTTCGACTGCCTTCCCCACCCAACAAAATAATAACCAGCATTTCCAGCCGTAAATATTGTTCCATTAGCGGAATTTCCAAGGTTTACCAAACCTCGTGCTGTCATGCTGTTTTGACCCTTACTTAGCCATCCGTATAGAGGTCCAGATGGCCCTGTTGGTCCTGTCGGACCCCGCGCACCAGTCGGGCCAGTTGGGCCTCGCGCACCAGTCGGTCCTGTGCTCCCTGTCGGTCCTGTGCTCCCAGTTTGCCCCTTCTGTCCTTTTTGACCCGTGGGGCCAGTTGGACCTGTCGGTCCACGCGCACCCGTGGGGCCAGTTCCACCTGTCGGTCCTGTGCTCCCAGTTTGGCCTTTCTGTCCCTTCGCTCCTGTCGCCCCCGTGGGGCCAGTTGGTCCCCGCGCTCCGGTCGGGCCTGTCGCGCCGGTTTGTCCTTTTTGCCCCTTTTGGCCGGTCGGTCCAGTTGGACCCGTGTTCCCTGTCTGGCCCTTTTGTCCTTTTTGACCCTGCGGGCCTGTGCCTCCGGTAGAACCAGTGGGTCCAGTCGGCCCTGTCAATCCTGTCGGTCCTCTTGCGCCAGTTGCACCTTGCGGACCCGTGGCTCCTGTCTGGCCTTTCTGTCCTTTGGCTCCGTTCGGCCCTGTTGGCCCTGTGCTCCCAGTCGGCCCCGTGCCGCCTGTGTTTCCCACCTCACCCTTTTGGCCTTTTGCACCAGTTGATCCTGTTGGCCCCGTTGCTCCTTGAATACCCTGAGAACCTACCTCACCCTTCTGTCCCTTGGAGCCATTTGAACCAGCGGAACCAGTTGGACCAGTTGCCCCGATCTCGCCTTTCTGCCCTTTGGCCCCGTTAGCACCATCTGAACCATCCGCGCCGATTTCACCTTTTTGACCCTTCGCGCCCGTAACGCCTTGGATACCCTGTTCGCCTTTCTGGCCCTTTGGTCCAGTTGGCCCCGTAGCACCAGTGTTTCCCGTGGCCCCGATTTCGCCTTTCTGTCCTTTGTCTCCCGTAACGCCTGTTTGACCCTTTTGGCCCTTTGGCCCCGCTGCAATAGCGTCTGAGATCGCTGCCTTGCGCCATGCAGTCGCGGAAGTGTCATACACGGGGATTAAGTCGCCAGAAGCTATTGATGTCTCTGTGGTGTATCCTGTGAGCGCTGCGCCGACATTGGTGCCATCTGTGACGTCTGCATTGCTTTCAACCGTGTCGAGCTTTGTTCCATCTGCGGAAACATCGCGCCCGTCTACATTAACTACGTTGACCACGTTGCGGCTGTCATCAATAACAACCGTGCCTTGAATTTTTACAGCCATCTTCGCGCTCCGCTACTAGCTTAGAATGTTTCGTCCGTAAGAACGTCATTCGCTACTGCGATTGTTCCCGTATCATCCACCGTCATCTTGACCGTGCCGCTATGTGCAAACGAAAGCTTGCCATTGTCATCTTCTGTTATTGTCCAATCACCAAGCGCAACCGTGCCGAAGCTATTGCTGCCCGTTGATGTAACGTTGCCGCTTAGGTTGCCGGTCACGTTGCCAGTCACCGCCCCCGTGTGGGTGCCCGCTGTATCTCCGGTGACATCGCCGGTCAAATTTCCCGTAACATTGCCGGTCACCGATCCAGTAACGTCACCCGTCAAATTGCCCGTTACGTTCCCCGTCACTGCACCCGTCAACGCGCCAATAAAGGTTCCCGCCTTTATGGTAGCGTAAGCAACAGAGCTATCCGTAAGATCAATAGTGCCGGTTGGGTTTGGGGCGTAAGCGCTTAGAAACTTAAACTGCCCGTCTGATACATCAAAGAACCACCCGACATGCGTAAACCCAACGCCGCTCGTTCCTGTGTT
>JAAHTH010002352.1_pt1 | contig 14703 bp, 23 predicted proteins | sample 6116091 | NCBI WGS metagenome assembly JAAHTH01 (sample SAMN13939990, study PRJNA603662) | sponge metagenome | isolation source: marine sponge | host: Mycale hentscheli | place: New Zealand | collected 2006
TCATCAGACATTTGTGTTTTAGTGGTATCTAATAAGGATGCCTTGGTACGCATAGCTGCTAATGAGTTTACTAATATGTTTACCCATTTCATTTTTAGTGCAAATAGTTGGTCTTTGTTTGAAATAGATAAAGTATTAGAATCTGTGTTGTATAGAAAATCTACAAATTGATTTTGTGCCATTTTTTATGTTTTATAGTTTATTACTTTGCTAATATACGAAATTATTGTGAATTATCCAAATTATTATCCAACTTTTTTTGGATAGTTTGAAGTAAATCATAAGAACCATCTTGCACATAGGCTTCTAATCCCATTGAAACTCCGATAAGTTCTTGAAGTGTTGGTTGGTAATCAGGTCTGGTCTTGAACCATTCTGCTGCTACCTTTAGACATGATTGTCTGTGAATTTGTTGTCTTGTTGTATCATTCATTTTTTTATAGTTTATTACAATTTATTACAAGACTAATATACGAAAAATAATTGACAATTCCAAATTATTTTCTAATAATCCAACAATTTTTTGAACCTTGTGTTACATTAGGAAATATCTCATCTACTGCTTTCTTTACACCTGACCAATGTGGATAATCATGTCCTGCAATAACTCCACCGAATTTTACCTTTGGATACCAATGTATGATATCTGCTTTTACATTCTCATAATCGTGTGCTGCATCGATGAATACAAAATCTAAACTCCTATTATCATAAAGTTTAGAAGCGTCAACAGAAGTACTCCTAATAGGGTTTATGTATTCGGAAACTAATATGGTATTCTTCCTAAATTCGTGATACAACCAATCTTTAGGTTTATCTGATAAATCATGTTCTTCAGAACCACCCCAAGTATCAATACAATCAAACTGAATTCTTTTTCTTGAGTTTCTAATCTCTACTGCCATAAAAGATGCAGACCTACCTTTCCAAGAACCTACCTCAACAAAGTGAGAACCATCTTGAAAGTGTGTAATAATTGATTTATATAAATCTTGATAATCGAAAAAGTCTTCTCCTATATTTTCATAAAAGTGTTTCATAACTAATTAATTTTAACCAAACATTTCTCTAACATCTGCAACCCAACCTTCATAAAGACCATCAGTATATCTATTATGTGCCTTGAACCATGAGTTAGGTGGTTCTTGAAAACAAAATGCCCATGCACCACAATCCATTCTTTTTTCATCATCTGCTTTGTATTCAGTAACCTGACATTGTTCACCCAATATTCTTGTGAAAGTTTTACCAATTCTAATTTTACAAAATGGCTCCCACTTATCGTACCTATGTAAATGTGTTGCCCAAGTGATGTCAACAAGTACTCTATGTTTGAATCCTAATTTAACTCCTGCATTAAGAATATAATACAACTGCTCTTCATCTTGTAATTCGTTTTTAAGGACTATATCTAAATCTCTGACAATACCTTTGTAAGAACCGAAATGCTTCTCACAGAACGAACCTATGAGGTTTACTTCGTATTGGTCAAGACCTTTTACCTTTTGGAATTCAGACCACCAATTTGTAAATGATTCTAATGTAGGTCTACGATAAGGAGTATTGGTTGAGACTGAGCCCCAACTTGCCTGAAAGAATGGTGGTTTTTTTACTCTCATAATTTTAACAAAAAGAAATAGGGAGCGAACTCCCTATCTCAATGTAATAAACTAAAGGTGAGGGGTCGGAAATAATTAAAGTAATCTGGCAGTTATAAGAAAAACCCGAGAGGGGAATCAAAAATAAACGATTAGGAATAATAACCTCACCTATCAATAAATATACTCTTTGCTAATTTTCAGTAATTTTTTTTACGGAAACTATTTTTTCTTATATTTATATATGTAACAAACTATAAAACGAACTATGATTTGGAATTGTCAAATTAATTTCGTATATTAGTATAGGAAGTAGTAAAGTTATACATGGCAGAAAAAAATTTAATATAAGAAAATAAAAAATTATGAACAAAACAAAAATTATTAGAAGTGCTAAATCTAGCAAATACAACTTCACACCCATTGCAAACCATTTAATTAACAACCCATCCATTGGTTTAGATACTCTTGGATTAATATGTTATTTAGTTTCTTTACCTGAAGATTGGATTATTTACAAAGAGAATGTCCAAAAGACTATACTACAAAGAGGTCATGGTGAACACAAATTTAATAGAATTTGGAAAGAAGCAAAAGATAATGGTTATATTATTCAGAAAAAATTTAGAAGAGATGATGACAAGTATGATTATTCTTATACTGTGTCTGATAATATCTTAACCACAGAGGGATTATCCACACCTGGTTTATCCACCTCTGGTTTAACCACACCTGGGTTTCCCACCTCTGGAAAACCACCCTCTATACAAAAGAATAATATACAAAAGAATAATAAACAAAAGAATATAAATAAAAAAGAAACAGTAACAAATAGCAATCCCATTGTTACTGAAGAAATTTTTGATAAAACTTTTAATGAATTTTTTTAAGATGAATAGAAAACAAACAGTATTAGAATTAATGAGAGAATTTCTTTATAAATTATCAGATGATAATCCAAATAAAAAAGAAATTAAATCTTTCTTAATTGATGAAATGAAACTTCAATATGATATGATTGATGAACCAACTGACCACTTATTACAAGGTTGGATTGAAAATGCACTCAGAACTGATTTAGAAGAAAGATTAAGAAAAGAATTTGGTTTACCTAAAGAAGTAGGTAAAACCGAAGTGATAAGTACAATGAAGGTGCCGAAACCTAAAAACTAGCAAATGAAATATTTATATACGATATTGAGATACTTTGCCATTTTTCGTATCTCATTGACTATATATTGTTAATTTGCTTCAGAGGAGAGGGATTGAACTCCCTCTCTTTTTTAGACATTTTATAAATTAAAAACCAATAAAATATGTGTGTAGGAGACATATTAGAAAGAATCATTCATTACTCAACAATAGGATTTGGAAAACGAATAGCAACTAAAGTTGCCAATTGGTTAGGGTTTGAAGATTGTGGTTGCTCGGAAAGACAACGTAAACTGAATGAATGGTTTGGTTGTAAACAAGGAATAGAATTATGACAGCACCTTTTACAGAAGAAGAATTTGAAACTCTAAAAACAGAATTGAACTCTATTAAGTCTTTTCTGCCTGATAACAAGATGAGTTATATTTGGACATCAGTTCAAAGATTAAGAACAAAGAAGACACCACAACCTTGTAGTTGTAGGTCTTCAGGCAAGTTATGGGCAGGTGCAGTAAACGAGTTAAGAGAGTTTGTAAATGAGAGACAAAAAGGATAATGAGATTAATAGAAGACTTGATGTACTTCATAGAAAACACTATTCATGGTTGTTTTCCGTGGGATTCAAGGTTTCTAAATCAAAACCCATTACCGAAGACCTTATACAAGAATTGTATATGTACATTGCACAGAAGGGAGACCCCAATATATTCTATGCAGATTCCTACAACTTACAATATTGTAGGTCATTTATCTTGAGTAGATTTTATAATCATGCAAAGGTACAAGGAAGATTATCACCCCTTTCACCTGATTATGAACGAGAAGATGAACCTTATAACGTATCACAGGATAAGAAGTTACAAGAAAGTTATGAGGAATTACTTCGAGAGATAGATAAAATGAAAAAACAAAAAGGTTGGTCATCGGCCATGTTGGCAGAGATGTATTGGTTTAGTGACATGACCTTTGATGAGTTAAGTAAAAAAATAGGAATATCAAAATCAACGGCATTCCTTAATGTAAGAAAGACAAAAGAAAGATTAAAATTAAAATTAAAAAATCCATTTGAAGACAATGAAGACAATAGCTGAACAACAAAAAGAAGAATTTAGTAAATTATTAAAAGAAGGTAAAGAAGTAGTTTGGAAGTATATAGAGAGTGCAGAAAAACAATTCTCCGAAATCGAAAGACCAAACAATTTTGACATTGGTGTAAGTGATATCCTTTCAGTAGTAAGAAAAGAAAAAAGATTTAGTTTCAATCAGTACATAGAAGTAGAAAGATTTCTAACTGAATGGAAAAGATTAAACAAAATGAAACCACAAGAAAACGATGATTACATTATCCTTTAAGTTATGAAAGAAAAAATAAACTTGGAAAGAATAAGAAAACAAAATGCAAAGAGATTAGAGGCATTACTTTCTAATCCTAAAAAAATGGAAAGACTTGCAAAGAAAGAATATGGAGATAGATGGAAGATAGTTTATGCAGGTCAGAGACATTATGAGAACTCGCAAATTAAAAAATAAAACGTTATGAAATTAAAAGAATATATAGTTGGAGACAGAGAATATTTGGTAAGAGAAGATGGGCAAATCATCTTACCTGCAAAAGAAGTAACCTATTGGAGAAAAGACCATGGGATATGGGTAACAAGAACAAGAAAAGAAAGAATGTCTAAACAATCCTTAATGAAGAATGGATATCTAAAATCTTGTTTAGGGTTAGTACATAGAACAGTGGCAAAAGCATGGATAGGTGAACCACCAAATCAACAATGGACTGTCAATCATAAAGATGGAAACAAAATTAACAATCATTATACAAATTTAGAATGGGTAGCACATTCGGACAATTGTAAACATTGGATTTATTCTGATAAGGGTATTGGAAGAAAAACAAAACCTTGTGAAGCATTTACACTTGATGGTAAATCAGTAGGTGTATTTAATTCGTATGTTAAAGCAGCAGAAGAGTTAGGTTTACATAAATCATCAGTTGGTAGGTGCATATCAGGAAGACTAAAGAAAACTGGCGGATATACTTTTAGAGAATTAAGTAAAGAAGAATATTATGCCTTCTTGGACTATTATGGCAGATAAGAATCCAAAGAAAACTGGCGGATATATTTTTAGAGAAATAAGTAAAGAAGAATATTATGCCTTACAGAATAAAACCTCCAACTAAAGAAGAGGTAGAAGAAATAAAAAAAGAAAATAAAAGAAAGTTGGATGAGATTCTTTCTATACCAGATTACCAAGTTTATTTAGGTAAGAAGTATTATGGAGAAAGATATCATACCATTTTAGAAGATAATCATTATCTAAAAAAAGAACATAGAAAGAAAGTACAAAGTTTTGGTTCAGATTATAAATCTTATATAGAAAGACCAATAATACAAATGGACTTGGATGGTAAGTTTATTAAGAAGTGGAACAATGCAAAGGAGTGGGCAGAGTCAGAAGGAAGACAAACCTCTGCTGCATCTCATGTTTCAAAATGTGCACAAGGTCATGTAATGTCACAAAAGCAATCTTCTTATGGTTATCTTTGGAAGTTCGTAATAGATGATGAGTACGATTATAAAAATCATTAATCGTGTTAAATAGTTAAATACTATAATAAAACTATGGCATTCAAAAAAGGAAAAGAATGGAATGGAAACAAGTTCGGTAGACCGAAAGGTTCACAGAACCGTTCATCCGAAATGATGAAAAGAAATATCCAACGTGCTGCAAACTTGGGATTAGATTATCTAAAAGAAGATTATGAAAAATTGAGACAAGAAGACCCAAGAGGTGCTCTAAATCTTCTTATGAAATTATTAGAGTTTAATTTACCCAAGTTAAAGGCAATGGATGTTAAGTTAGATGCTGATGTTAAACAAAAGATTGAAAAAATCACAGTTGAAATTAAAAACAAACAAGATGACAAAAAAGAAAAAGAAACCAATTAGAATGCTAACAGGCGTAGTATTCGGACACAAGGTAGATGATATGAAAGAATCTATCAAGAAAATGGAAGACATAGGTGTAGAACCTATTGTAGTAACATGGCCAAGATATGAGAATGACTTTAATGGGTATGAAGTATATACACAACCTACTCCACCAAGTCAAGGTACAGATTGCATTAACCTATTCTCTAAATCAGTAGAACTCATGTGGGAAGTTCTTGACCAAAGAGTCATTGGTGCAATTGCAAACAATCACACAAGGCCTACACTTTGGAATTGGAACTTAACAAGAGAAGAGTGGAAAACACTTCTTGACTTTAATCCAAATCAAAAGGTAAATGTGGATGAATTAATTGAAGAAAGATATAATCAATTCTATGGAACTAAAGATTCAGACGAGCAAAACGTTTCTGGACTTACTGAATGATGATAGAATAGCAATACTACAAGGGGGAACTCGTAGTGGTAAATCTTATTCTGCAATTCAGTATTTAATAACCAAGGCATTAGAGAACGAAGGACTTTCTATCTCTATTGTCAGAAAATCTTTTCCATCGCTTAGAATCTCTGCACTGAGAGATTTCAAATCTATTCTAAAAGAATGGGAGTTATGGGATGAGGATTCTTGGTATGCATCAGAGAATACATTTACATTCGATAATGGCTCATCAATAGAGTTTCTATCAGTACAAGATTCGGAAAGAAGAAAAGGTACAAAAAGAAATATACTTTTTATTGATGAGGCAAATGAATTAAATTATGAAGATTACTTTCAGCTCTCTATTAGAACAACAGATAAGATTATCATAGCATATAACCCATCGTTCCCTACTAACCATTGGATATTCCAACAAGTACTAACTCATCCTGAGGCAAAGAGGTATATTACAACTTACCAAGACAACCCATTCCTTGATGAGACGCTAGTAAGGGAAATAGAAAGGTTAGAGAAGACTTCTCCTTCTTATTGGAAGATATATGGTTTAGGATTAGAAGGTGTGGTAGAAGGTCTTATATTCGATAACGTAGAAGTAGTAGATATTATACCTGATACTGCAGAGTTACAAGGATACGGCATTGACTTTGGCTATTCTAATGACCCAACTGCTCTGATTGCACTTTGGAAAACTGAAGATGGTATTCTATTCGATGAGGTATGTTATATGAAAAATCTACTATCTAATCAGATTAGTAACTTTATTCGTGCAGCATATAACCAATGGGGTAAGAAAGAAGTTATCGCAGATTCTGCAGACCCAAGATTAATCGAGGAAATTTTTAGAAATGGAATCAACATTAAACCTGCAGTGAAAGGGCCTGACTCAATCCTTGCTGGTATTGATACTATGAAACAATATAAGATATACCTTACAAAGAAATCTGAAAATATGATAGATGAGTTTTATTCATATACATTCAAGAAAAATAAAAACGAAGAGTTCTTAAACGAACCTATTGATACAAACAATCACGCAATCGATGCTTGTAGATATATCTCAATGTTTAAGTTATCAAACAAACGTAAGAACTACGGTTCATACACAATTTCAATTAGATAATATGGCAAAAGTACATGGGAAACCAAACGAAATGACCGAAATGAAAGTTTCAGATTTAACCGAACAACAAATTATTGATTTGGCCAAATGGGCACAAGTCCTTAATGAGGAGAACAAAAATCTAAAAGGTTATATAACACAATTACAAGCACAACTTCGAAATGCAAGAGGACAACGTGCAGTAGCAGAACATAAGTTAGAAAGAGCAAATACAGTATGGGAAGTTCAAACTGCATTTGATGGAGATGACAAAATAACTACGAATGAGTAAAAAGATAAATTTAGAAATTAAAGTACCCCTTGATTGGTCAGCAGTACCACTTCGTAAGTACCTACAACTGATAGGAGATATGAAGACATACGAAGACCAACCTGAGGCAATAGATGCTGCACTCTTTTATCATTTGTGTGATGTAAAACCTAATCACATTAACAAGTTAGATATATCCATATATACAGATATACGAGAGAAGTTATATAAATTAATGTCAATCAAAGATGCACCTCTAAAAAGAAAGATTGTTGCAAAGGGTAAGAGATATGGATTTGAACCTAATTTATCTCAAATGGAATACGGCTCGTATTTGGACTTAATGAAATACGAAGAAGTAAAGATAGATGAGAATTGGGCAGAGATAATGTCTATACTATATAGACCTATCAAATCAGAGATAGGAGGATTATACGAAATTAAAACATACGATGGTAAATTAGATAAAGAATTATTTTTAGATGTTACCATGGACATACATTTCGGTGCAATGTTTTTTTTTCTCAATACCTTAACGGACTTGTTGAAAAGTATCCAGAACTCTTCGAAGAGGGAGTTGGTGGAGAATCTTCACAAGAGCAATACAACTTTGGCAAAAAGTGGACTGGATATTCTTCAATCCATCAGTTAGCAGGAGGGAACATCTTATATTATGATGAGGTGTTGGGGTTACCATTAGAAAAGGCATTACTTTTCTTAGCATTTGAGAGTGATAAAGCAAGATTAGAAAATATGTTACATAGAAAGGCAATGAAGAAGTTGTCGAGTTAGTTAAAATACAATTTTACTATTTGTTGTTAAATAAGAAAATATATTTGTTCTATGCGATTTAGACCTGATAAAATGAGTGGAATTTATATTGGCCCTACAAGAGGTCGTGCAATTCCAAGGAATTCAAGAAGAGGATGTTTATGTGTTGGTAAGAATACTTACTCAACCAAGTGTTGTGAAGAAGGAGCATTACAAAATCAAGGAATAGGACAGACTCAAGTGCCTGGTGGACAAGTAAGAGGTGCATTCTCATCGGGTTTCTCAAACGGATTTGATATATAAAAGAATTAAATAATGGCTGAACAAACTAAAAACCAATTAAGACAAACCAATCAGGATAACTTCCCTAATAATAATACTAACTTTATCACACCTGATAAGTTAAGGGAATTTAACAATGACATGATTGATTCGATTGCCACTACGGCAGATTCGGCATCATTCGCTGCAACTGATAATTCGTTACAAGGACAAATCGATGCACTTGTTGTAAGTGGAAGTGGTATCGTTATTGAAGATGAAGGTGTTTCAAAAGGAGTAGCAACAACCCTAAACTTTAGTGGTAGTGGTGTTACTGCAACAATAGATAATGGTACAGCAAACGTTGTAATACCAACTATTGCAGGTACTAATGGTACGAGTGGTACAAGTGGTCAAGATGGAACATCAGGAACTTCAGGTGCAACTGGTACAACAGGTTCTGCAGGTTCAAGTGGTACTTCAGGTACTTCTGCAGAAGGTTCATCAGGTACATCAGGTGTAGATGGCACATCAGGTGTTGACGGTGCCGATGGTACAAGTGGAGTTAATGGTACAAGTGGAGTTAATGGAACATCAGGAATTGATGGAACAAACGGAACTAACGGAACAAGTGGAGAAGATGGAACTAATGGTACTGCCGGTACAAGTGGTCAAGATGGAACATCGGGCACGAGTGGTGAAGATGGTACGAGTGGAACGAGTGGCGAGGATGGTACATCAGGTATCAATGGTACAAACGGAACTGCAGGAACTTCAGGCGTAGATGGAGACAATGGAACAAGTGGAACATCAGGTGCTGATGGAACAAGTGGTGTTGATGGTACAAGTGGTTCAAGTGGTAATAGTGGTACGAGTGGAGTAGATGGTACATCTGGCTCTTCTGGTATTAATGGAACGAATGGTACTGCTGGTACTTCGGGTGAAAGTGGAACAAGTGGAGAAGACGGAACGAGTGGAACGAGTGGTGAAGACGGCACATCAGGAATCAATGGTACATCAGGTACATCAGGTGAAGATGGAGACAAGTATAGAACAACTTCTACAACTTCATTTACTTTAGGTAATAGTGGAACAATAACAGTAGATACAGGTTTAGGCTATTCACCTGCACAATCAATTATTATTGTATATGATGTTTCCAATTTCCAAGAGTGTGAAGTTGTAACTTACAATACAGGAACAGGTGCATTACAATTTGCATCTCCAACAAGAACTGAAGGTAGTGGTACTTACACTTCATGGACAGTTAACTTGGATGGTGCTAGTGGTGGTGATGGTTCATCAGGTACTGCCGGTACATCAGGTACAAGTGGAGTAGATGGAACAAGTGGAATAGACGGAACAAATGGTACTGCAGGAACTTCAGGTGCCGATGGAACATCAGGAATTGATGGTACTTCAGGCTCGAGTGGTAATAGTGGTACATCCGGTGTAGACGGTACAAGTGGTTCATCAGGTATCAATGGTACTAATGGTACAGCAGGTACGAGTGGTGCAGATGGTACGAGTGGAGTAGATGGAGACAATGGAACAAGTGGAGTTGATGGAACAAGTGGTACTTCGGGTGTAGATGGTGCACCTGGTAGTGATGCATTCCCTTATACAGGTTCTGCTATCATTAGTGGTTCTTTAACCGTAACAGGTTCAATCTATTCAGACTCAGAAGCATTCCTAACTGCTAGTTGGGCAAACAACGCTATATCTTCATCACATGCTATAAGTGCAGACCTTGCAGATAACGCAACTGAAATATTTGTAACTGCTAAGAATGTTAGTGGTGATACAATTCTTAGAGGTACTGTGGTACACTCTAATGGAGTTACTGGTGAAAATCCTAATATAGTAACGGCATCTCACGATGATACAAATCTAATGCCTGCAATTGGTATTACACAAACTAATATTACTTCTAATGGTGTTGGTGAAGTAATCCTTACAGGTAAAATAATTGATATTGATACTTCTAACTTAGTAGCAGGAGATAACGTATATGTAGGATTAAATGGAGCATTAACTTCAACCAAGCCAACAGGTAGTGATAATTTCATTCAAAACATTGGTATAGCAACTAAAATAGATGCAACTACTGGAGAACTATTAGTATTAGGTAGTGGTAGAAGTAATGACTTACCTAACATAACAGAAGGTAGTATTTGGGTAGGTGATTCAGACGGAGTTCCTTCTGCAGTTACTACTTCTTCATTGAGTGTGGCAAGTGCAGTATCTTCATCTTACTCAACTACTGCCTCATTTGCAGAAACTGCTTCTTATGCAGAGAATGCTGCAAACATCTTCCCATTCACGGGTGATGCCATTATTAGTGGTTCATTAGGGGTAACAGGTAGTTTATCGCTAAGAAACGATGCTAGTGGTGATAGCGGTATTGTAGTATCTACTATCGGAGACACTTATGCATCAACTGCTGAGGCATCAAAGATTGTAACTCTAACACAAACTGAATACGATGCAATTGGAACAAAAGATTCTAATACACTTTATGTAATTAGTGGTTCATTTATCACAGGTTCAACAGGTGCTGCAGGAACTAATGGAACTGCGGGAACGAGTGGAGTTAATGGTACAAGTGGAATAACTCCAACAGTATCACCATTCACAGGCTCATTTGATGTAACTGGCTCATTTGATTTAGTAGGACCTGCAAACGGAAATGTAGAAAGTGTTGCTCTTGCATCTTCTACTGCATCGATTGACTTATCTAAAGGTTCATTCTTTAGTTCATCAATTAACAATACAACAAGAGTAGAATTTAGTAATGTAACAGCAGGTATTACGGCACAAGTAGAGTTAACTACAATTGGAACTCCAGCAGTATCATTTGGTACAAATGTTCTACAACCATCAGGTAGTGGATACGCACCATCAGATGCAGGTGCGAGAGATATTCTAACGATAACATCTTTAGATGGTTCTAATGTATTCGTAGTATCGGCTAATAAATTTGAATAATATATGTTATTTAAGCCATTTGGATTTTATAAACCAGCAGTAGTAGCAGGGCCAGGTACAGACCCTGATGCTGATGCATTCATCTCTGCTGCAGGAATTACTGACCCTACACAACAAGCTGCAATTCAAACACTTGTAACTGATTTGAAAGCAGATTCTCTTTGGACTAAACTTCATGTTATATATCCATTTGTAGGAGGTTCTGCAACATCTCACAAATACAATCTAAAAGACCCACAAGATACTGATGGTGCATATAGATTAGATATACCAGCAGGATATACTAATAATAGTGGTGGTATTACTGCAAATGATTCTGATTTAGCAGATACACATTTAACTCCATCAACATTTTGGTCAGATAACTCATCTGCTTCGATGGGATTCTATTCACAGAATACACCAGGTGGTATACAAAACATTTCAATGGGTGGTGATAGTAGTGGTACAGGTTTTAACTTAATTAACGAACCTTATCAACCACCAGGTAACTTATATTATGGTAGAAACTTTGTACAATTAATAAATGGAACTGACCATGGATGGCATTCAGGTTTAACTACGATATCTCGTACAAGTTTAACCAACATGCAGTTATACTTTGATTCAGGCTCTGTTCAAACAAATACTACTACCGAAACAACCAATAATAGACCAACTAATTCAGTTGCACTTGGTGGTTTGAATGGTGGTTCACAAAGGTCAAATCAAAAATACTCATTTGCATTTATTGGTGATGGATTAAGTTCTACAAATGTATCAGACTTATATGATGCTGTACAAACATTCCAAACAACTCTTGAAAGAGAGATTCCAAAGAATGGTGTACAAAGAGATAATTTAGTTGGATGGTATGATGCAGAATATTATGCAGATTCTTCAACTTGGCAAGATTTAAGTGGTAAACAAGACGCAACAGTACAAAGTATTACTTACACAAGTGGTACACCATCGTATTATGACTTCCCTGCAGGTAGTGGTACAAAAGGAATTGGATATGCTGCAAACTCTGACTTATCATTTAGTAATATGACTATTCAGATGTGGGTTAACCATGACACAACATCTAACGTACAATTCTGTGTGGCATCTGAAAGAAGTACAACAGGTACAGGTGGTACAAGATACTCTCTACACTTAAATCCATCTGCAAACACTGCTGGTATTTATAATGGTCAAAATTTCTCAACAGTTAGTGGTGCAACACAAACATCAGGTACTTGGTACTTCTTTGAATTTGTAATGACAACATCACAAGTAACTGTTTATCAAAACAACTCATTAGTAGGAACTATTGCAAGAGGTATAAACACAAGTGCTGGTGATGAACCATTTGGTATTGGTACACCAAACTATAACTTATCAACATATAGTGGTGAATATTGGAATGGTCAGATAGCAATGGTATTAAAATATAACACATCCACAAGACCAACAGGTAATTGGGATGCAACTAAAGCAGCATTTGGATATTAATTATGGCACAGACACAAAAAATGTATTTAGGAGACCATGAAATCGGAATCACAAGATTCGGAGAGGATGGTAACATTATAAATGGTTCATTTCCATTTTTATTAGATATAGATTATTTAGTAGTTGCTGGTGGAGGTGCTGGTGGTGTTGGTAATGGTACTGTATCAAGTGGTACACTTGGTGGAGGTGGTGGTGCCGGTGGTTTACTTTCAGGTTCTGCAACTTTAGTATATAATAATTCAGTAGCAGTTACTCGTGGAACGGGTGGAAGTGGAGATGAGACCGATGGTAATGATTCATCATTTATAGGTTCAGGTATATCAGTTACTACAACAGGTGGTGGATATGGTGGTTCACTTAATGGTACAGGCGATGGTAGTAATGGTGGTTCTGGTGGTGGTGCAGCATATTTTGGTGGTAGTGCTGGTAGTGGTATTGCAGGTCAAGGACATAATGGTAACACAGGTAGAAACATTACTAACAACCATACTGGTGGTAGTGGTGGTGGAGCAGGTTCTGCACCTCCTTCACAAACTCAATCAGGTGCTGGTATAACTTGGTTAGATGGTAATCCATATGCCCAAGGTGGACCTGGTGCATTTTGTAGTGGATTATCAACTGCAGCAGGTTCTGGTGGACAAGGTAGTGCAAGTGGTGTAACAAGAACTGATGGGAAAAATGGTGTGATAGTAGTAAGATACCAAGGTTCACAACAGGCAACGGGTGGTACTATTACACAAGATAGTGGATACACATACCATACCTTTACAGGTAATGGAACATTCACCGTTACTGGTTAATCAATAAAAAAGATAAATTAATTGTTAAAATAAAAAACAAAATATTATGAGTGGAAAAATTCAAAATAGAGAATCGTATATTGAGAATGGAATGTTCTCGGGTGCATCAGTAGTAGTTCCTGTATCGGGTTCTGAATTTGATGGATATAATGGTGACAATCCTCAATTCGGATATGTTGCTGGTGGTCTTTATGTTGGTGGACAAGGTGATATTGCATTAAAAACCGTAGATGGTTCTAATGTAACCTTTGTATCAGCATCAGGATTCATACCAGGCTTAGTTGCCGCAGTATCTTCATCTTCTACTGCAACCGAGATTCTTGCATTAAAATAATAACGATATGTCAGTAAATCGTAACTCAAACATAATCAAAGCCATTAAACAACCTAATATAGGACCTGTTAGATATGAGTTTCCTGCTACTTTACACCTTGGTGGTGGAGGTGGAGGTGCTGCTAGTGGTAGACCTAATTTCGGTGGTGTTGGTGCAGGAGGTAGTACAGTTGTATCTGCTTCCTTAAACATTACACCTAATGTAACTTATTATGTTGAAGTAGGAGGCGGTGGTATCGGTGGTGCTGCAGTAGGGACTGGCCCTGCGAATGGTGGTACTGATGGAGAAGGTTCTTTCTTCTACGCTTATACTGATAACTACGATACGCCAGTAACCATGTCTTGTGAAGGTGGACAAGGAGGTTCTTCTAACAATGCAGATGGTGGTGGTAATTCAGGCACAGGTTCAGTAGAATATACAACAATACCTGATGTACAAGATTATCTTGGCTTTAATGGTGGGATATCAGTAGTAGGTACAGTTGGTGGACAACCTGCAGCATCTCAAGGTGGTGGAGCAGGTAGTGGTGCCAATGGTCAAGATGGTAATGCTGACA
>JAAHTH010000997.1_pt1 | contig 14698 bp, 13 predicted proteins | sample 6116091 | NCBI WGS metagenome assembly JAAHTH01 (sample SAMN13939990, study PRJNA603662) | sponge metagenome | isolation source: marine sponge | host: Mycale hentscheli | place: New Zealand | collected 2006
CAAAGGTATCAAGCCTCATGTTGCTACGATCACTCAAACTAGTCAGCAAACAATAGCAAATAAAACTTTAACACAAGTGACTTTTGACGAAGATACTATTGAGCGAGGTGCTGATGCAGACCATAGCAATAATAAGATCCTAATTAAAAGGGCTGGTCTCTACAGAATAACTGGGTATATCCATTATACTAGCTTGGATAATTGCTGTGCGGGCGCGGTTGTTATGATTGGAATAACACCGGATGGAGGTGCTCTTGATTATTACAAAGTTGGGACTGCGGCTAACTGGTCACTAAGCTCTGATTATGACAAAAGGCCTGCTCCACAAACAAGCTTCATAAGGGAGTGTGCTGTCGATGATGCTATTACATTGTATACCTACCAAGATGACGGAAGTAGTGAAACTACTCTTGTCTCAGACAATCGTGGGAAACCGTTTTTAGAAGTTGAGGAGATTAGATAATGGCTTTTGTAGAAGTTTCACCAGAACAGAACTTGTACTCTATAGTTGCTATAGCGGGTGGCAGTATGTCTTCTACCCTATATAGGGATGGGGGAATTCAAGTAGATGGCGTTTCGCAAGAAGACTTAGAGGCCGCACTTGCTACCTACATGTCTAATCTTGAGGCTTATCTGCTTCAGCCGGCTAGAGAGAATAAAAATAATACTATATCTCAGCAGGCAAACTTTTACATAGAGGGATACTATCCATCTTTTAGAAGAGAGCTTTTTATAGCACTTGCTGAGGAGGCCAGAAACACAGGGTTGACGAATAGACTTAATTATATTAATCAACTTCTCACTTGGGTAAAGACGGTCGTTGCTTTGGTTATTTCCGCAGAGACTGCACTTGAGTCAGAAACCACTTTAGATGATATTAAAAATTATAGTGTAGATTTTTCCGTGTTTGATGCGACAAATCCAAACATAACAGTCAAAGGTGCTTTGGCTATCGAAGATTAATGAGGTAAAAAATGGTTTACTCCGGTGGCCCTATAGGATCGCTCACCTATGCTGATGATGGGGGTGTATCCGATATTACTATAAGTAATGTCGAAGCTACCGCTATCGGTTCTTCCGCTAGTGGAACCAACTCTATGAGTATACCTAACGCGCAGGCCACAGCTATAGGGTCTGCCGTAGCGGGAACATTCAGTAATAATTTACCTATCTCTAATGTTGTTGCTGGCGCTATAGGTTCCACTGTTGCTGGAACAAACTCTATGAGTATTCCGAATGCCGTTGCAAGCGCTATAGGCTCTTCCGCTAATGGTACAATATCTAACAGTGAGATTATATCAAATATTGTAGCTACTGCGGTTGGATCTGCTGTTAGTGGAACTAATAGTATGAGTATTCCAAACATAACGGTCGTCGCCTACACTGAGACACAGAGGGGTACTGTAACTAATTCCGGCGATACATCAACAGCAAAGCGCTATAACTTCTGTCTCGGATACGAAGATTACCATGAACTTGATGGCTTTTACATGGACGTGTTTTAATTTTCGTTATTTACCCCGTGATTTTGTGTATATTTATGTGTGGTAGTATATTTTTTATGAAAGGGCAGCAAAATGGCTTGGACGACAGATTTGGTTCTTTTCGTCAGAACCCTAATTGGCGATCTTGATAGTTCAAAATACGCCGATGCTAGGCTTCAACAGATTATTGCTGTTGCAGCTTATAAGGTTAATGACCAAGCAGATTTCAGCTACACTTACACTGTGGATATTGGAGATAATACAATTAGTCCAGATCCAGTCACTAGCAGCGATACAGACTTTACGGTTCTTACGGCATATCAAGCAGCTTGCATAATTGTAGGTAGTGAAGTTAAGACAGAATCGGCCAACTCACTCATGTTAAAAGATGGGCCTTCTGCTATTGATCTTAGAAATGTTTCAGGTAGCTTAAACATAGTATATAAAGATTTGTGTTCTAAATTTGAAGACCTGATGAACACATACAAGGCAACTAATAGCCTTCATGGTCAGGCTGTTCTTGGACCATACAGTCCGGGAAGCAATATCGTTAATAGGCAATATCAATATGGATACAGCAGGTCTGGTACATATTTTGAAAGTTAATAAAGGAGATAAACAATGGCAATTGATGTAGTCCAAAAAGTAAAGAACAGTGACGACCAACCAAAAGGTGGTAAAGGCGTCATTAACGCTGGACAAAAAGCTTTGTCTGCGGCTGATAAGATTGATTCAAATCATACCATCAATCCTCCTATCAGCTCATCAAAAATAGATCAAACAATAGACGTAATGTATGACAATCTGAAAGACAGATTTGACGATTACAATACATATAGTGCATAAGGAGATTTAAAATGGCAGCAGTACCAAGTTTCGCCACAGGAAGAAAAAGTAGTATTGGGACCACCGCAGCTCAACTTACAACCACACATGTTCATGCTAAGAGAGGCGTTCAGATTGTAGCTGATTCAGGCAATAGTGTCGCTGTGTATATTGGGATATCCACAGTTACAACAGATGCAGCAGATGCTACAGATGGATTTCCTCTAGCTGCAGGAGAAAGCGTTGTAGTTCCTGTCATAGACCCAACTACAATTTATGTTAGAGCGGCAAGTGGCAGTAGTTCAAAGGTATTTTTCATAACGGTGTAGTATGCCTATTGTAATTCCCACAGGGGTATTTAATATATATAATGAGGCTGTTGAGCTTTTTGAAAGAACAGTTAAGTTAGTCTATCCAGAGAAAAAAGAGCAGTGTCCAAACTGCTACTTAGACACTTTGGGTACGCGAACCAGATCTGTAAGTGTTTATAAGCCCGGCGGTCCTTATCCTTTTAGTAGAGGTATGCCATGCCCTTCTTGCGATGGACTTGGCTATAAAGCTATAGAAACTGAAGAGAATATTGAGCTTCGCATATATTGGGAGCCCGCAAAGTGGTACAATGTAGGCTTTGCCGTAGATCTTCCAGAAGGGTCTATTCAAACTATATGCAATATGGTTGATTTACCAAAACTAGAAAGAGCTAAGTATTTAATACCTCAGTCTTATGGAAATATTAGTAACTATAGCACCATGAGATATACAAGGGCTGGAGCTTCTTATCCACAGGGATTCAAGCAAAATCCTGAGAAATATGCCGTTACATTTTGGACGAGGACATCATAATGGTAGCTCAGGGAAGCCTTAGATTAGTAGATACTGTTAAGCAGATTCAGCTAAAAGTAAATATAGAAATAGCTAAAGAAGCCAATAGAAAAGCCGGTAGAATAAAAACATCAATATTACCAAAAATAAGACAGGTTATTTCTACTGCGCTCGCTTCATCAGACACGATTAGTTCTCTTTCAGGCGGAAAGCTGAGAGGAGACTTTGGTATCCCTAAAGGAACAGATGTCGTTACGGCAATTATAAGCGCAGTCTCTAGCGCCGTAGACATTACGGTTAATCCCTTCTCGGGATCTTCGTCAGGCATCAAAGGAGAAATTTTTTTAACTATACAACCCCTTGATTATGGCAATGTTCTAGGATTGCCGGGTAGCACAATTACTACAGAAAAAGGACAACCTTTACCTTGGCTGTCTTGGCTGTTGACGTTAGGCGATCAAGTTATAGTTTCTACTCACGGTGTTAGATATAAGCCCGGCACAGGTAGAAGTGGTCAAGCACAAATGAAGTTTAATTACAATACACCATTCAAAGTAGACAGTGCTCACTCAGGTAAGCCGGATGATAATTTTATTACTAGAACTATAGACTCTGTATCAGATGAGATTACAGCTATATTAATAGGAGCGTTCAAATGGTAGAAGATTATAAATCTTTAAAGCGAGTAGAAAACACGCAAGATGCCACACTATCTAACCTGCTCCTCGAAAATTTCATTATGTTTTTTGATTGGGGTTTTACAGATCTTGGAGGCTTTTATTCTGTAGAGATACCAGAGGTTGGTCTTTATGGTGGTAATAAGCATGAGCTTAGGCCTGTACAAGATCCTAATTATAACGATGGTCAGGTTTGGGAAGGCTTTAGAAGTAATTGGGTCTGGGAAACAGGCGTGCAAAATGCCGAACAACCCATCCAGATATCTGGCGTCTTTATTAGCGATACATTTTATGAAACCGGCGTTGCAAACACATCAAAACCCTATCATGTTAATTTTCCTGACGGAAGAATTATATTTGACTCAGCGATATCAACATCTAGCACTGTTAAACTGGAGTATTCTCATAAGTGGATTAATGTAATCCCAGCGGAGGGAGTGCCTTGGTTCAGAGAAATACAGCAGGGCTCTATGAGGCTAGACAATCCTACATTTGGTCAGTTTGGCTCTGGTGATTGGGCACAGCTCGGTCAGACAAGAGTACAGCTTCCTACCGTTGCTGTAGAAACAATACCAAATAAATCTTTTTATGGATATCAGCTAGGCGGTGGTCAGTTTGTAAATTCTGATATGCTTTTTTATGTTGTTGCTGAAACCCACTGGGAATGCAACAATATTATCGACCAGATAGCTTTTCAAAATGATAGAGCTATATGGATGTTCGACACAAACAAAATAGCGATTTCAGGAGTTTATCCGCTTAACTACAGAGGAGAGCTAAACGCCAATGCTCTACCTAGCGGTTTATATCCGCAGCTAGTTGATGAATCTCCAAATCCAGATGACGACTCTTACAACTTTAGGTACAGAAGATGCTATATAGGTAACACTTCAGCTAACGCAGTTACAGAAATCGCTCCTAATTTATACATAGGCACTGTACGCTTTTCCACAGAAGTTAAGGCTATATAGGCGACTTTTTTCTTTTTTTTGTGTATATAATAGTAACCAAGCCAGAGGTGGATAGTTCACAAAATATACGTATATTAACATAGGAGATTATAATGGCTGTTAATAATAGAATATTCTATGCTTGCCAAGCTGTTGCATTTGTCCCATCAGGTACTGCTGCTGTAGCTCCGGGGCATGTTGTACACGGTGTTCAGTCTGTTGGTATTACCAGCAACTTTAGTCTAGAACAAGCTTTTGAATTCGGTCAAGTAGAAATTTACGCCAACTCTGAAGAGGTCGGTGAAGTTGAAGTTACTTGCGAAAAATTAATTGACGGATCTGTAGGTCTATATGTCCATGCCGCACACGCACAGGGCACAAATGTTGTAACTGCTTCATCCAAAAGGACAGATGTTTTTCTGGCTATTTATGATGACACAGTTAACGCTGTCGCCGCCACAGCTAAGAAAGATGTGGTTGCTTGCTCAGGTATGTACCTTAGTAGTTGCTCTTGGACTTGGCCAGTAGATGGTAATGCTACTGAGTCAATCACAATGGTAGGGAATGACAAGCAATGGAATACAAGTGAAGCTGGACATGGGACTACTCCCGCGACAGCTTGGGGTGCCAGTTTGAATACTGGCCTTTCTGGTAGTGATACCCCTGCTTCCGGTCTTCAAAGAAGATTTGGTGGTGTATCTATCTCTACTGGAGGTGGAGCACTGGCTAGCGATATTCCTAGTCATGTTATGACACAGGGTTCTGCAGACAGTAGACATATTCAGAACATTTCTGTTAGTGTTGACTTTGGTCGTGAAAACATCTTGGAACTCGGTCGGTTTGGACCATATTACAAGTATGCCACATTCCCTGTAGAAGTTACTTCAGAATTTGAAGTTATTGCCACAGAAGGTGACTTGGTTGGAGTTTCTGGAACTAACTTTAACTTGGGTGCCGGCGAGCAGATAACAATTGCTGACAGCGCAGGTACACGTTTGGATTTAGGCGACAAGAACAAGCTTACATCTGTATCATATTCCGGTGGAGACACTGGTGGAGGTAACGCTACTGTAACGTTCTCTTACTCAACTTTCAATGACTTGACAGTTAGTAGTGGAACAGCCTAGTAGTTGGATAGCTTAATTTTTAAGCTTTGTGCGATAGTCGTGTTATAAGGATAGGCGGCAAGCACTGATTGGGATTTAAGGATGGTAATATGATGCAATCGTGCATTCAAAGAGATTTATATAGAATAATTAAAGGTCGCACGCGGTACAGATCGCGTGACGGCCTTATTCTATACATATATGAGCCTGATGCCGATATATTGGAAGAGTCTTATGAGATATACGACGAATCCTATGACGAGGCTTATAAGAACGGCGCGTATGTGCAGGAAGAAATCCTTTCCCTGCTAATTGAGAATGATTACTGGAGTCCTCTTGATGATAAGGAGGCTGATAAGGTTTTCAAAGAGCTTGAAGAAGCTAAGTTTCAAGCTTTCAAAAATTTCTACAACAAAAAAGAATTAAGATTTTTTAAAAGAAAAGCCCAATCACTATCTGACAAGTGGGCAAAACTATCTACAAAAAAGGTCGCTCTAGACCATCTTACTTGTCATGGAGTCGCTGAGCTAGCTAGACACCAATGGCTTATATCTGAGACCGTTTACTACAAAGACGGAGCAAAATTTAATTGGGACGTTGATGGCATATCTACACCTAGAATATTAAAACATTGGCAGGAAAATCAAATTCCTCCTGAGCAGGCAAGACTTATAGCTAGAAGCGACCCTTGGAGAGGTTTCTGGACTTTATCTAAAAATGGTCTTGACTTATTTGGCAAGAGGTGTGTGGATTTGACCTCCGACCAATCAAGGCTAGTGTCGTTTTCAAAAATGTATGACGGAGTTCATGAGAACCCTGACCAACCAAACCCTAAAATAGTTGAAGACGATATAGCTTTAGACGGATGGTTCGTTTCCCAAAAAAGGAAAATGGAAGCCCAAAGGAAAGAGCGAGAAGTAGATTCAATGACAGATAATGAAAAAATCAAAAATGCTGGTGAAGTACTTGTTATGGCTCAGACTAATGAAGAGGTTCAAGAAATATATGATATAAATGACCCACGAAGCAGAGGTATAATACAACAAAGAAAGAGTCAGATAGAACAAGAAGGAACTGTCAAGTTTACAGACCTTGAAGACGTAAAATTGGAAATACAAATGGAACGACAAAAAATGTTTGCAGATCATATGAAAAGAGGAGGGAAGTAATGCATAATGGATGATTATAATCAATTATTGAAGAAGACTTTAGATTTGAGATCCAAGAGAGAAGACAAGTTCAAGGACATGTCCAAGAACAGGCTCTATGAAATATCTAGAAAAAAAATTCAAACCACAATGATTGGAGCGCTGGACAGTATTGAAAAGAGCTTTGGTTTTTTATGGCAGACTGCTGAGGGCGACATGAGCGCTGAACAGGAAGAGCTGAAAAAGATCTTTGAATCAACGCGGTCTGAGATACTAGATAGAGGAAACACTCAGATGAGAAATCTTCAAACGGAATTTATTAATTATGATATAACGTGGAAAAAGTACAGTCTTAATTTGCCTGTAGTTAAAAAAGAAGGAGAAGAAAAAGATGGCTAAAGATAAAGAAACTTTAGAAGGCCTTTTTACAGGCCAAGACGCTGAGGGAAATGATGTTACGGTTTACATTAAGAAACCAACAGTGTCAGAGTATAGGGACTCTCAAATTGGATATAATAAAGCTTTTAGAGCAGCACTAGATAGTGGAGCTGTTTTAAAGAAAAAACTTAATCAGTTCATGAGAGATCAGGGTCTATGGGACGATCAAAAAGATAAAGAAGAGCAAGGCTTTCTGGATAAAATCAGAGGTCTTGAAGGCCAGATTAAAAAGGGTGGTATTCCACTTAAGGAAGCTCGTGGGGTCGCTTTAGATCTTAGAGAAGCCAGAGATGGTTTCAGGCTTTTGATCGCAGAAAGAACTGCACTAGACGCTAATACTGTAGAAGGTCAAGCTGACAACGCTAGGTTTAATTCTTTGGTTTGTCTATGTATTCTTAAACAAGACCAGAGTGGCCCTTTCTTTGCCACTGAACAAGAATACGATAAAAGGGGAGCAGAACCTTTTGTTGTCGCAGCTGCTGCCAGATTAGCTAGTTTAATATACGAGCTTGATCCCAATTATGACGACAGTCTTGTCGAAAATAAGTTCTTGACTACATATAATTTTGCTAATGAGAAAAATCAACTCATTAATTCGGATGGTCATTTGATTGACATTGACGATGATGAAGTTGAAAGACTTATTAACGAAGAAGGTAGATTTGTAGCCTATCGTACTGATGAAGGTTATAAAAATCAAGATCCAGATGACATATACTACGTCAACAGAGACGGTGAAGAAATTACAGAAGACGGCGAAGTTAAAGATGGATTCTCTCCATTCTTAGACGAAGACGGAAATCCTGTAGATGTTCCCGAACCTGTTAAGGCTGAAAATGAAGATTCTGAAGAGCCAGAGTCCGAGGAATCGGAAGCAGAAGCTTCAGAAAAGCCGAAAAGACGTGGTAGACCTAAAAAGACTGAAGAAATTACATAGTTTTTGTGTATATAATTGTGGACAGTCTTAAAGGGGTAGCAAAATACTATTGTATCATGCTGCCCCTATTTTTTTAATCTGAGAGGTATATGATGGCAGGAAAATTTGTATTAACAGCGCAAATGCAGCTTCAAGCTCCTACAAATACTGCGCAGGTAGTTAGTCAAATAAATAGGCAGCTGCAGAATGTTCGTATAAATCCTCAGATTAACACAAAGAACATGACCGCTGCGAATAAGCAGATGACAAATCTTAATACTAGTGCAATTACTGCATCTAACTCTCTAGGGAAAGCCAGTAAGAACGCACAAAGTCTTGGAGCTTCTTTAGGTGCTGCAGCTAGAAGATTTGCCGCCATTACTCTTGCTACTGGATTCTTCTTAGGTCTTACCAGAGCTATGGGAGATGCTGTCGGTAAAGCTATTGAGTTTGAAAGAGAACTCCTTAAAATATCGCAGGTTACAGGTAAAACTGTACAGCAGTTATCTGGACTAACTAACGAAGTCACCAAGCTATCTACCTCATTAGGGGCATCATCTTCAGAATTGTTAAACGCTGCCAGAACTTTATCACAAGCAGGTTTTGCGGCGAATAAGGTTACTGGTGCCTTAAGAGTATTAGCCCAGACAGATTTAGCGGCTACGTTCGATAATATTGCTGATACTACAGAAGGTGCTGTAGCTATTTTGAGACAGTTCAGAAAAGAGGTTGCAAGCGCTGGAGGTGAGGTAAAATTCTTAGAACAGGCTTTGGATGCTATCAACGCTGTATCTAAAAACTTTGCTGTTGAATCGAAAGACCTCATCGCAGTGGTACGTAGAACTGGGGGTGTGTTTGAGGCTGCTGGCGGTAAACTAAATGAATTGATTGCTTTGTTTACTTCTGTTCGTGGTACTACTCGTGAAACGGCAGAAACCATCGCTACTGGTTTTAGAACTATCTTTACTCGTATTCAGAGAACCGAAACCATTGACCAACTCAAAGAGCTTGGCATAGTTTTACAAGACTCTACTGGTAAATTTGTCGGCCCTTTGCAGGCTATCGAGGCACTGTCTGTAGGTTTGGCTTCTCTTGATCCTAGAGACTTTAGATTTAACCAAATAGTTGAACAGCTTGGTGGCTTTAGGCAGGTCGGTAAGGTTATTCCTCTTATTAAACAATATGCGACATCTGGTGAAGCTTTAGCTATAGCCAACAATGCGATGGGCTCTACGGCGGAAGATGCGCAAACTGCACAACAGGGTCTAGGCGTGCAGATAGAAAAGCTAGGTGAAAAATTCAATGCTCTGTTCAGAAAATTGACTGACAGTAATTCATTCAGATCGTTTGCAGAAGGGGCAATACAACTCGCTGAGGCTTTTCTGAGAGTAGTAGACGCACTCGAACCATTACTTCCAATGTTGGCTAAGATGGCGGCATTTAGGCTAGGACAGATGGCACTTCCTGCTTTTGGTAAGTTTGCTGGTATTACCGGGAAAAATCAAGGAGGTAGAATTCACGCCTTTAACTCTGGGGGTATGGTTCCCGGCTCAGGTAATAGAGATACCGTTCCTGCAATGATGACTCCCGGAGAATTTGTTTTACGAAAGTCTGCAGTGAAATCTATTGGAGCTGGAAATTTAGCTAAAATGAACGGCTATGCAGCTGGAGGTAGAGTCGCTCTAGGACCGCAACAGTTTGGTATGGCTATTCTAGACGCTTCTGGACCACAGACGGGTGGAAGTGTCAGCCTTCCCGCTACTAACAGTGGTCAGTTTACCGACCAAAAATTGGTCTCAAGACTCAACTCGTATGATTCAAAATATCCCGATTCACTTAAGGAAGGTAGAGGTGCATACAAAATACTCGCAGAGATGACAGCTGGAAACAAGATGATAAAAAGATCTGGGCCTAGTAAGACTCTTCAAGATGTTATGAACAAGGGTATTGATAAAGGATTGATGGCGAGTGTCGATAAAGCGGCACAACACACAGCCAACAACTTGAGCCCAGCTATTAAATCTAAAAAATTAAGTGGCACTACAGCAGGTCAAAATTTTATAAAAAGTATTAACCCAAGCCAAAGAGGTCTTGTGTTTGAGGGATTGTTAGACAACCTAATTGGTGAACCTTTTGATACTAGACCTCAAGACCCAAATCGTCCGTTTGACTTCCTTAATGGAATGGGACAGATGTCTCGACATTACAAAACTTTAGGCGATTTGAAATATATAGACGCTAAAAAAAGCCTAGCACAATCTCAGCCAGCAAAGAATAAACAAAAAGTTGCTAATCAGTTAGGGCTACTCAATGTTGGTAATGTTCTTAGGGAAATGAAGCATGGTAAAAAAGTTGGTGCACAAGAACAGAAGAAAATGAAGGGCCCGAAGGGTTCCGGCGGCACAGGTTTTAAATACCCAAAGGGTATAGGCAGGAATGCTGGCGGGAAAATAGATAGTGTTCCTGCTATGCTAACTCCCGGAGAGTATGTCATGAGTAAAGCGTCATCTCAAAAAATAGGGTATGGCGCTTTAGAAAGAATGAATAGGGGAGGTATTGCTGGTTATAACTCTGGCGGAATTGTTCAGGGATATAATGTTGGAGGCGTCATTGGAACAGCGGGTGCAGGTAAAGGTGGAGCCAGAGCATTTAAAGGAATGGGCTCTCAGGGAATGAGGCAGTTTGCTCAGGCGGCACCTAACGCCGCTAAAGCTATTATGCGTCTTTCTCAAACAACGGGTCAAGTTCAAACCGCAATGATTTCTTATTCCAGAGCTCTCGTTCAGGGGCAAACTCCACAACAAGCTTTTGCGACGGCTACTCATGGGTTAACCATGTCTACAAACAAAGTGGCTCAGGCTCAATTGAAGCAAGTACGCTCTAACCACACGATGTCTGCTGCCGGAAAGGCTTACGCGCAATCATTAACCCAATCACAGGGCCCAATCAAAGGGGCTATGGCAAAGATGAAGCAGATAGCCACCATGCCCGTTAGCGGCATGATAGGTGGTGGCGTGACAAAGATGGGCGCCGGAATGAAAAAGGCTGGAGGAGCGATGAGCAATGCTGCAGGCAACGCTATGATGGCTGGCTTTGTAGCGTCAATGGTTTTGGAAATGGATGTGTTCAAAACTGCGCTTGGAGACGCAGGCACGGCTGTAGCCCAACAGCTCGTGATGCTAGCTCCAATGCTTATGATGATGGCCGGCCCTATACTAACATTTGTAGGTTCAACGATAGCAGCGACGGCTGCCAAGATTGCCGAGACGGGGGTCACTGGCTTACTAACCGCAGCAAAGGGTGCAGAGCTGCTGGCTACTGTGGCAATGGCAGCACCACTTATACTATTGGCAGGTATAGGTATAGCGTTAGCTGCTAACTTCATGTATCTTAAAGAGGTAGCTAAACAAACCGCTGAAGAAGCCAAGAAAATGGGCGAGGAGATGGCTAGTGGCGAGGGTGCGACTGGAGATGTAGGTGCAGACACTGCTAGACTAAAAGCAACATTCAAAAAAGCAAACGAAGCTGCGTCAGAAGCTGCTGATGGTGGATGGTGGGGTAGTCTTGTTGACGGAGCAACAGCATTTGGAGCTGGGTTGCTAGACGTAACCACTCTTGGTATGGCCGGTGCTACTGGTGCCTATATAGACCATAAAGCGGCTCTTAAGCAATCAAAAGATTCTCTGCGTAATGACTTAATGGCTAGTACAAATGCAGCAGCAGCATCTCTCGCGATTGCCGCTAATGCTAGTAACAGTTTTAATGATGCACTAACTGAAATGGCGCAGAAGGAAATGGATGCTTCAAATGCCTTGGATCATCTTTCGTCAGCGGGCAATCGGTTAGTAGGTAGCTTTGATCAGGCTCAGGCGGAATATCTCGAAGCTCAAAGAAAGCTAGCACAAGCCGAAGCTAATCCAAATGCAACCGAGGACGAATTAAAAGTTGCTAGAGAAGGAGCTGAAAATGCTGCTAAGGGGATGGAAGCGCTTCAAAAAGATGCTGCAAAACTATCGTCTGTTGTTCGTGGTCAGCAAACTACAGCAATTGAAGATATGATTAAGGCCGGTAAGACCGCTGCGCAAGTCCTCGCTGACCCAAAAATTAAGCGAGGCTACGAACAGGTATACCAAGCCAATGTTAGAGCTAAGATGGCTTCGTTAATGGAAGCCGACGCGACCATGAGTAAAACTAGAGCAGAACAGCAGGCTCAACAGTATGCTGCGGGAATCATGAAAGCTCAACAGAAGAAAGACGCAGATGTTCTAAAGGCTGCGGACGAAAGACGTATAGCAGACGAGCAATCTGCTATGGCTGCTAGAAAACTAGCGTTTGAAGCAATTAAAGCAGAGAGAGCGTTAGCAAAGCTTAGTGGAACAGTGGCAGCGATGAATATTTCAATTCAAGGTTTTGAAAGCATAATGGCGGCGGCTGTAGGCGAGTTCAAAGAGTTTAATCCTGCTCTGGGTGAAGCTATAGACACCTTGTCGGGAGGTACAGTTACAGCGGCTGGAGCTACAGCTCTTAAAGCTACTGGATCAAGTGTAGGTCTAGGCGGGACTGCTGACAACCTGATCAAAACAATGCGGTCTAACGAAGCACTCCGCAATAAGCTGATTAAAGATGGTATGACAGAGTTTACAAAAGGTGGAGATAAAGCAGGAACTGCATCGGAGGCAGAAGATTTCCTAAAGCGAGCAGGCTTTGATTTGAGTGGAATGGATGAAACTCTTAAGGGAGAGATTCTAAGCAAGTTCAAAGACGGTCTAACTCTCGACGAGGTCAATGAAATATTTGAAACGCTTAATGAACGACTTCAGCCCGGACTCGAAGCTTTCAAACAAATGGCGGAGGTTCTTAATACTGCCCAAGCTAGCATTAGTGCAGCTACAGGCAAACTAATAGATGCCAAGAAGAAAGAACGAGCCGCTGTGATGAAACTCGTAGACGTACAGTTTAAGGGTTTCAAGAGGCTGATGAAGGCTCAAGGCAAAGAAGTTACTTCAGATATGGTCAGAGCTAATACTACAGCAAAAGTAAGAACGGCGGTTCAAGGAACTGGTGCTGGTACGGATGTGGCAAGTATAAGCGCGGCGCGGCAGAATTTCCAGCGACTAGCCCAACAGTCTGCAGCAGGAGCTGCCAATACCACTGACGCAAATGTCAGAATGAAGCTGACACAACAGCAGCAGTTCGCCACAGAAAAAGCTAGACAGCTAGGTGAGGCTTTAGAGTCGTTGACAGACCAGAGCGAACTAGCCGCAGCAGTCATGGCAGACATAGAGAAGGAGCAGGCAAAAAGAGCCGCCGTGCAGGAATCAATCAAAGAGTTTACCTTTGCTACTAATGAAGGTAGAATGCAGATGATGCAAGAGTTTTCCGCCCTGAATAGAGTTCTTCAAACAGGTAACATTAATACTATTCCTGATAAGTTTAGGGGTGCTGTAGGTAAACTTTTAGATCAGTTCAAAGATATAAAAATATTTGGCGGTCAAACTGGAGGTGAGGTATCCAAACAGCTACAGATAGGCGAAATGGATCGCATGATGCGAATGATGTCAGGAGGAAGACAGGGTGTTACTCCTCAGATGATCAAGCAGATCATGGAATCCACAACTAAGGAAGACAAACTTATTGCAGATCTTAAAGCTCTTGGTCAGGAAGAAGTTGCCGCCCAGCAAGCTATTGTTAATCAGCAAGCCAACAATGTTAATAACTTAGTAGCCGCAATTAATAATATGGTACAGCGTATCAATTCGTTTATAATGAAGGCTAAAGGAGAGGTAGCCGACGCAAATATAGCCGTGCCAAAAGCTAGCGGAGGATTAATCTACAGAGCTGGCGGAGGAAGTATATTCAAGCCTAGAGGAACAGATACTGTTCCCGCCATGTTAACTCCGGGCGAGTTTGTCATTAAAAAAAGTGCTGTCGATAAGATTGGTGTTGGAGCGCTTTCCGCACTTAATAACGGCAATGCTAATACTGTTTATAGGGCTGGAGGCGGTTTTGTGGCAGGCGGCAATACTGAGCAAGACGCCTTTGCTTCAGGCCAATCTTTTGCTAGATCAATAGCATTAGGAGCTGTCAGCAATCAGGGTTGGAAGATGTGGCAAAAAAAGAATCCTGACGCCCCCGCTGGGCTTGACAGATATTTAAAAGATTATGGTCATGGTAAAAGGTCAGATGGTATCTTTAACATTGCAGCAAACGCTATAGGATCTACTGGTTTTCTTGGTAACCCTCGATTCGGGTTAGGTAGACTTCACCTTACCGATCCGAACAACGGTCCGAATATCAACGATAGCGCCCAAATAACGGCTAGAGCTGGGGGA
>JAAHTH010002354.1_pt1 | contig 14696 bp, 9 predicted proteins | sample 6116091 | NCBI WGS metagenome assembly JAAHTH01 (sample SAMN13939990, study PRJNA603662) | sponge metagenome | isolation source: marine sponge | host: Mycale hentscheli | place: New Zealand | collected 2006
ACTTAGAATCAGCGGCATGCAAGTTAGCAATGGAAACGAATGTAATGATCAGCGCCGAATTAGACAGGAGTGTCTTCGATGATCTGTTTGAAGGGGCCGATCGTCGTCACGAGAATGTACCGGGTCAGTTTTTCGAGTGGCTAATCATAACTAAGTGCGCATCCGGTTCACTAGTGTATGAACCCTCGCAAGCGGGACAAATATAATTCACCAGCTACCAAGACTAGGATATCGATGATCCAGTGAATCGAAGCAATGCCGGGGATGCCCGGTGCCCGCACCGAGATTGGTCGGCTTGTGATGCACCTCCGCGGTGTCTTGTTCTGGAAAGAGATCGAGTGTGTCGATGTTTTTCCAGTCGCAGCGGTGGAATGGGATGAAATCGTTTGAGTAAAGGTGCCCCTCACCCCAATGCTCAGGTTCAACAGTGAATCGCTGGTTGTGCTGGTTGGGCAATGACAGAGGGAGCGATTTCCACTGACTAAAAATTTTTGGGGGACATTGGCCACGGGTAACGTGATGACTACGCTGATGGTGTTGAATGGACGCAGTGGGGGGGTCATGTTCCGCAGAACGTTCGGTAGTTAGCGGTGAATTGAGTGGAGGCAGGCAGCGCGAACCGCCCAAGTTTTACGTCCTCGGAAAAGGGATGACTCACAGCTTGCAGGAGCTTTTCAAACGGAGACAGGTCGCCCTCATCCGAGGCGGCAGTGAGTGCTTCCTCAACCAGATGGTTGCGGGGAATGTAGATAGGATTTGTTGCACGCATCTCGCGCGCAACCTCTGAGGTTGGAACCCCGTTGAGTAGTTCATTCCAGCGTGCCAGGAAGAGGTCAAGTTCTGTGGAATTGGTGATGAGTGACCCAAGGTTGCACGTGTTTCCGTCGGCCGCGTCTGCCAGATAACGCCATCCGAGAGTGTAGTCTACTTCATGTCGCGTTAGCAGTGCAACCCAGTCGTCAATCAGGGTGCGTTCAGCATCGCTGGTGTTGTTTGCATTTTGGTGACGCGGCAATCCCAATTTTTTTCGCGCACCGTCGTACCACTGAGTCTGGAAGGTCGGCAAGAAAGTGTCGAGGATCTCCGATGCCTCTGAAACAGCTTTTTCGCTATCTTCATGTCCTAAGATTGGCAAAAGCGTTTCTGCGAATCTTGAGAGGTTCCATAACGCGATGGAGGGTTGGTTGCCGTAGGCATAGCGACCAGCATGATCGATGGAACTGAAGACGCTATTTGGATCGTACGCTTCCATGAATGCGCATGGTCCATAGTCGATGGTTTCACCAGATACCGTCATGTTGTCCGTATTCATGACGCCGTGGATGAATCCGACCAGCATCCAGCGCGCGATCAGGTTGGCCTGTTTTTCAACCACCATCTTTAGTAGTGCCAGGTAGCAGTGGGGAACTTCTGAAGCTTCGGGGTAGTGACGCTGAATGACGTAATCAGCCAAGTCACGCACGGAATTGACTTGCCCGCGTGCAGCAAAGTATTGAAAGGTACCGACGCGAATATGGCTGGAAGCTACGCGAGTCAGGATAGCACCGGGGAGTTGACGTTCTCTTATCACAGATTCTCCCGTGGCGACAGCGGCGAGTGCCCGAGTGGTGGGGATTCCCAACGCATGCATCGCTTCGCCAATCAGATATTCCCGCAGTACGGGCCCGACGGCAGCCTTACCGTCACCTCCTCGTGAGAAGGGCGTGACTCCCGAGCCTTTCAGCGCAATGTCACGACGTTGTCCGTGCTGATCCAAGACTTCACCCAGCAAAAGTGCACGACCGTCACCCAATTGGGGAACAAAATTGCCGAATTGGTGCCCCGCATAAGCCTGAGCGATCGGTTGAGCATCGGGCGGTAAAGCATTGCCTGAAAAGAGCTGCTCAGCAATGTGCGGAGGCAACTTGTCACAATCGGGACCGAGTTCTTTGGCGAGAGCAGTGTTGAACTGCAACAGCAAGGGCTTTGGTACCTGAGTTGGCTCTAAAGATGCGAAAAACCCCGGTAGTTCGTCGGCGAAGGTGTGCTCGAAGTTCGGGAGGAACTTGATTGAGGAGGCATTCATTGACGGAATCGTGGTTTAGGTAATTAAGGTCCGGATCAGCGTGCACAAGCTGAGCGGCTTCTAACCCGCAAACTCATGATGCCGACGCCACAGAGTGAATGGATGACGTTCACCTCAGGGTCAGCGCAGGTTAAAAGATGAAGCTTTTATAGGTGAGTTCGCAAGGGGCGTTTCCGTGACAGCGAGAAAGTTTGTTCTCTTGTTGTCATTCAAGAAGTGGGGCATCTCTTGCTGTGCGGCCAGAGATACCGGTGCGTGCCGTGTTGGGACTTGATTCTACTCAGTCGGTCTGTTGCCAGTTGGGGCTGCTTTTGAAATCAATTCTTCTGTTAGGTGCGATTGACAAGTGTGTCTCTTTCGTCGTCTAGAACCTTGTTCGACGCCGGCAGTGGGCGAGCACGCTGCTCTTGGTTCCTCTGATCCAGGTTGGATAAGAGCCGCTGAAATGCATTGCAAAACTTTTCAGACCTGAAGTTTAACTTTCGTTCACTGGGCGAGCGTCCAAAGGCGGATTGGATGCAGGGATATGCTTTTTTGTAACTGCTCGTTGGTGAGGTGGAAGCAGTGCGGGAGCATTTACTTCTGAGAGCTCGCGTCGGTGCTGCCACACGTTGACCTAAGCCATGCCAAGATAAGTTTCTGGTGCTGCTCCATTCCGCGCAGGTTGCCTGGGCGAGAAGAACGATTTCCTGATTATCGCTCTGGTAGGTCAGGGAGATAATATTATTGAGCAGGAAATGCACCAACTTAGTGTTATGGAAACTGTGGTACCTGTTCCGTCCTGCCTCAAATTTGACCTCCACTCTAAGCCATCATCGCCTTCTGGCAGCCTGTTAAGAGCATCAATAAATGCTCGCCCTGAAATGGAGAAGATGATTGCACCTTATGCCGGCTTTCTTATCCACCCTACACCCTGAGTTGTTGGTCACTTCCGGTTCGCTTTTGTGCATCATGGTCGTTGTGCTGGTCGACTGGTTCTCTGCGTCCTCAGGTGACAAACAGGGTGCCCTGCGTTATCCGCAGTGTCTTCGAGTTGGGAGGCCACGGGCAATTAGAGTGTTGGGACTTCTCCGGATCATTTGTGTCTGTTTTTGTCTGTGAGGTTCTGGCTTCATTGCGAACAGACGTGGAACTAAGTACAGGAATTCCGTAGGTTTCCTGTATTGTTATTGGACTCAGCACGAGGCGTGGAAGCGTTTGGAACGATGGACTTACTGAGAATTCGAAAACAATTGAACAACTATGATGCTATGCACGAGCAGCAACGGTCAGAACCGGCACAGGTGGAATTGAAAGGGTCTCTGTGTGGTAACAGTACGTTTTGTTTCGATGGGAGAGTGCTTTTTGCACAGTTAAAATGGACGTTTCATCGCTCCAGCTTCAGGTCGTTTGGGGCTGATCAGTGGCTTGCAGTACGCATTGCGACTTACAGCACAAATGTTGAGAAGCGAGTCGATGTGTCTCTTGAACTATTTTTGTTTATGATTGAATGTGTGTTTGCACCTGCAATTCGATCGCCGCGGCATGCAATTGTGGCAGGGAAACGCTAGAAGCTGCCGTGTGCTGTGCACCAGCGTTTCGACCGGTTTGATTTCATTTCTGGACTCCACTGCATCACTGCAATCTTCTAAGACATGTTGTGGTTTGTGCCGAGATGATGTGCAGAAGTGATCTGCGCCAGCGGTTTGGTTTGGAATCAGGAGTATTCGGTTTTAACGCAACTACTGACAGTAGCGTGTGGTTTCTATTCACTCTTTGCTGCGGTCAGGGAGTTCCATTCTCGGTTGTGGAAGCGATTAAGAATATCAATCGAATTTTCGCCATTTTGTCGAGTTTGGGTTGGGTCGGCTCCAGCGTTCGTCAAGGCCAAAATCATTTCGTCCGCATTGAAAGTGGCTGCTAGATGTAGCGGCGTAAGTCCATGCACTCGGTCCTGAATGTTGGGGTTTGCGTCAAATTGGAGCAGGGTTTTCAATGCTATGAGATTACCGGTTCGAATCGCGTAATGTAGAGGTGCCTGCCCAAAGTTATCCAAGCTATCAGGCGGAATCCCAGCGGAGATAAGTACAGTGAGGGTTGAAGCAATGTCCTTTTCTGGTCGGGGTATGGACATGGCTTGGGCTGCCATGTGAAGTGCGTTTCGACCATCGGGTCGAACCATTGCGGTTAATTCTTCGGGACTTTTGTGAGCGACATAGTCTTGTACGCGCGCAACCTGAGCATGATGGCTCATCCACAGCAAACGGATGTCACGTTGCTTCTCGAGCCAACCGATCACGAGCGAACCGATGACCAGAGCTGCGAACATGAGTTTGAAACGGCGTTGTTTCGAGAGTGAGCGGATTTCGGTCCATTCATCTTTGAACGAAAGGCTGTAAGTGCGACCGGATAGCAATTTACCGAGCGGGGTTGCGCGGCATGTGAAGTGGTAAAGCAAAACACAGATGACGAGGGAGGCGATTAGACATATCCAAAAGCAAAGGAGTGCAGAATCAATCCGGTCTCGGAGAAATCTCGCCAAAGCAAGCTGAATGGGGAAATGGGCGAGGTAAACAAAATAAGAGGAGTCGGCCGCATATCGACCTAATGCCGAGGGTTGATTGCAGTAGGTGCGAAAGATGAGTACGAATCCAGAGATCGCACTCCAGGTGCAGAAAGCACGCAGGAAACACATCGCAAACCACTCAGGCGAAGCACTCAATGAGCTGAAGTTGAATGGGTTCTGCAGGAGAGGAATGGTACCAATCAGATCTGCCTTGCCCTCAACGCCAAGGAATAGTGACCAATCCTGCAGCATAAGCTCCGGTGGTGAAGTTAGCGTTACTTTATCAATTAGCGGAATCAGCAATACGAGTGCGACGGCAAACGGAACGGCATAGTATTTGAAGTTTCTGGCAAGCTCGTCGAGTACGATGGGATTCGAATTGAGAAGGACGCCGACGAAAAAAAAGATCGCATAATATGTCAGCACGTCGAGCGAAGTTCCAATCCTTGGTACATCCGCCCAGGGAGGACTGAAGGTGAGAACCGCGAAGGTGGGAAGGACCAGAACCATCATGCCCCAGCGATAACCCAGGAGATTCAAAAGACTCGTTTTGAGCGGTATGTGTAGGTCCAGTTTTTCGATGCACCATGCAGCGATTAGGTAGATCGCAATGAAATAGCAGAGCACATGCAGAAACCAAAAATGCCAAAACCAGTTGCCCACCGGACCACTCATCCGAAGAAGGTAGGTCGGATCCACGAACATCTCGCCATATTTCGAGAATATTGATTGTTGGGACCCTTCAATATCGAGCCAAGTAAGACCTGCAACCCATGGCATAACGAACGTGACACAAAGAACAAAGGGTACGAAGATCCTTTGCAACCGATTCTTTGCGTAACTTGCCTTACCACGTCGACGACATACCAGAGCCGAAAAGAATCCAGCGACTAGAAAGAAAAGCTCCATTCTGAATACATGGATCATTTCCATGATGTAATGCAACGTCGTCGAGGGTTGGTCATGAACCCGCAGAGGGTCATATGCCCACATCTCAAAGATGACCGCAGCGTGCAGGACCAAGCCGAGGAACATGGCAACGGCTCGCAGCGAGTCCATGTAGTACAAACGATTGTTGGAAGACGACACCACTAGAATGGCCTTGTGGGGTTGGATAGGCTGCAGCACGCCGCTGCTCGCAATGTCTCGAGCCAGTAACATTTGTTTAACGGTTGCAACCTGCAGTGCGATGAAAAGGAGCGGTGCCCTTGGTGAAAAATCGCCAAATTGGGTGCTGTCCGTGCTCAGTTAAGGGTTTCGGCGTAATGCGTGAGGATGAAAATGCGACTGTGTGGGTGGATCCGCCTGCGTATCATGGGTGGTGTCTTACGCACTCCAGATTTGACGCTGTATTGTTTTAGGACGGTTCTTGCAGAAATACAATAATTCTTTCAACACTGGGGGGTGTGTTCGTCCCGCCGTTTGACGTTCTTCGACCGCTTCAGGAAGAACGCCTGCCTCCCGAGTACCAAGTTTTTGAATTTCTCCCTTTTTTATCTGGGAAGATTCTGCCCGATTTCGCACTGAATCGTAAGCGAGAGGATCGGGACATGCACAGCATGCCAACGTCTGTGTCTTTGCGTAGCCTGTACGGTTTTTTCAGCGATGTGCTGAAATTGAACTCATTTGGTGCAACGTCCAGTTGCCTGGATGGGCAGCTTCTAAAGAAAACCTGGGGATTTCGCTTTGTTCCATGTCTGATCGCAATTCACGTGATCCGTCAAGTCCTTTCGAACCTGTCCTCACGGCCTACAAACTGAATGTGTTGTGTGGAGCTCTTGTAAAAGTTTGCTTGGATAAATTGCTCGATGGAACCTGCCCGAACGTGTATGTGGGGGCACAAGGAGTGAGCCGCGGAAAGTAAGAGAAAATGCAAAAGACGATTGATAAGAATTCTCGGAGTCAACGATATCACGACTTGGATTTCGTGCGAGCAACAGCGATGTTGCTTGGTCTGCTTCTGCATGTTTGCATCTTTTTTATGCCTTCACATAAGTACTTTTGGGGCTCTGGTGAGTACTTCGGTGATGTTCTGGATCTGCAGTTTCTGAATTTCATCCACCTGTTTCGTATGCAACTGTTTTTCTTCATGGCGGGTTTTTTTGCGGAGCTTGTAATTGACCGAAAGGGACTGCATCACCTTGTCAAAGATCGGCTTAAACGCATCGTACTGCCGTTCATCATTGGCCTCGTTCTGTTAATGCCGTTGCACATACTGTTGGTCGGAAAGGGTGGGTACTATGCGACCACGATGGATGGACTCACACTTCTGGAGAAGCTCAAGTCAATCCTGTTTTTCGGAGTGCTGGATCCGGACGTTTCTTTGCATGATGGCTTGATACATCTGTGGTTTATTTTCTACCTGATTATCTTCTATGGGGTGCACGTGTGTGTGCGGCCACTGATTCGTTTTCCAATGATCCAGAAGCTGTGCAATTGCCAGCCACTGATTGACTTTTGTGTCAGTCACAGGTGGGGATTTCTTCTTCTGGGTGTGCTGACCTTTCCACTTCAATACTTGCTCAAGAGCGCATTTCTGCCTCCGACAGGGTTCAATGTGCCAATTGTGGATCTCGCGTTGTATTTTGTCTTCTACCTGTTTGGAGTCGCCTTTTACCGCCAGCGATATCTGCTAGCGAAATTGGGGGAGAACGCGTGGTATTACTTCGCTTTTTCAGTTCCGTTCTTCATTCTTATCGACGAGCCGACTGAACGGCTTGATCTCTCAGCTTCTGTCGTCAGTAACATTACGACGTGGACCTTCATTGACCTAGGAAGTGCCTCGTTTGCATCACCTGCTGTGTGGTATGAGGGGATATTTCACAATGGTTATCACAAAGTACTGATCATATTGAGTCGTTCGATGCTTTGCTGGAGCATGTGCTTCGCGTTCATTGGGCTTACCCACCGCTATCTGTCGCAGCCACGCAAGTCGATACGTTATCTCGCTGACTCTGCATACTGGGTGTATTGGGTCCACTTACCGATCACTTTCAAGCTGTCCTACATGGCACAGAGTGTCGAAGGTTTAAACTCCTTGACCAAAAGTTATGTCGTGCTCGTTTTTAGCAGCTTGATTATATTCGCGAGCTATCACTGGGGGGTACGCTATACATGGCTGGGGGATTATTTCATGGGTAGCCGGAAGTCCAGGTCCGACCCCAACGAATATCACTTCAAATTGCCTGTGTTTGTTGAGAAGGTCATGTTGCCCGCTGTCTTGGTGGGTTTGCTAATTTTCTGTTTTGGGTCTTTGCTGCAGTACAATCGTGAGTTTCAGCGACCACAGGTGCTTGTGGAGGCTTATGTGGCGCGTCAGAAAAGTACTTTGGACGCAGTTGATTCAATTGATGGGATCAGCGACAGGTATGGAAATACTCCTTTGCATGCGGCAGCGAAAATGCCAGAAGGCATGCGAAGGTACAACACCATGGCTGTTTTGCTAAGCAAGTGTTCCAACCCAAACCTTCAGAACGATTTCGGGCGTACCGCTTTGTTTACAGCGGTTGAAAGTGGCAACACAGGCGACATTGAGCATCTGCTGCAGGCAGGAGCGGGGATTAATATCAGTGATCGTTATGGGCACACGCCGGCGCACGCAGCTGCCATTCTGACTGGCAACAGAAATCAGCAGGTTTCGGACAAGTACTTTGAAATCCTTCAGAAATTGATCCAGAACGGTGCTGATCTGAGTGCGACTGACTATAGGGACCGAACGGTTCAAGATTGCCTTGAGGCTTTTAGCCAGCGGAAGCTTGGAGCAGCGATACCGGCACTAGCATTAGAATCCGTCAGTCCCATGTGAATGGCATGGTCATGATTGCGGCGGCGCAGCGTAGGGATTGCCTGTGGCGAGACGATTCGGGCTGTGTCTGGTGTTTCACAAGAGTTCACTTTGTTTCGGCAGTTGCGACCGACTCAGAAATTGGGAATTGGATTTTTCAGTGATTATGCTGGATGCAAAAGAGCAAATGAAGCGTGCACGTAGTCAGGGAGATGATCGCGCGATCCCCGACCAAATTTCACCCGTATTCAGACTAGTCATCCATGCCCAATTGCACGAATTGTCGCAAATCCATTTCAGAGAGTCAGCGTTTCTGCCCGCACTGCGGTACAGCCAATGCGTCTGCCAACCGAGCTAGTGTGGATCCACCGGCAACGGAAATGTTGCCGAATTCGCCGCCAAAGTCGAAGCCTTCCGTGTCGGACAAACCAGGGCAGGCAAAAGGTTTTGGGAGCCAATCTCGTAAATCCAATGGTGGAGGTTCCACGAGTGAGGTGACGAGTGATTCTGTGCCGAGCCGTTTTCCCCCCGGAACGATGCTTGATGACCGGTTTCGTATTGTTGGGCCGATTGGCCGCGGTGGCATGGGTGAGGTCTATCGTGCGGATGATCTGAAGCTGGGGCAATCAGTTGCTCTCAAATTCCTGCCTGAGAATCTTTCTTTTGATCGTGAGCGGATGGACTTGCTTTACAACGAAGTCCGACTCGCTCGCTCAGTTTCCCATCCGAATGTTTGCCGGGTGTACGACATCGGGGAGATTGACGGCCATCACTTTCTCTCGATTGAATACATCGACGGCGAAGACCTCGGCAGCCTTTTACGTCGAATTGGCCGCCTGCGGGAGGACAAGGGAGTCGAGATCGCGCGGCAGATCTGCAGTGGTTTGTATGCGGCTCACGAACGTGGTGTGATTCATCTCGATTTGAAACCGTCAAACATCATGATTGACGGGCGTGGCAAGGTACGTATAACGGACTTCGGATTGGCGAGGTTGACCGAGTCAACGGGTAACCGTGGTGGGATTGTGGGAACACCTGCTTACATGGCTCCGGAACAATTGGCGGGTGGCAATGTAGGAGAACACTCGGACATCTATTCGCTAGGCTTGATATTACACGAGGTCTTCACGGGAAAACCGGTTTATCGTGCGAGTTCAGTTGCTGAGTTATTGCGGATTCGTGATCAGTCGGCGCCCAGTCGTCTGTCGGGTTTTGTGAAGGACTTAGATCCTGCCATTGAGAAAATTATCCAACGTTGTCTCGATAACGATGCACTGCATCGACCAGGAAATGTGGTGCAAATCGCCGCTGCTCTGCCTGGCGGTGACCCACTTGCTGCTGCACTTGCCGCGGGGGAGACACCATCGCCGGAATTGGTTGCTGCGAGTGGAGGAAGTGGTGGCTGTTCACCTCGACAAGGCTTGATTCTACTGAGTCTGTTTGTTGCGATCATGATCGGGTCAGTTTTTCTTACGCAACGAGTTTCCAGAGTCACCCATTCTCCGATGACCGAAAAGCCGGCAGTGCTGGAGGAAAGGTCTCAGGAGATTAGTCAGAAATTGATAGGGATCCCGGCTCGCTCGGTGCGTGATTCTGCCTACGGTTACTGGTACAACCCTGATCAGATCCCACTGTCTCGTGAGGTGCTGGCAAGTAGCGGAGATGGTCCTCTGGAGTTTTGGTACCGCCAGAGCCCCAAGTTTCTCAGTCCCAAACATCCATTCCTTTATGCGAGGCAACCGCGGGAAGCGACACTGTCAGATCCGTCTCCTACTGTGAACGGCATGGTGGGGGTACGATTGACAAGCAGCGGGTTGCTGCGGGAAGTATGTCTTGTTCCTTCGCTGAAACGCGATGCCGATGCAACGGAAACAGTTCTTTCCACCGATGTTTGGGAACAGGCATTCCAGTGGGCGGGTCTTGATTTCTCAGATTACGGAGACGCTGAAGTTCTGTGGAGTCCACCGTGGGATGCCGACCACTCCTATGCGTGGAAGCCAACGGATGAATCCAAGCGGGATTTGCCGCGGGTTGAAGCAGCCACGCACAACGGAAAGGTGTGTTACTTCCAGGTGATCTTTCCATGGACAAGTCGTCAGTGGACGTTACCGACCCGGGATCAAGCCGCTTTGACCGTTGACTCAACTGTTCAGAATAACATTGGCGAGATTGCTCAGAACATGGTGCTTTTTCTCATTGGTGGGCCACTGCTTGTGATCTCGATGCTGCTTGCCGTGCGCAATCTCCGGATCGGATCTACCGACAAGCAGGGAGCACTGAAGTATGCCGGGTTTATGCTCGTCATCGACTTCACGCTCGGCCTTTTGGAGGCTCATCATAATTCGTCACCCGGCGTCGAGATGACGACTGTGCTATCCGCCTTGATCTACTCCCTTGGCCGCACAGTACGTTTCTGGATCTATTATCTTGCCCTTGAGCCCTATGTCAGAGCAACATGGCCAAGGGTGTTGGTGTCGTGGAACCGTTTCATCAATGGCGGGTTCACGAATCCTTCGGTAGCCAAGGAAATCCTTATAGGGTGCATTTTTGGCGCGACGGGAGCCTGTCTCGTAAGCGTCACGGTGCTGCTAAGCGAGGGAATAGGCCAATCAATGATGAGCCGGAACTTGTGCCATCCAAACTTTATGCTGGGAGGCAGAGCGGCCCTTGCAGGTGTGTTCAGTGTGATCCAGTCTGCGCTTCCTGCGGTGTTCACGATGATCGTGCTGGTTGTCTTTCGCTTGGTTACCCGAATTGATTGGCTTGCCGCGATCTGTTTTGTCTGTGTCTTTACCTACATCAGTTCGAATTCCGGGGACACTATCTGGACGTTCTTGTCAATTGCAGCGTTTGAGGTGGTCATTGTGGTGGTGGCTTTTCGAGTTGGACTGTTGGCTCTTTTGGTTTTCAATCTAATTCAAGCATTTCTTACCTGGTTTCCAGTGACTTTTGATGTTAACGAATGGTACTTCAGCGTTGGACTGGTCGGAATCATCACGCCGCTTGCTATCGCTGTGACTTGCTTCTTCCTCTCTCTTGGTGACAAGTCGCCACTACGTATGTCGAGCACGGCAATTGGATCGTGATGGTGTATGGGGGTTCGTGATAGGTGCCCTGCTTTGATGAAGCCGGGACTGCCGTGAGACCATGAGTGCGAAGTAACTGCCACGCGTTGGATCGTGAAAAAGGTTCTGACGATAATTTAACTAGGTGCTATTCCTAGTTCCGTGCGATGTGTCTTGGAGGTTGTGAAGGTGTGTCTGTGTTTAAAACCGGATTTGCACTTTTGAAAGGGTGCAATTCGATGGGGCAAGCTATGGAAAAGTGAGTTCAATAATGAAAATCCCCGTCCTGAAGGCAGCTAACCGCGTTGTGGCAACTACTTGGACGCCTCGGATTCCAGAAAGGAGTTGACTTCTCAACTCCCAATGTCGAGCTCAATTTTGCTAAAATTATGATTGAGTAGAGATTCTCGGGTTCGCTACTATCGATCGGGTGTTGATGCCAAAGAACTGTGTTGCTGACCATTGGTGCGTCCTACGAGGGGACGGAAAGTCAGTTTGTTCCTGAATAAACCCGTGAGAAGAAAATCTGTGCTGGAAGTACCCGTGTTTGAGGTTTCACAGGTCATTGGCTCTTACTCATTGCAGCAATGATTTTTGTAATTGCTGCCGCCTGTTTGATCTTTTTGGTTCTTGCATCTGTAATACCAGTTTAGCAGACGTGTCCGAACAGGATGGACGGTCGTTGTGGGGTGGAAATCTAAGGTTGGATGGAGATGCTTACTCTTGTGCGGGTGCTCAGTGTCTTAGTTCCTCATTGGTCAATTTGTGGATGCTTGCTAACTGTAAAGTCAACCAGCAGAAGCTAATCGTGGCGCTGGAATGAAAAGCGGAGCTTCTATTCGCGATGGTTGCTCGTTGTTTTTTTGACAGTGTGAGAACGTTGTTCTTTGTTTTTTCGATCCCGTATTACCTGAAGTCAAACCAGTAAGTTTCTAGGTGTTGGCGAGTAGTTTGCTGGGGAGGTTTGTCGATGCCTGTTGTTTCAAGGCAACGAGAAGCCAGCGATCCCAATTAGATAGAGTGACGTTCCACATTCGAGCAGTAGGGGTGAAACCCGGGTTCGGGAACGCATGCAGTGGATTTCTAGTGCGCAGCCAGATAAAAAACCGGACCTGTCATCGGTCCACTTGCAGGCTCGCGACGGTGACATCTGATCTTGTGAGACTGATTTGAGTTAGTTGAGAGGGTGTTGGTTTAAGAAGCATTTGGGCAACACTGACATGCAGTGAACTATAATGCTGCAGGTCAGCGGGGTTCGGTGTGCACCTTCTCACTACCTGCGTACTATACTAGCGGTTACAAAAAGTTCTTGGATATGAATCAGTCGCCTTTGCCTTTTTGCGTTACTTTTTCTGGGTTGCGGTGCATCCACGAATGCCAGAGCGTTCGATTCCCGCGGGTACAAATTCGGTGATGTGTTTTCTTAAGTCGCCCCGAGTGTTGAGCAGAATTCCTTGTGCGTGTTGAGCAGAATTCATGGGTGGAAACGTTTCGTAAATAGAGTTTTCGCTGCGATTTCACCAGGTTGCTGTGTTACCGGATTGCCCTGATATGTAACCCTTCGATCAGGCTGGGATACTATGTCACATGCTTCGTTGCCAGGGAAAAAGTGACACAAACGCCATCATCTCCTGGCGGTTTCCACGGAGATAAAGTTATGCAATTTCAGAGAAGATTTAGTTGAAACTTCGATCACCTATGGGGACGGGAGAGGTTTCTTTACGAAGGACAGAACGCCACGAATGTTTCCTTTCAGGCAGAGGGATGTGTTCGTTTTTCTCAATGAACTTAACACGGCATCTATTGGCGGACTCTTCTTTATCTTTAATTTCGTATCAGGCCAGTAGGTTGTGAGAAATTTGAGTAGATGGTGTCGTGTGGCGAGCTGTTACGTCGTGTGTATATGTACTTCTGGACACACTGCGGTTCCGATTGGCTATACATTAAGGGCCGTTCGTGCTGTGCCTTATCGCGGGGTTGTTGGAGAGTGGCATGCGATGCTAGGTTTGCGGAGGATTGTTATGCTGAAAGATGTTGTCGCTCGGTTAGCGTTTGCCACGCGTGAAGTTGAGGGAGAATGCTTAGACTTAAGTTGGGGTGGGGTTCAAGGTGCCGAATTCGTCCGTCTGCAAATCATTATGGAAGCAAGAAGAAATATGTTTCGTTCATTCGTGCGTTTGGTTGTGAGTGTCTGCTGGTTATCCTGCCTCTGCCTTTCTCACTCAGTCACTTTTGCCGAGGATGTGGTAAAGCCTGAGAAGAGCTTTTCGGTGGTCCTTCTTCCGGATACACAAAACTACTCAGAGAAATATCCAGACACTTACATCGCTCAGGCACTCTGGATCCGAAAACAGGCGAAGAAGGACAACATCAAGTTTGCGATCCATCTTGGAGACATCGTCCAAACATCCACCAAGCAGCCTGAGTGGGAAAATGCTGATCGAGCGATGCGGTTGCTTGACGGGGTTGTTCCTTACAGCGTAGCGCCCGGCAATCATGACATGGTTGTGAAAAGCCGGGACTCTTCGCTTTACAACCAGTACTATTCACCCGAGCGATTTGCGGGCCGAAAGTGGTACGGAGGACACATGGGTGATAAGAACGACAACAACTACTGCTTCTTTGAAGCGAGTGGGATGAAATTCATGATCCTCAATCTTGAGTTTGCGCCTCGTGATGAAACGCTTGAATGGGCAGCCGGCATCACCCAACGTTATGCAGATCATCGTGTGATTGTTGCAACTCACTGTTACATGCGTCCCAAGGCACGAGATACAGGTTGCGCTACTTCCTACAATGTCGCTGGAAACAGCGGCGAACAAATGTGGCAGAAGTTCATTCGTAAGCAGCCAAACATCTTCCTGGTGGTTAGCGGGCATGTGTTGGGTGTAGGTCTGCAGACAAGTATCAATGATGCTGGGGGTAAGGTGCTTGAGATGCTGACCGACTATCAAGGGCTGCCTAACGGGGGCGACGGATGGCTACGCTGTTTGCGGTTTGTGCCCAGCGAGAACAAAATTCACGTTCGGACCTACTCGCCGTTATTGGACAAGGAAAACATGGCTGAGAAGGAGACGTTCTCTTTGGATTACCAAATGACCACGGCCGAGTAGATCATTGCATGTACTATTGTCGTCAAGAGAGTACGCCATCGAGATAAATGGTGTGATTTCGTTGGTGTTGAAGGTGCGCAGTACGGTAGGTCTTATTGGGAACTGGAACGCCGGGCGTGTTGGT
>JAAHTH010002355.1_pt1 | contig 14693 bp, 14 predicted proteins | sample 6116091 | NCBI WGS metagenome assembly JAAHTH01 (sample SAMN13939990, study PRJNA603662) | sponge metagenome | isolation source: marine sponge | host: Mycale hentscheli | place: New Zealand | collected 2006
TACATTCAAGAACGGCTCATGCCCGCGAGCGTTTGAGGTCATATGGATCCTGACCTGATGTCGCGGTTCGCACGGGCGTCATTTCGAATGAGCAGGAGTCGCCCCCCGCCACCCGCTGTGTCCTGGACCATCAATGCGGGAGTGCCACGTGTTGTCTGCAGCCTCAGTGCAGCATGTCGGCATCGCTTTTTTGTTGAGTAAGGCAGGATGCTTTGTTTAGCCGCTGCTTTGTTTCTAAGCTAGGGCATGCCTTCATTAGACACAACCACCTGCCGGGTTCTGAGCATACATGATGCGTCGGACTGGAAACGTCTTTTCTTACGATTGCGATTGATCCTGTTTGTCGGTCATTGTCGTTTTGTCACCTTAACTGTCGTGTTTTTTGGGGGGCACCCACGGTGACATCTCGTCAGGGAGGAGCGTTTCCAGTTAGACTAACGCCTCTCAGGCTTACGACATTTGTTTTTCGTGGAAGTATGAACGAACTTGACGATACACGTTTGATTGGCATGCTTCGCCGTGTGGTGCGCGATTGCGGAAAACTGTACAAGCAGTGCGGAACGTGGATGGTACGACGTTTTCCGACCTTGATTGAGGGAGATGGTGAGAACTTTGTTGAGTTGATGGACGACTTGCATCGTGGGTTGTTGATCAAGGTTTATGTGACGGTGGTGCGTGCCGATAATCGGTGGAGTGCCCCAGAGAAGAAAGTGGCTTCGGCCATGATCGAACATCTGTGGGATCAGGAATTGCGAGGGAATGAGCTTCGCGAAGCGGCTACGGAGCTGTTTCAGCAGGCTGACTTGTTGAAGTGGGAGGCGCTCGTTGCCCCGTTTGTGCGTTACGAGCCGCTGGCGGACAGTAAGTCCCACGTAGAAACGATTGTCATGCGTCTTGCAAACCTCGTTGCAAAATGTGATGGTGAATTGCTAGACGAAGAGTCGATTGCACTGCATACCTTGCAACGCGAGATCGACATGGCGCTGTACCCTGCAGATCCGCAGACTGTGCTTGCTCCGCTTTCGCCGCCTGCTAAAGAAGCAAAAGAGAGTCGTGGCTCAGAGAAGCACCGTGGCACAGCCAAGCAGCATCAAACGCAACAGGAAAAGAAAAAAACAGCGGAGATACCAGAGCCGCTGCCTGAGGCCGAGCGAGAGCAACGACTCAGCGTTGCGATGAAAGAGCTTGATGAATTGATTGGGTTGGATACGGTCAAAGAACGGGTCAAAAGTTACACCAACTTTCTGCGGTTGCAGGGGCAGCGGCGTGCTGCGGGCCTGAGCACCATGCCCATCAGCCTGCATATGTCGTTTGTGGGCAATCCGGGAACAGGTAAAACAACTGTCGCGCGTATCGTGGGGCAAATTCTCGGTGCGCTAGGGACTTTGACTAGCGGGCATGTGGTTGAAACAGATCGCAGTGGATTGGTTGCCGAGTATGCCGGGCAAACTGCCCCCAAGACGAATGAACTGTGTGATTCCGCGATGAATGGAATTCTGTTCATTGACGAGGCATACAGCCTTGTCGATGCCTCTGGAGAAGACGCATACGGTCGTGAGGCTGTTCAATGTCTGTTAAAGCGGATGGAAGATGATCGTGAGTCGGTTGCCGTCATACTGGCAGGTTACAGCGATGAAATGAAGCAATTGATCCGATCTAATCCTGGGCTTTCTTCACGTGTCAATACAACCATTGATTTCGACGACTACACACCGCTGCAGTTAGGCCAGATCTTTGAGCACTTGTGCGTGCAGAATGAGTATGCGATCCCAAGTGATGCGAGATACCGTCTGCTCGTAGGGTTCCATCACTTGTATCACGAGCGAGACCGGCATTTTGGTAATGGACGCCTGGTACGCAATGTTTTCGAGGAGAGTGTGCGGTGCTTGGCCGACAGGATTGCGGATGCAGACCAGTTAACGGAGGCGTTGTTGACTACCTTGTTGGCGATCGATATCGCTTTTCCTGAGTTGGACAAGGAGAAATTGGATCGCTTGGTGTCAGCTGACCATGTTCTCAGGTTCGAGTGTGACAGTTGCGGTTCGAAAGTCCGAATTCAGCCTGGTTCTCTTGGGCGTCGTATCAAATGCGGGAAATGTAGTCATGTTCAGGCTGTTGGTTGGGCAAGTATCTCGGATGTTTAAGCCCGCGTAATCACGTTGCCCATCAAATGCCAGCGGCTCTGGCCGCGGATATTGATACTGATTGCTTAGGTGATGTCCAGACAACAAAAGCGGGCAGCAATGTCAGGTTAACAACAGTTCCGATGGCCAGTGTTGATGCAACGAGTGCTCCAAACGTTGCGGTAGGTACAAAGTCACTTGTGGACATGACACCAAAGCCAACCATCAACGCTACTGTCGCAAACAGGATCGGAACACCCGTTCTGCCGGCTGCATGTCGTGATGACGCTTGTGCTGTATGGTAACGACGCCGCGTTCGTTGAAAACCGGCAAGGAAGTGAACTGAACCATCGATGGATAAGCCAACTGAAACGGCTGCGATCATTGCAGCACCCATGTTGATTTTGCCGCCCGTGAAGCCGACGAGTGAGAGCACCAGGAAAACTGGCAGAATGTTGGGGACTAACGCGACAAACGCAAGACGTGCATTGCCGGTTGCCAGCCACAGCAGCAATAGAATCAGAGTGCTGGAGGTCGCGAAGCATCTCCATTGATCTTGCACCAGTTGATTGATCAAATCCGCCATGATGACGTAGTAACCGGTGACCTGGGCGGTCTTGTCGGACGCGGGATCGCGAGGGACGTTCTCAGCAGTTGGCCGCGGCACTTTGGCGGTGGTTGGGTTTACGGCCATGCTTGTAACTTCGTGCCACGCTTGGCTGCTCACGTGTTGTTGCACCACTCGTTCAACTGCCTTGATCATCTCCTTTTTCGTCTTTGCGTCGAGTTGTTCCCGACTTCGCAGCATGATGCGGAGTTTGCGTTGGTCGCCCTTAGGCTGACTCAATAACGCATCGTAGAAAACGGGCATCACTACCGACATCGCGGAGAGTCGTGACGAGGGAGATAGCAAGGCTGAGAATGCTGATCGGCTTGCCACTTGGTCTGCGTCAGCAAGGCTTAGAACTTTTGTGAGTCCCTCGCCATCAATGTTGATGGCTCGTAGGTCTCGTTCCAGCAAGCGGACTTGTTCCAGATAAGATTTATTTAGCTCTGCCGGTGAATCCAAAATGATGTCCCAGACGCCGGCGCCACCAAATTCCGTTTCCACTTCCTGATAAGCTGAGACAACACTACTTTCGGGGTCAAAGTTGTTGAGGAAACTGGTTTCCGTTTCAGCCCTTCCCATGCCGATGACTGCAATCACGGCCATCAAAACGGCGACGGCAAGGCATTTTCGGCGTGCCCGTATCGCGGAATCTGCAAGTCGGATGCACCGCCTGCGCAAAGCACGGGAAAAACGCTTCTGTTGTTGGTCCAGTCGATCATGGAAGCGAAAATTTGGCAGCATCATTAATGCGGGGGAAAAAAGCATGATTGCCAGGCATACCGCGATGGCAGAAATCGCGATCATGATGCCAAACTCACGGATGGGTAAAATCTGCGAGACCGAGAGTGCAGCAAATCCTGCGGCGTCTGTCATACAGGTCCACAAAATTGGCATGACCAACAATGCAATTGCCTCGGTCGTCGCACTTCTTTGATCATGCCCGCGATTCTGTGCATTGCGAAAACGGACACCTAAATGAAGTACAGCGGTGACTGAAATGACAGTGATGATTGCTGTCAGGATCGTAGAAACCAGCGAAAGACTGCTGCCAATCCAGACCATGCACGCTTGTGTGAGAACGGTTGACCACAGTATCAAAAGCATGGATAGAGCTACAAACCGCAGGTCAAACAGAGAGAGGAAGACGACAAGCGACAGCAGAATGACTGTGGTGGCTGCGAGTTGTTTGCCGTCTTTTTGGATGAGTTCAAAGCCATCGTGGACCAGGACAGGCTCGCCTACCAAAACCGCCTCGTTGATGATCGGTATGGCTGAATCTGGTCTTTCAGTGGCAGGAACCTGCATTGCTTTCTGAACGTTCTTCGTGAATTTCTTCAACTGTTCGATCGTTTGTGGCGGATAGCCGGGGGTCAGAATGGCCACCACGGCCGCGTGGGAATGGTCTCCTGAGTGCGTATAACCAGCAAAAAGCTCGTCAAGTCCCTCTGCTATTTGGTTGCCCTGCTGAAATAGCGTTGGGGCGCCGTTGAGGATCGATAAAGGTTGCAGTTTTGAGATTGCGGCGTTCAGCACTGATGGTGAGAGAACACCTTTGACGCCGGGGATCGCGGCTACCTTTTCTGTCATGATCCGGTTGCGTTCGATTCCCGCATCAGCGGTTAATTCGCTATCCTGATACACGAGCATGACCACGGCATTGCCGCCGAATTCCTCCTGAAGTTCGCGATAGGCAAGGTAAGCAGGATCATCGGCAGGAAACATTGCTGCGATGGAACGCTCAAAACGGATTTGCTTTGCTGCCGGATATGCCAAGCCAAAGAGAACTAGCCCAATCGCAAGAAGGGCCCAGCGTGCGGTGATCAGTTTCGACGCGAACGACCGAGGCCAAGCAGATCTGGTCGATTCGCTCCCATGTTGCGTTGGTCGCTGATGGTCAGGTTGCTGGGAAGTCAATTTGAAAAGGTTTTGTTGTGACTGCGGAAGCGAATGAATGCGACGAGAAATCCGTGGGAAGGCTGCAGTCCAATGTGGTGCGAGTAGGCTTGTTGCTGGTCGTCAGTGCGATATGCGTACGTGGAACTGTTTGCTGGTACAGTTTGGGTCAGTTTTCAGCGGACCCTGATGCGTACCGTGCAATTGCCGAAACGGTAGGCGTGACCGGCACCTTTGGCTTGACCGCGGTAAGCGGAGAAACTGTCGCGACAGCTTTTCGGCCACCTCTCTATCCGCTTGCCCTTTCATTATTACTGGTCGACCAGCGTCTTCCCAACGCAGCCATTGCGTCACTTCATACCGTGTTGGGAGTTCTCACGGTATTGTTCACCTATTTGGCAGGTCTGTCCATGCTTCCAAAAAAATCTGGGCTTTGGGGACCAGGCTTGGCTGCCACATTGGTTCTGATGGACCCGTTGTTGCTCAAGCAATCGTCTGTAGTGATGACCGAAACATTTGCCACGACGCTGGTTTGCATTGTTCTGTGGTGGTGGGCAACTTACCGCGGGCGAACCCATGAAATCGTGTTTGCCATCGTGCTTGGGGGACTTTTGAGTATTGCGTTTCTTATTCGTCCCACTTTCATTGCCTGGGCGTTTTTGCTGATCTCGACTTCGGTCGTTCTTGAAATCTTCGGTTTGGCCCAGATCACTAAAATGACTTGGAAGAAGCGTGTGATCACTGCCGCCATACCGAGTCTCATTGTGGTGGGGGTTCTTGTTGCAGTGGTCGCTGTCTGGACAGTGCGTAACCTTCGGTCGGTGGGGCACCCAGTGTGGGCCACCACGCATGGAGGCTATACGCTCTTGCTAGGTAATAATCCTTCGTTCTACGACTATTTGCGGTCTGGTTCTGCGGATGGGAAATGGGATTCTGAGTCGTTTCAGATTGCTTACTCTCATCGTTATGATGGAGATCCAACGACTCAGGAATTTTGGCAGAAAAGCTGGAAGGGACCACGTGAAATACAGGACCCGGCGGTGGTTGAGGTTGTCACTGAGCATTCCGATGATCTGCTTGCTTATGAAGCAGCCAAAGCAGTAATTGGTCGGCAGCCGTCGATGTTTGTTTGGGCGACTGGTGTGCGAATTTGCCGACTTTGGAGTCCCTTTCCACAAGCGTTGGATGGGCGTAAGTCGTGGCTCGTGACGATGGTTGGATTTTACAGTTGTGGACTTTATGTTGCGATGTTCATCGGCTGTTTTAAGTTGGGTAGGGCTTTTTGGACGTCAAAGTGGTTGCCAGTGCTAACACTCTTTGTGACGCTGAGTGCTGTGCATGCCGTCTATTGGAGTAACATCCGGATGCGGGCACCGGCGGTTCCTGCAATCGCACTGTTGGCAGCTTGCGCGATTCCTCGTTTGCGAGTTGGTGTTCGCACCTCGAGTGACTTGGAGCAGGAGGCGTTATGTGGGTAACAGTGGATGGAGAACGGCGTCTCGGGCACGCTGAGGCATGCTTGCTCTGCCGTGCCGTTTCTTCAATTCTTTCGGAATTTGTGCCTGCGATTGCAGATCGATCTGAAGCTGACCAGGAATGTTGGGTATCAGGGATTGATTGGTTTGATCAGTGGGAGGCCGAGCAGAAGGTTTGGCTATTGGAAAGGGTTGCAACTGCATTGTTAACCGAGCAGGACTCACCGAAGCCAGCGGCGATGTGGGAGGCGACGGTGGATGCAATTTTTCAGTACGTGTTTGAGCAAGTGGTAAAGGAACTCGAAGAAGAAACGTGCGAGGATAGCGAATTCGATGATGCCAACGGTGAGTCAGGAACGGTTGAACATGTCGTGGAAGCCGGTCTGCAATGCTGGCGCGACGATGTGATTCAGGCTCTCAATGAACAACAGAATCGCGTTGTGGAAATCGGGCTTTCTGTTTGCCAGGGGAAAGAGTGGCAGCGTCTGGTAATGCAGATTTCAGATCGTATCCTCGGCGTGGCGGTTTACCAGACAGCCGAATCGTACAGGGATGGGCAATCAGCAAAAGTTGCCTGTTTTTTGCAGCAAAAGGGACTGCCTGCAGATTTCCTTACACAGATACCACCGTTGCTCGGGCAGAATGAGACCGAGGATTGCATTGAACGCCTTCGAGATTTAATCGAGCAGTTTCAGCACTGACGAAAGTGTACGGCTCTGTGGCTGTTCATTCGCCGTCGTACCATTTGCCCGCTTTATTAGTGGCACAGAAAGCTACTGTTTTTCTGGTCGCTGAAGCCAGTACAGCATGAGTCCTCCCACAAGGGTTGAGCCAGATTCTCCCCATGTCCACCACCATGGTAAATCGGACATGGAATCAATAACCAGCTGAAATCCGCTCAACAGAATCGTTCCGATGGCGGCATAGCGGACCAAGGAGCGATATCGAGCCAGGTCACTGGCAATGACAAGAAGCGTTGCCCCTACAAATCCGTAAAGAAGAGATAGATGTCTTGCGAGGTAAAAAGTCAGTGGTGAATGTGGAAAAGGGTCGAAACCCAGTTCTTCTGAAATACTGATGATCCAAGCAGCGGGCATGACCGACGCAAGAAATGCTAACAGCGCGGTTGTGCCAATGAAACGAAGGAAGATCAGGAGCCATCGATTTCGACTTGAGCTGGTTGCCTGACCTACCAATTTTGTTTTAGCGGGAGGATTTTCAGAGGTAACGCGGCCACGGTCCGTTGAAGTCATTGGATTGTTGCCCAGGGTGGTTTCGGAGCAGGGTCACAGACGGACAGTTGTGTTTTTAAGTCTTCTGGAATTGCGATCACTTTGGGTTTGGACAGGTCGACATAAACCCACCGCGTCTCGACCTTTGCGAGAATCGTTTCATCCGCGGATCTGCAGATCAAGTATTTACGCAACGAGGCAAATTTTGCAATTTCAGACACCCACGTTCGGATCGTAATTGCATCACCTTGCATGGCTGCTGCGCGGTAAGTGATATCGTGATTTCTGACGACCCATCCAAGTTTCTGCTCTAAAGCCTTTTTGCTGTCCCAGCCGCCAGCTCGACTATGGGACCCCGCGGCCCACAGTGTCCATTGTAAGTATCGCAAATTGTGAACATGGCCCTGTGCATCAATTTCGTCTGGGGCGACGACATGTGAGTAGTCAAAAAAATCGGACATAGTGGAGCTGGGCTGAGTCGCCCAGAGTCAGGAAGTGAGGTTGAGGCGGGTAAAAGGCGTGTTGTCTTGTGACGAGGCTACGAGGACGTGAATGTCAGAGCCGGTAAGGCGTCTGGGAAGCTCAGGACTCGTCATGGGGAAGGTGGAGAGACGGTTGCTCTGGCTCAATGAGGGTTGTCCCCGAATTTGCTTAAATCAAAAGGAAAAAAAGGAAAAGCAGGTGAGCTGCCAAGCAGGGAGCCTACGGATGCAGAGGATAGTCCGCGCGGCTTGGCAGGGGCATATGGCTTCGGAATTTTTGGCTTGCATACTGACCTGTGTGGTTCTGCTCGGGCCTGCGCTGCCAGCGATTCCTTGCGAGGTCGGGATGAAACTGGGCCATCTGTGAGCCAAGTTGTCGATTTCCACGGGTTCCTGAACAAGATTCGGCAGAGGACAGCCAAAAGCGGAAAGGTTAAAGTCAACAAGGACTCGCCCTTTTTGTATGATGGGGGATATTATAGGAGTCGAGTGATTTTGGGATAGTTCCAGACGCTTGGCGAACGATATGTTCAAGCATGAATCCGCAATACCAATGTCCGGTGGGCGGGTGCCATCAATGTCCATCGAGATCAAGGTTTACCGTGATGTCAGTAAATACAAAAAGGCTGTCGCTCATTGGCGTACTAAGCTCTGCTCTGCTCGTTGTTGCAGTTACTGTCGGGGGCAACGCTGTCGCCGCAAACCCCGTAGAAGAACTGGTGTCAGCGCCGAATCAAGTAGATTCAGAGAATAGCGACAAGGCCGAAGCCAAAGCCAAAAAAGAGGCGGTCGCTACGCTTGCAGGTGGATGTTTTTGGTGCACGGAAGCCGTTTATGAGCGAATGCGTGGGGTGAACGATGTAGTTTCCGGATATATCGGAGGCCATGTTAAGAATCCCACGTATCAGCAAGTTTGTGGAAAGCGGACTGGGCACGCAGAGGCGGTCGAGATTTATTACGACCCCAGCAAGACTACCTATGAAGAACTCCTTGAGGTTTTCTTCAAGACGCATGATCCCACGACGTTGAATCGACAGGGTGCTGATGTCGGACCGCAATACCGCAGCGCGGTGTTTTTCCATGACGAACAGCAGAAACAGAAGGCGAAGAAATACATCGCTAAATTGAACGCTGCGGGAGAAGGCCCCATTGTTACCACACTCGAACCCGCTTCTAAATTTTATGCCGCGGAGGAGTATCACCAAGATTACTTTGCACGTAACCCGAACGCCGGATACTGCCAGGCAGTTGTGCGTAATAAGGTTCGCAAGTTTAATCGTGAATTTGGTGACAAGATCAAGAAGAAAGGTGAGTAGGCGAAGAGAAACCTGATACCCTTTTCCGTCTCATGCAACCGTGTCGATTGAGAGATCGTCCCGTATTGCTGTTCGTACGAATCGTGTAAGGCATCTTGCCGGGAGTTTGTATTGTGAAGCAATTTTGCACTCTGCTCGGAATCCTGATGCCAATGTTATCAGGCTTAAGCATTTGTCACGCCCAACTGCCAACAACGGTGCAGTTACCAAGTTTCCACACGTTCTCCTACGGCGGGTCGGTGCTTGTCCCTGATGGCGGAACCACGTCGCTTGGTGGGGTGAAAAGGTCGGCCACTGGATACAACCGTCGAGGCTGGAACCGCGGCTACGGTAGTGCCAACTCAACTTCAGATGCCTCCGTATCTGCGCGCATTATCGACCTGGCCGAGATGGATCGCCAAATTCTGGGTGGTTCTCCCGAGGAATTCCTGCGTCGGATGCGAACTCAAGAACGGCAGATTGGGGTAGTGGGCCTGACTCGGGATGCATCCGGGCTGTCATCGCAACGGACGCGAATTCCAGCGGCTTCGCCGCTTTCGCGAATTGAAGAGGGAAAAGCATTGGTTCGATTTGCCAGGCAAGAGTACCGCGAGGGGCGAAAGTCCTCATCCATTCAAGCCTACGGAATGGCAATCAATCAGCTCGATGGTCGGTTGAAGACACTGGCTATATCCGAGTTTCGGCAGGTGTTCGGAACGGCCGCCGAGCAGTTGCTGCGTTTGTCTTCGCTCAGGCGTTGAATGCCTTGTTCTGGAAGCCATGCGTTCAAAGTTGAGAACAGGTCGTTTTCAGGTGGCGGCTGTCGGGTCGCATTGAATCGGCGTTGAAGTGGCATTTCCTGCGTGTTTCGCTGCAGCGAACTCAATGAAGCCATTTTTGCTCGTTCGGCCCGGAATCTTTCTGCGGAATGTCGACTGGGGCGACCTGTTGTTTCTGAGAGGTTGCAGGGCATGGGATGCTCAGGTTTCGATCGCCTTTTGTGGAGATGCCATTTCGTATTGCTGTTGGATGGTTTGCACTTGCTTCGTTCTGTGCAGTGATCGCTGGTGTCTGGTAACCTGTCAGGAAGTGCAAGATGATACAGCAGGGGACGAAGTTTGATTCGCTGAGAGTTGAATCCCCCGGTGAGTAAATTTGCCTGACGAGTGAGATTGCCTGACAAGTGAGAAATGAACCTTATGATTCCACGCCGTGACCTTCTAATTGCCGCGACTGCCATGACTGCTGCTTCTATTCCACAGAAACAAACCCAAGCAGCTGCTCAGTTGAGTAGTAATGCACCTGTTCGTTTTGCTTTGAATACCAGTACGGTACGTGGTCAGAAACTGTCCATCGAAGAACAGGTTGATTTGACTGCCAAGGCGGGCTACGACGGCATCGAACCATGGATTCGAGACATTCAACAGCATGCCGATAAGGGCGGAAGTCTCGCCGATTTGAAGAAAAAGATTGCGGATAGTGGGCTTACCGTAGATAGTGCGATCGGTTTCGCGAATTGGATTGTTGATGATCCCGATGCGCGGGCTAAGGGGCTCGAGCAGGCGAAGCGGGAAATGGCGTTGGTGAAAGAGATTGGGGGAGATCTTGTGGCTGCTCCGCCTGTCGGTGCACACCGCGGTGACAGCACGCCACCGCCCTTGCCAGTGATCGCAGAGCGTTATCGGGCGCTGTTGGAAGTGGGCGAACAGGTTGGTGTGGTGCCTCAGTTGGAACTCTGGGGATTCTCACCCACATTGAGCAAGTTGAGCGAGCTGGCCTATGTGTCGGCAGGTGCAGCGCATCCGGACGCTTGCGTGTTGCCAGATTTTTATCACATCTACAAAGGTGGCAATGATTTCGCGTCGCTGGGCATGATTGAAGCATCACGGATGCATTGTTTTCATATGAATGACTACCCAGCTGATCCCCCTCTCGCTGAAATCGCTGATAAGCATCGCGTTTTCCCAGGTGACGGAGTTTGCCCGTTGCCGCAGATTATCCGACAGTTGATTGACCATGGATTCGCCGGCACATTTTCACTTGAATTATTTAATCCCGAGTACTGGGAACGCGATCCTGCTGAGGTGGCATCCGAGGGGCTTGAAAAGTCTCGTGCGGTTGTACAAGCAGCTCTGAAGTTGCAAAGCATCTCGTGAAAAAAGCATCTCGTGAAAATCGCGTTTAGTTCAGAGAGTGATTGCATGTTCGCGGAATACGCTGACCGCAGCATTTTTCAACTGACGAAGTGTTGGGCAAAGATCATTTCAAGGGCAGCAATGCCCAGGAATAAGACAATCATCCTGTTTAGATTGCGGCTACATTTGTCGCGAATCCAGAACGCTTTTGAGTTGTTCGAGAACATTCTCGCTGACCCGTTTCGCCTCTGGCACCAATTCAGGGATTTGGGCAAGTTGGCCCTCGTGAGCCAGCGTTTCGATTTTTGCCCACACTGTTTGTTGATTCTGCAGTTGCAGGATACGAAAGTTGCCCTTGAGTGTGTGTGAGGCCCGCTGGGCTGCCGCTCGGTCGTTCGTGGCAAGCGCTTGATCAAGTTGATTCATCAGCGAGGGTACTTCCTCTAGGAACGCAGCAACCACTGCATAAAGAATATCCTGATCGTCAGCCATTGAAGCGAGCGCGGGGCGGAGATTGATCTTATTCATCGGCGATCTTAAGTAATCGATTCATGCAGGAAATCTGGTGTGTCTTCTGAAATTCGTCCATTCAGTAGCCTCAGCATGAGATTTTTCCATACAAGCCTGCATCCGCAAGTTGTTGTGACCCATGATCGTCATTGTTGTCGCGTTGCATTTTTTAAGGGAGAAAACTCGTGTACATCACTTGGTGTAAGCCCATTGGTGCGAGCAATGAGCCTTTTGGGATGGTTCGTCTTCGAATTTAAAGATAAGAGTAATTCGGGAGATCCTTTTTCATGCTTTCATTGCAGGTCAGCGTCAACTTGCGAATAGGAGCCGTTGGTTCTGTGTTGTCTCATCCTGTAGGTGTTATTTTAGGTCCACGAGAAATGCTCAGTCTATACATTTGACCAGACTGTAGATTGAGGCTGGTGTGTTCGAAACAAGAATGCCTCAAGCTGCGGGCGAATTGCGGGTTGCATGGAGTTGAACATGGTTAGCAAGTTTGTTTACGTGATCGCAACAATGGACACGAAAGGCATCGAATTGCAGTATGTGGCCGATTGCCTGCGTGTCGCGGGAGTTCAGGTCAAAGTGGTTGATGTGGGTACAGGTGGGCCACCAACAGGGCAGCCAGACGTGACGAGCGATGAGTTTCAAGGTAACGCTGCCAAGGTTTCGTTTGAAAGTCGGGCCGAGGCGGTGACCGCCATGGGTGAAGCTCTGCAGCGGTACTTGATGAATAAAGCTGACGCGGGGCAGCTTGCAGGTGTGATTGGTATTGGTGGCAGCGGCGGAACCGCGTTGATCACGCCGGCGATGCGATCGCTTGCTATTGGAGTGCCAAAACTGATGGTATCGACTGTTGCCAGTGGCAATACTGCACCTTACGTCGATTGCAGTGATATCACCATGATGTACTCCGTGGTGGATGTTGCTGGTCTCAATGTCGTTTCGCGAAAAGTGCTTGGTAACGCAGCGCACGCGATGGCCGGGATGGTCCAACACCGCGTGGACGCGGTTGCTGACAAGCCAACATTAGGGATGACCATGTTTGGCGTTACCACGCCTTGCGTTGATGCTGTGCGTGAGCAACTTGAGAAGACAGGTCACCAGTGCCTTGTGTTTCATGCAACGGGGACAGGAGGGCGAGCCATGGAACGGCTTGTTGAATCATGCTTGCTACAAGGAGTCCTCGATATCACAACAACCGAGGTAGCTGACGAAGTTGTGGGAGGTGTTTTCCCAGCAGGCAGTCAAAGGTTCAAGAAGTTAGTCGAAAGCGGGGCTCCCGTAATTCTTAGTTTGGGCGCTCTCGATATGGTCAACTTTGGAGCATGGGAAACTGTACCTGACCAGTTTTCAGATCGTTTGTTCCACGTTCATAATGCCCAGGTCACTCTGATGCGCACGAATGCGGAAGAAAATCGTCTTATCGCTCGCTGGATCGCTACCAGGATTCGAAAAACCATCTCTCCCATGGTCGTGATTATCCCGGAATTGGGTTTGTCAGCCCTGGATGCGCCTGGGCAGCCGTTTCATGATCCCGGTACCAACGCTATTTTGTTTCAGGAATTGGAAGAGCAATTGAAGGGGTGTCAAATGTGTCAAGTTGTCCGGATCAGCCAACATATCAATGATCGCGAATTTGCGGAGTGTGTTGTGCAGCATTACAACGCCTTGACTAGTCGTCAGTAGACTCCCAAACTCGTCATGCGAAGAAATTGAGGATCGTTATCATGGCAATGCAAACGCGTCAATCAATCCTGAAACAGCTCAGAAATAAGATCACGCTCGGCCAGCACATCGTGGGCGGTGGGGCTGGAACGGGAATCAGCGCCAAGTGTGAAGAGGCTGGCGGGATTGACTTAATTGTCATTTACAACTCAGGGCGTTTTCGTATGGCGGGCAGAGGTTCGCTCGCGGGATTGTTGCCGTATGGGAATGCAAACGACATTGTGAAAGAAATGGCAAACGAAGTGCTCACGGCTGTACGTCATACACCGGTCTTGGCAGGTGTGTGCGCGACTGATCCGTTCTTGCTTCGCGACAAATTTCTTCGTGAATTGAAGGACATGGGCTTCGCTGGTATTCAGAATTTTCCCACCGTTGGTCTGATTGACGGGAACTTCCGAGCGAATCTTGAAGAGACGGGAATGGGGTTCGCCTTGGAAGTTGAGTGTATTGGGGCGGCTCATGAACTGGAGCTGTTGACTACTCCGTACGCATTCAATGCCGAACAAGCAGCAGAATTGACTTCGGTAGGAGCTGACATCATCGTCGCGCACATGGGGCTGACAACGAGTGGCACCATTGGTGCCCGGACGGCGATGGATCTTGATGCCGCAGTCGCTCGTGTTGCTGAAATTGCAGAAGCTGCTCACGCGGTGCGGGACGATGTACTGGTCCTGTGTCATGGTGGGCCAATCGCGATGCCCGAGGATGCAGCCTATGTTCTTGACCGAGTGGACGGCGTGGATGGGTTCTATGGAGCAAGTTCGATGGAGCGTTTGCCGACCGAAAAGGCGATCACGGAGCAGGTAAAAGCTTTCACCGACATCAACAAAAAATAACCATGCCTTCACTGTACACAGGGGAATCGGTGGTTGTAATCACCAAGTCGTCTGGGGTGGGCATTGGCTCACGTTGGCGGGCAGTCAGTGGATCGAATCGGAATCCGTTAGCCACCCGCTAACGCCTGCATGACGAAGATCTGGCTTGTGGCGTCGACTGCAAGGTCGAGTGATTCGCCGTGAGGTAGCATCTGCCCATCGATGAAAATTGCTACATGTTGCTGCAGGGCTCCATCTGCTTGCATGACATAGTCGCGTAAAGCGGGGACATGGCTAAACATCGACCCCAGTGCCTCGTTTAGCGTGGTTGCCGTCACCGTCTGGGGTGGGGGGGGGGGGGGGGGGGGGGGGGGGGGGGGGGGGGGGGGGGGGGG
>JAAHTH010002357.1_pt1 | contig 14687 bp, 15 predicted proteins | sample 6116091 | NCBI WGS metagenome assembly JAAHTH01 (sample SAMN13939990, study PRJNA603662) | sponge metagenome | isolation source: marine sponge | host: Mycale hentscheli | place: New Zealand | collected 2006
AGAATTAAAATAAAAATAAAAAAAAATTATGATAAATATCTATTCTAAAAATGTTGCAGAACCTTCTTCATATTTAAACTTCAAACTACGGCTAAATTCACTTTCACCATTTTCTTTATATCCCATAGTTCTTATAGAACCTATATTACAACGCTTAAACATATCATTACTTCCCCCACAGAGTAAATCAAATGATTGTGTTTCACCTTCATATAAATCTCTATACATCTTCATCATATTATCGCCTTTTGTATCACCATATTTCAAACCAACTTCATAATATATTGCTTTTTCTGGAACACCTTTCATTCTAATATGATGACCGTATATAGTATTACCGTCTTTATCTTTTGATTGTAATTTATCTATATAACACTTCTTACCAAGAAAGATACTTTCAGTTGCATATATTTCATCTTTAGCACCTTTCAAATCAAAATCAATATGGAATTGTCCTAAATCTTTACCATTAAGTTCTCTGTTATATTTCATTTCAAATAATTTTTCTAGGATTGGAACTTTATCATAATTTATATGCATACTATCCGTATCTTGGTAATAAATCAACATTTCATTATCTTCAGCTAAACTCATTACTTCATTCATTATTCTTTTACTCATTGATAAAATTTCTACTCCTACTTGTACATTATTATAATGTTGTTCCAATGGTTTATATTTCTTTACAATAAATTTATTACCTACTTGTTGATATGAATTAATATAATTATAATTTCTTTCTAAATATTTTTTCCAATTATCAACCCACATACCAGTTTTCTTATCTTTTATTGTTTTACTAATAACTTCAGTATCAGTTGATATAGGTTTTAACATTGTTTTACCATAAGAACTATTCATTAATAATTTAATTGCTTCTTGACTTGGATTTCCTTCTTTCTTTAATTTTCTTCTAAAATCAAATAACCGTTTAATAATACCATTTACTTTTGAATTTCTACCTTCATTATAATAATAACCATCAAGTATATCAAAATCTACTTTTTGATATTGTATTAAATCTTCAAGAGAAGTTTTATCAATATATATTTCTTTTCCTACTATATCATTTGTAAAATCTCTAACACCATCTTCAGTCATAACAGAAGCTAATGGAAAATGTCTTTTTCTTCCAACACTTGTTGGTCTTATTCTAACAAAATAACCATCTTGTTTAGATAAAAATTCGTAAGATAAATCTTTAACAACTTTCGGTTTTCCTTTTAAATATCCTTCCATTCTATACATTGCAGAAGGATATAAACTAACTGCATCATAATCAGCCATTTTCATTTGTGTTCTCCATTTCTTATTTTGATTACACATTGTTCTACCACCAACAACGCATCTTTGTATATATTCACGAACATATCCACCCAATTCATAAACACCTTCAAATGCTCCTTCTTTCAACATATATCTATTTGAAACAGATGCAATAGTTAAAACATTATCAATATCAATATCACATAATTTATTTATCCAACCTTTAAATATATCATAACCTTTATGTAATACTTCACAATCAATTTCACAATATCTTCTTGAATATTCCATAATATTAATTTTATCTTCAAAAATACAATTCCACTTTTTAGCATTATCTAAAAATGTTTGTAATTTATCTTCTCCACATTCATCAATAACATATTGTTTAGCTTTTTCTAATTTGATAAAATTGGTAATTCCTTTTGATTTAGAATATTCTTTGTTATACATTCTATATGGTATAACTTCTTTTCCTTGTTCTAATTTAAAACAATCACCAAAATCAGCAAGTTTCTTAGGTATTATTTTATAGCTGTCTTTTATTGTTATACTATATTTAATATCTTGTTCCCCATTATATTTATTTTTGTAATATTCAGCATTACAAGTTAATAATGATGAACCTTGTGTTATGGGATTTGGATTTGAAAGTAAATTAAATATAAATGTAAAGTCATATCCGCAATTATGTGCAATTAACATAATATTATTATCATATTGTTTTGGTATTTTTGGTAAGTTATTCATCATTTCTCTTGCACAATTTTTTCCAACAAAACTTCTTTTTTCTCCATCTTCTGTTTCATAACAAGCCAAATATGGTTTATGTATTCCATCATTATTACTATCAGAATAAGTTTCAAAATCAAAATATATTTTATATTTATCTTGTGGTGTTATAAGTGATCTTTTACAACATAATAATTTTCTTTGTGTATCAACATCTAATTCTTTTATTTTTTCTTCAAAATCATCTTTACTACATTTAAAATATTCTTTACCATAAATTATTATATATCCTTTAATTTGTCTTTCAGATAATTCATTTATTCTTAAATTAGTTGTAGGATCATATTCTAAATCTTTTATATTTTCCATTTTATTACCATATTGTGTTTTAAGTATTTCTGGATCATTAAAATCAATTTGTGTTAAATGTGTTTTTTTATTATTTAATAATATTCTTACAAACTCAAATGAATTAATAAATCTTTTATCACTTCTTTCATATCCCTTCTTACCTTTATTCTTAAATATTTTATGTTTATCTTTTATATCCTTATCTAGTAATTCAAAATAATTTTTTATATAATAACTTGTAAATGGTAATTCTTTAATTATAAAGTAATGGTCATCAAGTAAGCCAATTTGTATATCTATTTTACTGTTTCCATATCTATCAGTATAAACATTACCATTTTTTAAATATCTTAATAATATTGTAATACCTATATGTTCTACTAATTCTTTAATTTTACATTTTGCAAACATTCTATCTTTTACTAATGTTTTTGCATAACTAATTTGTTTTTCACTTAATTTTTTACTTTCTTCTAATGCTATAATCAAACAATTTTCTATATTATAATCTCCATTATCACCGATACTTTGGTTAATACAATAAATATCTAATTCATTTACATCAATATTAGTAAGCGTATGTCTGTATCTAAAGAAATTACCACCATTAATTTGATTACCACTTGTTTGATCATCGACTATTCTTATCTGTATCATATTTGTTTTTGCATCTACTAAAAAATCATATTCACTACCGCTTAATTCACCTTTCCTAACATATTTATTTTTAGTTTTAAAATCATATAGTGTTTTAGCACTCAATGTAATCCATTCTCCACTACCGATAGTTGATGATACTATCTTTTTTCCTTGTAATGTAAGTTGTAATATATTAAATAATTTTTCTAATGTAATCTTTCTCATATCAACATTTACTTGTTGTATTTCTTTATTTCCTAATCTCATTAATAAAGATTGTATTTTAGTTGAATATCCTTCATTACTTTCTTCAACTTTTTCTTGTTTAGTAGCAACACCGTCTTTAATAACATATTTATTTGGATCATTCTTTGTAGTAAAGTATTTGAGATTGAAAAACTTTTTTCTTTCTGCATCATAAATAGTATTTGTTCTATTTCTATATCTTGGTATTATATTTAATAATTCTTTACTATCTATATTATACTTTCTAGTTATTTTATTTAAATCAGCACCAGACATTTCTGCTAATTGTTTTTTAAATTTTGCAGACCACTTACCACTTTTAGTCATAAATGAACTAAGATCAATTGACTTACCACTATTAAGATTTTGAAATCCAGATTTTAAAAACTTGAAATCAGAATAATTCATTTTATATAATATACCTAGATATTTTTTTTTGTAAAATTACACATTAAATAATCCCCAGTAAATCAAAATAACCATATATTTTATATTCACTCCATAGTTTATTTAAAATTTATTAAATATTAAATAAATTAAAAAAAAAAATAAATTTTTAAAATTAATAATCTATAAATTCATTGTATCAACTTGTCCATTTTTAAGCATTAATACTTTTACACATTCTACCCATATATTTAAATTGTATGCACCTTTACTCTCAGCACTATTATTTGTTAATGCTTCATCACCATTTGTAGCCGTGTTTCTATTAACTCTTAAGATCATTGGACTTTCTCCAATTCTCATACTATTTTGTGGTGTATCTTGATTTCTTACTTTACCAAGATTAATACCTAAATATCTTTTTCTCCCTTGAAGATTATTACATACACTAGCAATAGTAGTAGTTGTTGCGGTTGATTGTGACGGAATTGCTACTGTATCTACAAAAGTATTCTGAACAGCATTTACATCAGCACCTAGTCTACCAATTTGACCATAAGAACCAGCGACTAAATAACTTGGTTTTTCTGCGGTTTGTCCTAAATATGAATACATTTCACTAGTTTTCTTAACTTCTCTATCAAAAATATTTCTGTTATTAACTACTAACTGTAATTCTTCTTGAAGTAATCCATCACTTCTTGTTTTTCTTAATAACTGATTATCAAGATTACTTATTTTTTGGCAATATAATTTCATTACACTTCTATTATTAAATCCAAGTTCAACATCTTGAGAACCAGCAGTATCATTAGTTGCTATACCATTAAGAACAGATTTAACTAGTACTTGTTCCCTATAAGGAATAGACATACCAGTTGAACCCATAATATCAGCTTTAAGAGCATTTGCAACTTCATCAGCCATTGTAATATAGTTAAGATGTAATCTTGGTCTCACTACTTCAACATCTCTTAAAGTATCAGTCCAAGCTACACCACCATCAGCGATTTCATTAAAGCATTCAGTAAATCTTCCGTTCCAGTCTATTTCTACAATTATTTCACCATCTAAAAATGATGGAAGCATTGTATCCTTAAGAACTGGAAATAACTGGTCTAATCTTACACTACATTCTACATTAGCACTTTCAGTATCATTTATACCACGAAATCCAATTTGAGTATTATTTTTATCAGCACATAATTGAGTTTGACCACCAGCAGTTATTGAGAATTGACGATTAGATGATACTTTTTCATCAAGAATTTCAACTTGGGCATCGTATGGAATAAAAGAATTATCAAGAGCTATTCTTTGTCCAACTTCACGAACTTCTGAAATAAGTTTTCCACCTAAATATAATCTACAATTTTCAATAGCAGAAACACCGCCATCTAATTTTAAAGCAGAACAAGTCCTATCAGTTGCAGTAGCATATGCAGACCATTTAAACTTCCATATTAAAGCACCATTAGGGGCTAGTGCAGTTCCTTTCTTCTGTAAAACAAATCTAGATTTACCAAAAGATTGTTTAACCCAACTATGACTATTGGCTTCTTGTATAACACTTTCTACCATTGTAGATTGGTTTTCATCAGTTGCATTAGTTTGTAAAACGCTTGGAAGCATATTATTCATATCATTATCCATATTTATATAATATACTATATATATTTTTTAAAATAAAAAAAAGAAAAAAATTACAATAAGATTTTATTGAACAACTTGTATTCCTTGTCCTTGAATAACTTGCACACTATTTCTACATAAATAATAAGTATAACAAGAATAATTAACTGGAACACAACCACCAATAGCTGTATCGTGTTCTGTTGGGTTCATTAATTTAGATTGTATTTCAAATCCTAATGTATCAACTTGGGCTGGTATTCCAGCATTAGAAACTGCATCATAACTAGCACCAATTCCAAATAATCCGTGTTTTGCAACTTGACTATCTGAACCACAAATTAATGGATTTAAACAAGATTTCTTAATGTCTTTACTATTTCTAAAACTATCCATATAATTTCTTAATATTTGTGGATATGTACTTGGTTGAGATCCAAATGTTGCTTGTTGGTTATAATCAGTTTGTAATGAATATTCGTATGGAAATCTCTTACCAGATACATTATATACTAATTTTTCAATTGCTGGATTATATTGTGCATTTCCATTCTGACCAAAATTATTTATATAACTTGTAGGAACGAAATTAGACATAGAACTAATAACACCCCGTAGAGATACTTTATGAACAACTTGATTATCAGTTGATGTAATTGTATTATATAAACTTGTGAATGATAAAAAGTTAATTACTGGCGAAGGGTTTTGTCTTGTTTGTAATTGTTGTTGGGCGGATTTACTTATAACTGGACATACTAATCTTGGATTTTGTATTTCATAATGATATAATCCAGCGGTGGCTCCATTATTACTATCATATAATACATTACTATCTGGAGAAAGATTTATTGTAATAGAAAGACCACCAATATTTTCTAAATCTAAGTCATTAGACATAAACATACCACATACTAGTCTTATATCAAAATCAAAACCATTTGTTGAGCAATATACTTTACGATTAGCAAGTATCTGTCCAGCAGATGAATAAGATGTTCCAGCATTAGTAGAATCATAATGTGGGTCCTCAACTGGAGTATTCACACCATAACCACGACTTCCTTGTTCGTGGTATAATTGTGTTTCTAAACCGGATTTTGAATGAAGACCAGACATAAAATTACCAACTAGTTTTGGATAATTCTGGATACTTTCTAATGATTTATTACTGTATTGTCTTGATGCAATTTCTAGTGTTCCAATACAAGATTGAACACCAATAAAACCATCAACATTACAATCAACAGTTTGGTCAACTTCATTTGTTCCAGTATTATTTGTATTTAAAACTCTCTTAAATGTTCCTTGTAATCTTAATTCTTGTGTTTGTAATATACCATTATTACTAACTAAAAAGTTTAATTGTGGGTTTCCTTTGGAAAAGCCAAAAGTTCCGCTTCCGCCGTTTGAAGATGCAATTGATAAATATCTTTTACTCATCGTATATAATATACTATATATATTATTTAAAATAAAATAATAAAAAAAGATTACAATAAAAGATGTAAAATTAATCAAATGATATAGTAAATTTACCTTTCTTGATTTCAGCTTTTGGTTCTACTTTTGGTTTTTTATAATATTTTCCTTCTTTCTTTCGTTTTGCATAGGATTTTTGACTGGCTAATTTTTCACGTTTCTTTGCTTGTTCTTTTGTATATTCTTTCGGTCTTCCACGTTTGTCTTGTGATTTAGGAACGTGTTTATATTCTCTTCTATCTTTAGCTAATTCTTTTTTATAGTTTGGGTTCTTTGGATTATGGCTTGAATTAGGGCAAACTACATTTGAACTACCACCAACAAAACATTTATACATCATTTATATTTATATTAGATATTTAATATTAATTGTTCAATTAATTTTTTTGGTATTCTATATCTTTCTAATCTATTATTACCACCACCCACACTTTTTCTTCCCTTTCCACCACCCATAGATATTTTATGCTTTTTTAGTTGCATATTATCATAATCTTTATATTTTTCTCTTAATGCTTTTGTATTATCATTAATAGTTTTAGAAGTTCCCATTCGGTCTTTATGAAGATTTTGTTTCTCAATAACCATAATATTTTCACAATCATTTTTACATTTTAATGGTTTTAAATTCTTAATATTAGTCCAAAATCTAGTAGACTTCTTATAACCCCAATCAGAATATTTACAATAATCAAAGTCATAATAAGTATTATATGATGGATGTTTTTGTTCTATATAATCTTTCATTTTTCCGGTTGATGGGTTTTCTATCCACCAATATTTTGGTTTAAAATATTCAATAATTTCTATTACTTTATCTACCATAGGTTTTCCATACAAATCAATATCTCTTTTTATATCTTCTTTTTTAACAAGAGATCCATCTGGATTAATTGTTTTTGATTTTCTACCAATCCAAGTATCCCTTAATCTAGACCAAAAAAGACAAACTGGTGAAGCTGTTATTAAATCAAAATCACCTTCATTAAATTTTTTATAATCCCACGTCATTATATCTTCCTTTATATGATTTTCAGTATTATCATAATCTTTATATATTTTACTTTTACCACCAATATCTCTATCAAGACTTATTACTTCCCATTTCTTTTCTTTTAAAACTCTTCCAACAGAATGTGTCCCACTAAATAATTCTAAAACTTTCATATATATATGCATATATAATATTTTTATTTCAATATTTTATTGTTAAAGATTTTACGATAAACCAAAGAGAAGTAATAGAAAAAATTGTTAGTAGACCGCCAGCAACAACTAAAACAATATCTACCATTTACTTTATTATAACATTTCATATATTATAATAAAATATTTAAATAAAAAAAAAAAATAAAATTAAAAATTACCCATAGCACCACCGCCACGGAATTGTTCAGTATCCATTGGTGCTAAAGACATTGACCCCATACTCATACCGCCCATATCGTTTATATGTGCTGATACTTGTGCAAGTTGATTTTTTACATTTTCTTCTGCATCTGCTTCTTGTTGTCCTTCAATTGCACCATAAATAGACATTCCTATACCAGCAACTTCCCCAAGCGGTCCGAGAAAATCCATAGCATCACCTAAAAAACCACCTACTCTACTTAAAATTGTAGAGCCACTTTCACCTATCATACTAGAAGCTTTATCAGTTAAACCAGATGCTAATTCTTCTGCTGTTAAATCACCAGTATCTAAACCAGCACTTTTTAAAATTCCCATTGCTTTATCAGATAATGCTGTTTTTGTTGAAGATAATTCTGTATCTAACTGTGCTGTTTGTTCTGGTGCTAATGTTGTTGTGGTTGATGGTTTTAATGGTGTTGCTGGAATATTTGGTTCTGTTTCTACAGCTACAGCTGGTTTTGGTGTTGGTGGTTGTTGTGGTTGTAATGTGGTTGTTTGTTGTGAAAATAAATTACTTTCCCCCCTTCCTTGCATAAATGCATTTCCAATATTCTGCCCAGTATCACCAAAACCAGCTGTTGCTCTATAACTTCTTAAAATCTGTCCACCACGTGTTGCATCACCTTCAATACCTTCTGTTAATGTTGCGTCTGCTTGTTGGAAAGAAGCGGTCGGTCTATCTAAACTACCAGTTTGGAATCTTGTTTGTGTCCCACCTAATGGTTTTGGTGTATCTCCAAATTCTTCACCAAACTCTGTACTAAAATCATCTTCAGCACCGTAAGTTTGTCTTCTCGCCATTTCAATTCTATCTTGTAAATCTTGTTGAGCTTCTAATTGTGTGCTTGGTAAATTACCAAACAATTCATCTTCTGTAGTTCCAGAAGCTATTGAAGAAGATGGCGGTTCTGGTTGTGTTGCTGGTTGCGTTGGTGCTGTTTGTTGTCCTAAAGTTCCATCTGCTTTTGCTTGTTTTATTTTATCTATTTCTGGTTGAACTCTATCAATAATTGCTTGTTTTCCCCTTTTCAATACATAATCTTTTATTTTACTTACAGATTTATCAAATACAGCTCCCCCAAGTCCAGTAGATAAACCAGAACTATCAATAGCACTAGTTCTAGCTTCTTCACTTCCATACTGTAAGTTTTCAATACCAGTTTGTGTTTGAACATAATCTGATCTTTGTTCCATCATATTTCTTTGCATAGCGGATAGTCTTTCTCCTACATTTGCATTATTCATCGTATAATTTTCCATTGTGTATATATATATAATTATATATTATTTTTCTCATCAGAATTAACAACATCATTTTCAATAATATCATTTTCATCTACTTCTTCTTTTTGTTTTTTATTTTTTTGGAATGGTGGATTATAACCACCATTTTCATTATATTTTGACCATAAAAACTTAGGTTGAGATGCTCCCCATTTCCATACTTCATTTTTTATTACATCTACATATAAAAAGTGGTAAGGCTTATCTGTTGCAACATCATATAAATCTTTAATCATTTTTGAATTACCTAAAAATGATAAATCTTCAAATATTTTTTCTTGTTCTTTACTACTTGGTAATCTGTAAATATAATAAGAACTAGCGTTAGATCTTGCAACTGGTGGGATCATTTTGGGATTTTGAACCAAATAATACATAGATATTAAATGGTGTCTATGAATAGAAGTAAGTTTGTATATTTCACATTCCCTACCCTTAATCATACTCGCAATATCATCAGCAATTAAGCAAATGTGTCGTCTATCTTTTTTGTCTTTTGATGTTTGATAATCTACAATATGTGATATATCTTCATCTTGGTAAGTATTAGAAACTAAACTACATTTTTTAACTAAATGTCTGCTGGTGCTATCAGACCCTAAAGTTCCACTAAACAGTATTACATCATCAAATACTGGTTCTTCTTTTTTTCTATCACCGTACATATTACTTCTAATTAATTCTGAAACCAGTGCGGAAGTTTTCCCACTTCCCTTTCCGCCAACTACTATTTTAACGAATGGTGGTTTCTGCAATGGTTCTTTAAATTTTCTTTTTACTTGATAAACATCTTCATCTTGTTTAACTGGATAAAATTGTAAATCATCATCATTCATCTTATATATACAATTACATTATATTTTTTTTTACAACTTTATTATTACGTAATGTAATTTCATTTTCAATTTCGGTTTTCTCTTTTTTCAATTCATTATTTTCTTTATTTTTAATTCCTTCTTCATTTCTTAATAGAACATTATGTATTACAGAATTAAACTTTTCACCATACAATAATTTAGTATGTTTTAGGGAACGACACGAAGAACACAAATGAGTTGAAAATACATATTCATTTTCACAGAAAACACAGACAAACATATTTATAATATATAATTAGATAAAAATAAAAAAAATTTAAATATTACCATAAAATTTTATGGCTCCAATATTTTGCTGTATTTTTATTTGGGGCTTTTCCGTGTCTATCATAATACGCTTTTTTTCTTTTTGGATCACCGTGGTCTTTACTTTTGTAATGTCCCAATTTATCTTTGAATTGTTCGTATCTCTTATCACCAAAATGAATTAATTTTTTATTTCCCTTTTCACTTTTCACATATACAGAATACTTCTTATTTTTAGCTTTAGAAACAAATGGTTTATATAATCGCTTATCAGACATCTTTATATATAATTAATAAGATTTTTTTTTATCATCTTTTTTAAACTTTGATACTCTACCCTTCTCTTTCTTTTCCGCCATTGCTTTTTTCTTTTGTGCTGGTGTTAATTCTTTATGAGTTGTTGGTGTATCTTTTGTAATTCTTTTTGTTGGTCTATATATATCACCCTTCTTCTTATAACCAGTTCCGCCCCTTTGATTTTTCCATTCTTCTTTAAACCATCTTCCTAACCCCTTTTTATCAGTTTTCTTTCCACCATATTTACCACCTAATCTTTTATACTCTTTTACAATTAATCCGCTTCTATAAGCACTATGCTTCATATCTTTATATTTTGCTTTTGCTTTTGCATACAAACTCTTATCTAATGGTTCGGACATATTTATATATAATTAACATATATATTTTAAAAATCTTTATATATATTAAATGGAAATTGTAGAAGAGCAATTACTAGAACTTGCATATCTAATGTTAAGAAAAGCCAAAATAGAAAAGAAATTACGCCAAACTTTTAAATGTATATTAAGAAAATGTTTTAGTTGTTGCGGTATGAAAAATATTGAAATTGAATTACAAAAAATTAATGATGCAATTGAAGAACTAAATAAAAATAAACATAAAAAATTAACAAGATATTCTAGTATCTAAACATTTCTAACTATATCTTTTCGGATTTAAAAGATTGTCCCACGGATTATCAGAATTAACATAAGATACTGGTGGTAATTTATTATAATATTGTTGTGTTCTTTGGTTCAATATTTCTTGTTTTTTTCGTTCTCTTTCTTCTTTTATTTTCTTTCTTTCATCTTCTCTAATTTTACCTTCATCAAATTGTGGGACTGGATAATAATGTGGTTGATATTGTTGTGGGGGTGGTTGAAAGTTTTTAAATCTTGTATCCATTCTTTCATCTATTTTATTTAATAACATATCCATATCGAACATTGCATTACTTGGTGGAGCATTTGGTGTTTCAACTTGTGGTGGTATTTCTTTTGGTATTTGTTTAAAAACTTCTTCTTCTTTTGGTGGTTTTGGTTCTGGTGTTGATATTGGTTCTATTGGTTTAACACTCATATCATTATTAGTTTCTTTTTTAGGTCTTCCACGTGGTTTCTTATTTGCAATTCGTTCTGCTTTTTTCTCGGCTCTGACTTGAGCTGATTTCTCTCTACATTTTGCAAGATGTTCTCTTAATTTAATTTTCTTTTCATCTTCTTTACTTACTTCTTCTTTAGAAACTTCTTTTTCTTTCACTTCAAATATTTCTTTTTCTTCTTCTTTTGGGTCTGGTGCAATTTCCATTTTAGGAACTCTTCCGTAATCACTCATTATATATATTATACACTGAGAAAAAAAATCTAAATATATATTATACAAAATGAACAATTATTATACATTAACAGATATTAGAGATAGTGAATATTTAAGAAATAAAATACACAAATCGTATAATAAAGATAAAAATAAAAAAAATAAATATAAAATGTGTATAATTCTATAATATTTTTTTCTATGTAATATATATATTAGTATGAATTGTAATGTGTGTTTATCTAAATTAAGAAAAACTAATTATGAATTACATTATATTGGCGTTGTGTGTTCTAAATGTTTTAGAATGAGTAAAAAAAAATATTGTGAATTAGTGGATTTAATTGCATTAAGAAAAGTAAATTATATTCTTAAAGAAATATTAAATAATAAAGAAAAATATTTATTAAGCTAATTTGCAACTTCTATTTCTGAAATATTCATTTTAACTTTTTTAACTTTAATTAATTGATTATCACCTTTATTTCTATTGTGATATATATTATGTAGCTTATGGTAATTTAAAAAATTATTATTTGTTTGTCTATTCCATTCATTGCAAACTTTTTCAAGTGTTTCACCAGCATAATACCAAATAGTATTATCAAGATTTGTAGGGTTGTGAATTTCAACTATCCAACTAAAGTTTTTCATATTATATAATATATATAGAAAAAAAATCTGTAAAAAAAACTAAAATTTAATTATTTTCAATTCTTTTATATGCTAAATTATAAATATCTTTATCCATTTCAACCCCAATAAACTTTCTATTCGTATTTTTACAAGCCACACCAGCCGTCCCACTTCCCATACAAAAATCCATAACAACATCATTCTCATTTGAATAAGTTTTAACTATCCATTCTAATAATTTTTCTGGTTTTTGAGTTCTGTGTAATGACTTTTGTGGGTTGTTATATTCTAATATAGTGCTTTTTAAATTATCTGGTAAAATTGATGATGGGTGTCTATCTCCTTTATTTATATTATCTATTCTTTTTTTATTATATAATTCGCATTTTCCTTTTCCTTTTGTTTCATATGGTTTCCCTTTTGATTTCTGTGGGTTGTATGTGGCTTTTTTATCATTAAATACATATAAATTTTCGTGTTCTTCTAATTCTATATCTGGTAAAATTGATGATGGGTGTCTATCTCCTTTATTTATAATTGGATCACCTTTTACTTTACCATAAATCATAAAACCATCTTTTCTACCATTTGTTTTATATGGTCTCCCTTCTGTTTTCTGTGGGTTGTATGTTGTTAATTCTTCCATATCTTTTAAAATATCATATTCAATAAAACCTTCCATTTCATTAATTTTATATTTTTCAATTAGTTCATTATAAGTTTTTAAAATAGGCAATCCAAATTGGGAACTTTTAAAATAAAAAAAATGTTCTGCTCTTCTATGTCCTAAATCTTTATTTATTTCTTTTAAACTTTTACCAATAAATTTATAAACCTTTTCAGAATAATTCCTTAAATGCAAGTTTCTTTTTATTTCAATATCATCTTCTTTATTATCAAAAACATATAAATTTTCGTGTTCTTCTAATTCTATATCTGGTAAAATTGATGATGGGTGTCTATCTCCTTTATTTATAATTGGATCACCTTTTACTTTACCATAAATCATAAAACCATCTTTTCTACCATTTGTTTTATATGGTCTCCCTTCTGTTTTCTGTGGGTTGTATGTGCTTGATGGTTCTTTTTCCCAACTATCTTTTAAAATATCATATTCAATAAATCCTTCCATCTCATTTATTTTATATTTTTCAATAAGTTCATTATAAGTTTCTTCTATTGGTAAAGCAAATTGAACCCCTTTTGAATAAAAATGATGAACCTTAGAATGTCCTAAATCTTTTTCTATTTGTGTTCTATTTTTACCAATAAATTTAAAAACCCTTTCAGCATAAGCCCTTAAATCTAAATTTCTATTTAATTCTAAATCATCATTATTATTATTATCAAATACATATAAATTTTCGTGTTCTTCTAATTCTATTTCTGGTAAGATGCTGGTGGGGTGTCTATCTCCTTTGTTTTTATTACCTAATGATTTATATTCTTTGTTTCCGCCCCTATAATATGAATTTGATAAATCATTTTCTTTACTTATATATGGTCTCCCTTCTGTTTTCTGTGGGTTGTATGTGCTTGATGGTTCTTTTTCCCAACTATCTTTTAAAATATCATATTCAATAAATCCTTCCATCTCATTTATTTTATATTTTTCAATAAGTTCATTATAAGTTTCTTCTATTGGTAAAGCAAATTGAACCCCTTTTGAATAAAAATGATGAACCTTAGAATGTCCTAAATCTTTTTCTATTTGTGTTCTATTTTTACCAATAAATTTAAAAACCCTTTCAGCATAAGCCCTTAAATCTAAATTTCTATTTAATTCTAAATCATCATTATTATTATTATCAAAAACATATATATTTTCGTGTTGTCTTAAAGGTTGTTTATTGGCTGATAAAAAACCAACTTTTCTTGACTTCTTCCATATCAAAT
>JAAHTH010001023.1_pt1 | contig 14685 bp, 16 predicted proteins | sample 6116091 | NCBI WGS metagenome assembly JAAHTH01 (sample SAMN13939990, study PRJNA603662) | sponge metagenome | isolation source: marine sponge | host: Mycale hentscheli | place: New Zealand | collected 2006
TACTGATTTAGTTAGAATATAATCAGACGCATTAGATGTTCTATCTAGTATATATATTGACATTTTTATATTATGTTATTTATAGATGCTTGTCTTAGTATGTTAGCCGCCATTTGTTTATCACTAGTATCATTTATATACTTTCTACAGTATTTTACGAATCTATTACTTACGTAATTTCGCTTTATACAGATATTAGCAACTGTAAATGCTCTTTGTTTACAATACATCTTCATAGCTTATCGTTCTCCCATTTAATATATCAATTAATCGTTCATTACTCACCGTATTTAATTTTATAATATCATTGCTGTGTTTATGTTTTAAATCATCACCGTTTATATCAGCCATTAGATTTAAAATATTACCATACATATCATCATCACTAATAAGTTGTACATAATTCTCATATATATTTATAATATGATCTTTTTGATATTGTTTTCCTATTCTAGTATATGATTTCTGATTTTTCGCATCCATACAAAAAACAGGTTCTTCATGATTTTTTAATATCTGCCCGTATATAAGAGGTATGACCAATCTATAATTACATGAATATAGATCATGTATATTAAAATATTTTAAGTTTATTATCTCTTCGTGTTTTTTGATTACTTCAAAGTGTAGATATATAGCATGATTATTTAGAATATCAGCATCATCAAACGTGTAGTTATCAATCAATAGGTTAAATACACCAAATATATCTGTCCCGTATTGTTTGATATTATCTGTATCGTACTTATCGTAAATCATCTAAGTTAGATATTTTTTAGAATATGTTTTTCTACAAACTTCACCATATTCTATGTGGTATGTTATTTTTTCTATGTTTTTTTGTGCTTTATAACCATGTCCATATGAATATTCATCTGTCCCAACAAGTGATCCAAATGACTCTACTTTATAGCCAATTTGTTCTTTTAATATCTTATGGTGGATATGTCCTGTCATGATATACCTATACTCGCATTCTCCCCATTTTTTTGAAAAATAAGCAGATGATACATCTTGTAGTTTTTTCTTTATTTTATCTCCATGCGTTACAATAAATATAGACTTACCAAAAGTAAATGACTGTATATTTTTATAATTACATACGACATCAACATTTTTGTTATTTTCATATTTAAAGAACAGTGCTTTTAAAAGTATAATATTAGTATGGTAATCATGATTACCAGCAACACTATGTACTGTTACTTTTTTATATATAGTTTGTGCTATTTCTATAATGTTTATAAAAACAGTAATACCTATATCAACCATCTGATGGTATGATACATCTGTACTTTGGAATGTTCCTTTTGTTGTTGTTTTTTTAAAATTATCAAAGTGAAAATAATCACCTAGATTACATATATGTAAGTGGTCTGATTGTGGTGTATCGTGTAGTATTTTAGAAAAAGCAGATATGCAATATTCTTTATATTTTTCAGTTGTGTTTACTTCATCAGTAGTGTATACATCAGACGATAGACCTATATGTAAATCAGCAATAGGTAATACGTCTATTAGTTTTTTATTTTGGATTTTTAGTAATTTTACCTTTTTTTGTAATATATCCCTTTTAAATATACTAGATAACGTGTCTAAATAGTCATTAAAGTTGGCATTTTTACCATCGTATATTTCCCACTGTCTAACTGGTTTACGTTCGCCATTTTCTATTTTAGAATAAACAGACTGTCTTTTTAAATGTAAGTCGTTTAAAGTAAGGCTTACATGTTTAGCACGTATAGTTTTAAGACATAGGTTACATTTATATCTTATTTGTCTACCTTCTTTTTTATTACACGTGTACCCACTTTTTATCAATATTACATATTGTTGGCAATGTGGGCACGTTAGTTGTATTTTTTTCTCATATAGAGTAGATAACTCATCCATAGATAATATTTTGTACTTTTAAATTAGCTCTTGCTGTTTGTTTTCTTTCTTATCTTCAATTTCAATATTATCTTTTTTTTGTTCTTGTTCTTCTTTCTTCTTCACATCAGCCGTTTCGATAGACTCAATAACATTATCCATAACTTTATCGATTGTATCAATATTATCACGTGTAAATATCCCACTGTCTATGTTAAGTGGTAGTTTATAATTTTCGCATGTTTTGATTTTCTTAACTAATTCATCTTTCTTTTTCTCAAATTTCTCTACCTCATACTGTTCTACTTTTTTATTCAACTCATCAATCTTTTTATCTTTTTCATCCATAACATTATCCTTTTTTACTTTTTTATTATAATCCGTATCTACTGGTTTAGGTACACTCTCATCTTTTTGTTTTTCTTTTTCTGTAGCTTCTTTATTTTCCATTGAGTATTTAACCTTTGTTGTTTTTAAGTCATCAGTTTTTTCTAAAATATCAAGTAACAATAATTCATCTACTATAACCCATTTACTATCTTCATAATTATACTCAATGTTAGATTTTTTAACAACCCGATTCGACCTAATACCTGGTGCTTTTGTATCAAGTAACGATACTTCATCAATATTAACTATTTCTGTTATATTATTATCATCGTATGTAAATGATATACTAGGTGATACGTAATGATATGTATCCCTATTACCGTATTTGCTTTGTATAATAGCATATAGGTTGTTTTCATAAACACCATACATCATAATATGACCATCACTGTCATCAGCTAAATCAACATGATCTTTTAAAACAGGAGTTGATAGCTTATTCCCATTATTGTACTTTCTAGCATATGCTGTCGCTGCTTTTTTTGTTAGAAAACGATTATACTCTTTACCAGGAATAGGTATTGATTCATCTAATGGTGCGACCCTACATAGGTTAAATATATATGGTTCTTTTATATCTGCTTTTGATTCGTTAGTTCGTCTAGTTATATCTAGTATAGTTTTATCATACCATTTTATTGCTTGTGTATCCATGTTTATTTCCCTCCACCGTTATCTATTATATTATTGTTTAAGTTATTTGTTCTTTCGGTTCGTTTATTCTCAGTATTATTATTATTTTCTCGCAAAGTTGACAATTTAATTATATCATCATTACTTATGGATATACCTGTTTCTTTAATAAAATACTCAATAGTTATAGCGTTGTTTATCAATAAATTCAACAAACTAGCATTATATTTAACTTTATCCATATTGTTGTAATAAAAATTATCAATTATTTCTAACTTATCGTTTTTACCAATCTCGATTATACTAGGTATAATATGTGTTGTGAAGTAAGGTATTATTTTATTTAATACTGATCTATAAAAATTAGAACTAATATCTTTGTATGTTTCAACTGTAGATGGCGACTGTGCTGCGTTCCCTTCAGTATTAGTTATTAGTGTAGGTGGCACATACAATGTTGCTGATAATCTATGTAATATATTTATTTTATTCTTTCTTAACTCACCATACATCTCTATGTGTTTATTATCTATTGCGGACTCTATAGTTATGGGTAATGCTGATGTTACATATCCTTTCCCTTTTTTATCCATAGCTGTTTTTGTACTACTAGATACCTCTGCCATTTTATTAGCTACGGTGTTTATTATATCTAGTAGTTCATTATTGGATATTATATTAAGTCTATCCTTACCAGATGACATTATTTGCTTAAAAATAGAACTATCTAATATATTTGTGGATATGTATGTAGTGTTAGATTTATTAAGTATGGTGTCGCTCATTGATGTTAATTGGTCTATAACATCATCTAATTCATTCCCTTTGTGTTTAATTTGTTTATAAAAATATGGGTAACTATGACCGTATTTATATATATTGTCATACATATTATTACATATTACAATTATATCTCTCTTTTCGTGTACATCACCCGCATTATTAACTATATAATATATATCATTGTCTTTGTCAAACTCTATCGAACTTGTTTTACTAATATATATTTTCTTATCTCTACTTATTAGATAACCAACACGATCATACTTTAAATAATTACTTACAATACTACAGTATGCTTGGTATAAAGTTACACCATTTGATTTCATCATATTACTATCATAATCTTGTATTTTTTGTTGAACTGATTGATTCATATAAATACAATTATTAAACATACCACATAAATTACGATAGTGATAATCTATAATCGTTCTATATAGAAATGATATACGGGCATCCCCATTAGATTCTTCATTATTATATAGTCTATCAACTTTTTCTATATTTAAACCATATTTACTACGCTGACTACTAGTACCTGTAAAAAAATCAATAAAACCCATATTAGAATTATAACATAATTATATAAATAATGACTTACTCATGTATTTAACGATCCGCTTCTAGTATTGTTGACAGTCGTATTAAATAATTGACTGAAAAAATCGTTAATATAACCAGATGTATCACCATCTCCATATCCGCCTATCTCGGTTATACCAAAAGATGTTAACGCACTCTGATATTCATTGTTCATCGTATTTATAGCATCATTATGTTGACTCATAAATACATTAAAATGATCTTCAGTAATAGAATCACTTGATAGTATATCATTTACAGCATTATTTTTAATCACTTCTTCACATATACCATCTATAATAATATCTATTAAGTTATTACTTCTGGATATTAAAAAAACAGTTGTGCTATTTAGCCTATTTCTAATTATCCTAGTTATTTTTGATCTTAAGTTAAGTATATTTCTATCAAATATTTGTCTTAAATCATTTATTAGTAATTCAAACGGGTTAACTATATCGTCTAAAAATCGAGCTACCGTGTTTCTAACTTCGTTAGTAACTACACATTGGCTAAATGCACTAACTCTATTTCTTAGGGTTGTGTACAATGCTATATTTTTTCTATATATGCGTATGCCATTATTAATAACGTTAAAGTCATGAATATTGGCGTCAAGTGTAAATATGTCCCCATTCTCATTACGAAAGCTGTTACCACCAATAAAGGTAACTAATCCACTTAACTTATCTCTTAAATTCTCTCCTTTTTTAATACGATTATACACATCCGCTAATCTACTTATATTAGGTATTTTTTCAATTAGTTCGTTTAATTTGTTCTGTTCATTGTCTAAAAGTGTTTGATTTTCTGCTATCTTATCACTGTATAATTCTACACCGCCCCTAAGTATGAATTTATTAACTTCTTGTTTCACATCGGATACACCCCCTTGTAAATGAGATAATATGTTACTTACAATAGTAGATATAACATCTACACCGTTACTAGATAAAACACTTAAATCAAATATCCTATCAATCTTTTCTATTTCTTCTTGCTCACTGAATGTATTTATAGCAAAGACAATATAGTTTACAACATCTCGCATATATCTTTTAAGTGTGGCACAAAATAACCTAGTTCGTTCATGGTCTGCAAGAGGCGACCCATCATTACTTAATCTTGTAAAAATACCCTCATTATCGATAAATTGAGATAGAATAATAACATATAGTAAATTATACCAGCATTTAAATGTACTAGCGGTAAATCTTATACTCTGTAATGTTTTATATAAAAAATTATTGGTCTCCGCAATACTTTTATTATATCTGTCTACCTCATCATTTAATAACTTTTGATCCCTAATAGCAGTATCAAAATTAGGATCACTACGACCTCTGTTTACTTGTTCTTGTAGTCTATCTCTTTGCTCTTGTAATACCATTAGTTCGTTTTTAATACAGAATATCTGTGAGTTTAATTGAGGATCACCATCTATCTGTCGCAATATATCATTATATGTGTTTACTGGGACAGAGACATTACAAAGATCAGTTTGAGTATCACTATTAGCCACTGGTGATGACGGTATTGGTCTATCTATTAGTGAACTTGGATCAAGTACATTCATAGTACAGTATTCTTCTACTGTTTCGAACTTAACTATTCCTAAAAATGTATTTTCAAGACCAGTTAGTAATGTATTTATGATATTAGCAAACCCGCCCGCTATGTTTGGTGATTTTACAAATGGAATAAACCGAGCAAAGCCATCAATAACACTATCTACCCGCCTTAATATTGTATAAATTGGACATATCACTAAATACACAAGTAATACAATAGGTATCTTACATATAGTAAATAAATAAACAACGAAGTAGTTACCAGCATTTGGTTCTATATTATTTAGCATCTCTGCTCTTGTTTTAATATTATCCATCTGTTTCTCTGGATTGTTATTATTTCTCCTACTGTTTTCCAAAAGACACATTATTTCACGAGGTGAGTAACTACCGTTCCCCGATCCTATCGTGTTTTTATCTATGCTAATATTAAAATCAGATGGCGTTTTATTGGATACCTGAGGATTATTAACACCTGTGGTATCGGTATCTGTATTATCGCCCGAAACACCCGCACCTGTGCTATTGCTCGAGACATCCGCACCTAAATTACCTAATATGCTGTTTTTTGTATCACCGTCTTGGTTTTCGTTTGGTGCGAATTTATCAAAAAATGAAGATGGCATTTTTTTATATAGAGTTTGAAAAACTGATATTGTTTATTTTATCAGTCCACATTTTTTCTGATTTTTGTTTTCTGTATATTTTTGTTCTATTTTTATTAACAGCGTATTCATTATATGCAAATACAGCCAGAGCGAAAGCATCAAACATATGGTCTGGTTTATCAAATCCATAAACTGGTTTATACCCATCGTAATATTTTGTTATTTTGGCAGTAGCCATACATTTTGTTATTGAGAACTCATCGGTATCTTCTTTTTTAGGTATAATTATTGATTTTTTTCTTAAATATGTACATACATCGTTAATCATCTTATTCTTATAAGTCAATTCTATTCGTTTTGTACTATCAATACCATAAGGATCGGTTATATGTATTATTTCATTAGACCTTATCATATGTATAGAGCCATAGTGATCAAAACTACCCTCAGCGTGTAATTTTGACAATTCTTCTAGGTTTTGCTCTCCATATCCTTTATCAAACGCACCTCCTATAACATCGTGCTCGTTACATAGTTCTATTATTATATCTCTACCGTAACTGTTGTTATATTGGTTATTTTTTATGATATGTCTATCAACTATAAAAATATAAGGTTTTTCATTATGTATATACTCACCTATGATACATATAGTAATACCTTTATTTACACTGTTCCAATCCACACCAATGAATTTAGATTCGTATTTTAAGTCATTGAAATCATCGTCTTTTATTTCTAACGTACCAGGTAACTCATGATCCAGTGCATAACTTATAAGATGTAAAGGGAACACACATAGATCAGATTTAGAATACTTATCACACATTATCTCAGTGTCTATTTGCTCAGGTGTTAAATCTAACATTAACTGTTCAAAGTGTTCCTTATTAAAATAAGGACTATGGAAAGATGAGAATTTATGTATAGCCCAGTTTTTATAGTTTTCTGGGTTCAAACACATCCTATAAAAATTATTAAAAGCCAATGGTTTAGTTGATAGTTTAAAATGTCTGTAATGGTTTTGATAAGATGATGTAGTTGGTAAAATTACTTGGTTTACCGAATCATCTATAAAACCAGACTCATCTTCAAGTACATATTTAATAGTCTGTCCCCTTATCTTTTCTCTTGCCTTTGAATCTTGGACACTACTAAAAGATACGATAACATTATGGTCGCTATCTGCTCTTTTTATAGAACAGTTTATCAATGATGTATTACCACTGTCATTTTTTACTTTTTTAAACTCAATATCATTCGCTTCACATATATACTTTATATCTTCTATTACCTTTGTTAATTGAGCAGGTCTTGGTGTTATATATAAGATTACATAATCGTCAAAAGTATCATAGAAACAAGTAATGTAAATGAGTATATATCGCAACAAGTAACTTTTACCTGTCTGTCTACCTCCTGAGAATAACATATGTTGTTTTACATCACGAAGTGCCTTTATCTGTATATCTTGTAATACACATTGTTCTTTCGATGTAGGATCAATTAAGTTCTCACATATCCATAAATCGGGAAATATATAATATGCGTATTTTTTTGATTTTTCAGGGTCGTTTTTTTCTATTTTCTTTAAATTTAACATTATATCTTCTTCACTGCCACCTAGTTTATTCCTTAGATCGCTTATAATATAATGTAGCGGTTTTTCGTTTTTGTACTTTTCTAAATGCTTAGGTTTGTTCATTTTGTCTAAAAGTCGTAAGACTCGTTACCAAAAACATCGTTATTTAGAAACCTAGCCTTTCGGATAAGTTTATTGTATTGATATCCAAATGTTTCCACTTCTCTTTGTGTCTCGTATAATATTTTATGCTTAACTTCGTCCATCATACTAGTCGTATCTTCTGCTAAGTCTGTCAACGCTTTATACTCGGTTTCCTTAGTTTGTATATCACCCAGCCCGATATCTTTTGTTTGTCTAAATACTGTGTCTGTAATATGTCCAACAGGGTACATCATATTAAAAAATCGGGTTATATTTATTAAATACCACATCGCCTAAACTATTAGCCACATGGTTTACTAGATATAAAGTGTTATCACTAAATACTATATCAATAGTTAAATGTGGGTTATTTCTATAAAACTCAGAATCATAACCTGTTATATTTTGAACATATGATCGTAATTGACTAATCGGTAAAGATACACTCTGTTCTCTAATATATTTGTTTATACGATTTATGTTATCATCTGATACACTAGCAGTTGTACTACCAGTATTAACCATTGTTATATAATGATATATAAAATTAGAAACATAGATAGCATTATTTGCGAAATATGTTCTTATATCTTCTTGTATTTTTGTTATAATAGCGTCATTGTACGCTGATGTATTTGAGATAAAAACATCAATACTGTTACTGTTATTTATACCGTTATCGATATTAACAATCATATCTTTATCTTGTTTTAATAGATAATTAAGAATGTTTTCATTACTTGTTAGTTCTTTTGAGTTTTCAGTTTTTATATAATTCACTAGTTCATTAGCCGTGTATGTTTTTGACCTTTGTTTCACTACACTGTCATTTACAATAGTAAAATCAGATATAGTAAGGTTACCTATCGTTATAGATAAATTATGATTATATGTAGTGGGTTCAATATTATCGAAAATATCAGAATCAGATGGAACGGCAGTGAAATATATACGGTTAGAGTTTACATTTGTAGTGTTCAATATAACGTTACCACTAACATTAAAAACATTGTTATTATACTCAAATGTAGCATTATCATCTAATAAAACATTACCTGCTGAACTTGATACATTTGGGTAAAGAGTAGAGAAACTATCAGAGAATAGCATATAAAAAGATGTATACCCAGCAAGATCATTATCTAATTCATCATCTATGGTTATCCCATTATCTCTGGCTATGTCAATTAGTTCATCTACGGTTTTATTTATTAGTATGTTATTGTCTATCTCATTTGTATAATCAACTTCATTATCCTCAAATATACCAGATAACTCTGATATCAGCCTAAACATTATAGAACTAGGATCGAATGCTAGGTTAGCATCCCTTGTTATCTTTTCTAGTTCATTAGTGAAATAAGATGCGTCTCTATTTGGCATTCTATCTATCCATCATATAGTATTTATTATAATAATTATTTCTTAGTTTTTTATCTATTATATTTTTTAAATAATTTATTTTTTTATTTAAATCCATTATACCATCCATTGCGTTACTTCGCATAACTTTTATTATATGATCGTTATTATCCATCTTTTTATGTTCAAATGTCTCTATACTGTTTCGTTTATGCGTTAATTCTTTTAGAATATCACTAGCATATACTGAAATCTGATGTTTGTCTAATTCATCTAGTAATACATCCATTCTAGTATTAAACAAACTATTTATATCCCTTACAGTATAACAGTTATTCTCTTTTTCATTTAAATACTTGTAAACATATCTATCGTTATCACTATCAGTTATTAGAATAACAGGATTGTATATTTTTAAATATGACGTTATTTTAGATGTTATGTTTTTACAAATTTCACTAATATCACCGTGTGAGTAAAAGCTAACATAATAACTATAATTTATATTAATATCACTACTACAATAACTACATAACATATAATTATCATTATCCACAGCCGATGGGTTTATTTCATATATATCACCGTAATAGGCATTTAATCTATCTATATAAATATTAGAATTATTAAAATGAACATTCGTATAATTCATACAGTTCTTAATATAGTTTGATTTATCTATACTCTTATATTTATCCAATATCTCTGTATTTACTATATTCTCTATATCTGATAACTTTTGTAGTATTCTAGGTATTATTATTATATATTTCATAATAGCATCTCTCTTAAAGTATTAGTTGTTTTTTTAAATTCACCATTTCCGATTGTTGTTGCGGTTACCTTAAAACCATACCATCCTAATAATGTTGCTTTGTTGAACTTCATAACATCACTAGTATAGCCTTTGACTGTCCTATGTCCTGATTTATTAACTACTTTATCTTTTTCTCTAACATCGAAAACACCACCATCGTATTCAAAATATACCATAATTGATGGTATCGCTATATCAAATCGGTACCTATCATTATAGCATAAATCGTTCTCTATATTGTGGTGTTTCTTCATAATATCATTTATAGCAAAAGGTACTTCTAAAAAAACATCAACTATACTGAAACTGTCCCTTATAACTTTATAGAACATAAACTTATAATCGGTCATGTGTTCTATATCTTTTTTAATACTGTCATCAGTCATAGTATTTAAAGATATAGGTGTATACTTAATCATAATATAACATCTTCATATGATCGGTAAACATATCGGTCATGTACGGCTCTTCTAGTGATTTCTCTTTCCTCTACATTTAAAACTTCCATTACGACATGTGATCCTAACGCATAAAACACATCACCAAATGCTTCGTTTCCTGTTTTTATTAGTTCTTGTTTAAGTACTGCCCTAGTAGATAATAAATCAGCAATAGTATCTCTTATACCGTCATGTATATGGGCGTTACCTTTAACGTTACGTTCTAATATTTCTAATATTTTCTTTGCTCTTTCTGGTGAAAGTATCCCTTTTTGGATTTTTGATAATAGACCTTTCTCTACTTTGGCTAATCCTGCATTTCTAAATTGGTTAATAGTACGTATTGCGTTTCTTCTAAATACTTTATTTGGGTATTTTAAATGTTTTATAAATTTTGATAATTTGGCTTTTTTTAATACTTTAACTGCCTTAAATATACCAGCAAATATAGCACCCATTAGTAATTTACCTCTATTCTATTAAATTTATGATTGCCGCTATTACCAATAACTATATAGAAATGACTACCTTTTGCTATACTGTTTACAGTAGGTGTACCAGTAGAAAGATTACTAGTAATAGTACCGTTATCGAGATGTATATTACTATAATTAGCATCACTTATACTAGCACTTATTATTTTATACGATAAGTTACTAGTTATATCACTACTACCATCGTAAATAGAAAGTGTACTATTACTACTTATAGCTTTATTTGCGACCATTACATATACAAGATAACTAGCAGTATCGTATGAAACATTACCTATCTTTAATTCATATATAAGCATGTTTTTATTAGCATCAATGGTAAAGTTATATAGCAGTTCCTTACTAATCTCACTTTGATATATACCATTTGATAATAATAACGATGTGTCTCTTAATTTTACTAATGGTTCTACATTACTTGCTATGTTTATAAAATTTATAGAAGAATCATTATATTTCTTTATATTTATATTGATACTGTTACCGTCAATATAAAAGAATTTACTAGTGGATATACTATTTTTAATAATATCTGAATATTTATAGTCAATCGATAAATTTTCAACATGATCAGTTATATATGATTCATTTGTTTTCTTTCTGGTACAATAACCATTAGTGTGTATATCCATAAATGATGTGGTTGTATTTCTTTTATTAGGATATATGTCAAATAATGATTTTACATTATTTATATTTATAGTATCTATACCTGTGGTTACAGGGTTTATAAATCTATTATTAACGAAACCATTAGGTATAGAGTCATAATAACTGACAAAATCATTATTCCTTTGTATTATCTGATCTACGCCATTTAATGTTTCTAATATATTATTTGTTCTTATAGCCATAATTGTTTTACTTTACTAATTGAGATAAATTATTAAATATAACATCGGGATATGCGTGTATACCATCATGTATGTACTTTAATCGGTTATCTATTCGTTGTCCTAAATCAAAAAAAGCATAGGGATAAGTAACTATATGTGTGAAACTCTCACCATCAACAGTATATGTTATTATTATATCATATGTACTACTACTATTTAATAAATCAACACCAACTAAAACACATTGATTAGTTTTAATTATAACATAATTTCTTATCAGATTATAATTAGAACTTGTCAATGTAATATCTACATTACCTTGAAAATATAAACTATTCCCAAAATAAGTGGTAGGACTGAAATAAACATCAGTACCAGAATTGTTAATTTGTAAATCTGAAACAGTAACATCATAACCATAGTATTCATGTGGTATATTCACATATATATTGTTATTATTTCTATAATTCTTGTAGTTATTCATGTTCTATCCTATCAATATAAGATAGTTTACTATCATTTGATTTAAGTTTTACTTCTTTTTTATTAACATTATACCCATATGATGTAGATGTTAATGTTACGGTTGGTAAACTAGCACCTGCTATACCTGATCTACTATCCACTACTTTTTTACTATCGTATAATATATCATTATTATTAGTTCTATTATTAACCGTATCATATATATGTGAAACATAATTTACAATACTGCTATTGATAACTATACCAAAAACATCAGATGGTTGATAGTCAATATTATGATAAACTAACATAATTGTATTTTTCTTTATTTCATAAACATCACCTATGTTATAGTCTCTATTGTCTATATTTACTTTATTTTTTAATGTAACTTTTCTATTAAAATTAGGTAACATTATATATCGTCTGTTGTATTCTATGTTATATACAAATTTTCTATTTATTCCTATAACATATTTATTAGAGTCGGCAGTTGTATTTGTTCCACTATATAATGTAATAACTCTACTACCTTCAACATCATCTACAATTTGATAACTGGTTCTCGGTATAGGTGCTGTTGTGTTTTTTATAAATATATCAAAATCATTATCAACATTCATATGTTGTAGTAAATCAGCTAACTCTGGTCTATATTTAAACATCATTACTACTCTCACTTTTTGAGGCTCTCGTGAAGTACTGCTTAACCCTAGTGTGGTTACATAACGAGCACCACTAACATTATTCGAGTTAAACAGTATATATCCTTTCCCCTGTTTGGTATTAATCTCAATCGCTATAGATGTTCTTTTATTATCTCTTTGTACCGTAACTGATATAATAATAGTTGTTCGGTTTGGTCTGTATGATAGGTCAAACCCAGTAACTATACTATATGTACTATTATCTTCAATTGTATAGTATCCGTTACTCTCTATAATAATTGGTTGGTTTATATCATCACTTCTATATGCTACCATCGTCTCACTAAGTTCATGTTTCACATCTGTTTCTTGGGTACTTAAAATTCGCTTAATATACAACCCGTTCCTATCAAAAAACGACTCAGCATTATTACCTGCCCGTGATTCTAAAACACCAGTATACACCACACCTTTGTACGGTATCGTGTTTCCTGTTATTGTATTTTTTACTACCGTTTTATCAATTTTTAATTCTTTATTTATAATCGTACTTTCATTTGTTAATCTGTTAAAATTATGGTTTATTTTTATATTTGAATATTGACTTATTTTACTATTCGGTGTTATATTATATGCTATTTCAAAATCATTTAGAATATCATATTTGAACACATTAACTCTTTTAATATATGTATCATCTATTACATTACTAAATATAACTTCGGTTGTATTATCGTTATCTATTATTAAATGGGTATTACAGTAACCGCTATCTATTACATTAGTCCCGTTGTATAAGGTATATGTAATTCTTCGTAGTCCACTTAATAATAATACAGTGATATATCCTTTTTTATTAGGATAATTATACCTAACTGTGTTTTCTATTTTAACAACATTGTCATCTGATGATGTTTTTATTATATTAGCATTGTATATACGATCGTATAAAACTGTCCCATTTTTTATAGACTTTAATTCTATACCAGCACTATTATGTATACTATTTACTACTCTGTGTATATATTTTCTATCTATATTGATAGTATTGATAGTAGTGTATTTAGTAACATACTTATGTAAAAAAGAACTAGCGTTGTTCTTTAATTTTATTAAATATTTATATAAATTTGTATTGTAATATTCTAACATTTCTATTAAACCGTAAAATATAAATTAGTGTATGTTTTTTTTCTATCGAGTGTTACTTTAACATTTTCATCTTGTTCAATAAAAACATTTTTAGTGATAATATTGTCTATTTTATTATTAACATCAAACAATAGATAACTTTGACTTTCATTATTTGTCGATATTATTATCTCACTCATGTCTATGTATGGTGTTTTTTTTGCTATGATTACTGTACGATTACCATCATTGATTACTGTGTATTTCTTCCTATTTGTAGATATGTAATAATTATCGTCTTCTATTATATATGTGCTTTTTCTAATTA
>JAAHTH010002360.1_pt1 | contig 14675 bp, 15 predicted proteins | sample 6116091 | NCBI WGS metagenome assembly JAAHTH01 (sample SAMN13939990, study PRJNA603662) | sponge metagenome | isolation source: marine sponge | host: Mycale hentscheli | place: New Zealand | collected 2006
ATATCTACGATCAATTTTATCATAAAAATCTTTATGATGTGATTTTATAATTTGAGCAAAACAATCTGGCTTTTTACCGATTAACAATTTTAACTTATTATTATCCATGACATCTTATTACACTCTCATTTATAAGTATAAACCATTATTGGAAAAAATCAATAAAAAATCCCCAAGCCAAAACAGCTTGGGGATTTGTAAAAGTTTAACTAGTTATCGTTTTCTTGAAAAAACTATAATCAAAGTGTAAGGTCAATAGTTTAAGATACAATAGTCCGGTTGAATTGTTAATGATATCATCAGAGGTGCGCCATCATCTGACCAATCAAGATCATTGAAATTTGCATCCACAATAAAAGATCCCTTTAAAATCCATTCTTCAACTTTATCTCCAACTGGTCCAAGTACATTAATAGTGAGATCTTTTTTGTAAAAATCTTGATACCCATCGCGACCCGTTACTGATTCATGATGAAGCCTTACCCACTCCATTACGGCCTGTGCGCCAGATGGTACGATTGGGTCATATAGTTCCATGGATATAGAATTCCAAACAGTCTTACCTTTATAGTATGACTTGATATTAATATGATCAAGTTCCTGTGTAGTCTGTGATAAGCTAGGTCGTCCAGTCTTCTTTATCACGAATGATGGGACACCATCCATGTATAATATAAATCTATTAACGACTTTGGGTTCAAATGCCGTTGAAAATATTTCATTGGGGTTTAATAATTCTGCCATAATTGTTTATCTATAAAGTTATTCGGGCAGTTATTGCCCATTTTATAATAAATATTAAAAATAATAAAGTTTTTAAATAATGCTTGAATAATTATTAATTATTCAATAGTATCTGAACCCAAAGAACAATTTATGCGAAAACGAAAAAACCCATTAACTGTCAAAAAAACATGTTTATTTTGTGAAACAAAATATGATGTAAAATACGTTAAAAGAAATATTCAAAAATATTGTTCAAAGAAATGTGCGAATGCAGACCCTAAAATTAAAGAGAAGATAAAAAAATCACAACTAAAAACATTTAATGAAAAGTATGGATGTTCCCATCCAATGAAAACAGACGCAATTAAAGATAACTTTAAAAAAAGCATTAAAGAAAAGTATGGTGTTGAAAGCTATTCACAAACGGATGACTATGTAAATAAAGTAAGATCTACAAGCTTGAAAAAATATGGTGTTGATAACTACGCAAAAAGTGAAGAGTGTAAAGAGAAAATTAGAGTAACTAATTTGGAAAAGTATGGAGTTTCAAATCCAATGATGAATTGTGAGATATCGGGTAAAAGTAAAACCTCGTTAAAGCAAACTCACTTTAAAAACCTGTTAGAACACTGTAAACGTAAGCAGGTGGCCTTTTTAGGTGACATAGACCAATATACCACAAATCATTGGAAAAACAAGTACAGGTTTAAATGTAGCGTTTGTAAGACAGTGTTTGAATCTGATGTATTTAATTTTGATCACTTATATTGTGAGAAATGTAACCCTATTCAAAAATATAAATTTGAAAATGAATTCTATGAATTTTTATTAGAGCTAACTAACTCGCAAGAAATACCCGTGTATAGAAGAGATCGAAGTATTTTGTATGGAAAAGAATTAGATTTTTATATTCCATCTTTAAATATGGCATTTGAATTAAATGGTTTATATTGGCACAGTGAAAATTCTGGAAATAGAAAAAAGAATTATCATTTAAATAAAACTAAAGTGTGCGCTATACATGGTATAAGATTAGTTCATATTTTTGAAAATGAATGGAATTTCAAAAAAGATATAATTAAATCAATTGTACGAAATTCAGTTGATAAAAACACTAAAAAGATATTTGCTAGAAAATGTGATGTGAGAAAAGTATCTATTAAAGAAAAAAATAAATTTTTAAATGAAAACCATATACAGGGTGAAGATAAATCGTCGGTTAAAGTTGGATTATTTTATAATGATGAATTGGTTTCATTAATGACATTTAGACGTACATCTAGATTCGATAAAAATGTAGAATGGGAGTTGATGAGATTTGTAAATAAAATTGATACATTGATTATAGGTGGTGCATCTAAACTATTCAAATCTTTTGTAAAAGCTCATGATCCAAACAATATTGTATCATATAGTGATAGAAGGTATTTTACAGGAACTGTATATAATAAATTGAAATTTAATTTTATTAAGAATACAACTCCAAATTATTATTACACTATGAATCAATATAAAGATTTAAAAAATAGAATGTCATTTCAGAAACATAAATTAAAAAATGTTCTGAAAACATATGATTCCGATTTAACAGAGTGGGAAAATATGCAACTAAATGGATATGATAGAATCTGGGATTGTGGAAATAGCAAATGGATTTGGAAAAAATATTAACTTGTCAATTCTTCATCTGTTAAATCAATAATTAATTTCTTAATACGGTCTAAGTATCCAGTTTTTCTTAACAATTTAAATACAAGGTTTTCGGTACTGAATTCTCCAACTTTATTTAATCCAGATTGTCGCATGTCATATATTTTTCTAAGTAATATTTTTAATTTTTCTTTATCTGGTTTCTCAGATAAGTCATCAATCATTGATGTATAATTTTTATATTTTTTCTTAATGTTTTCCTTGTCAATTTCAGGTTCATCATAACTTGGACTTTTAATCCATGTATCATTCATTAATGAATATACTGACTGACTTTTATTTTCTTCATCAACATCTTGAATATATAATTCAACTGGATTTTTTCCTATTTTTAAATTATGTGTAGAATTCCAATTACCTTTTAATTTATCTACATACTTTTTAACTAAATCTTTATTATCATCAATTTTTTTGAAGTCGATTATAATATGTAAATCTATATCACTTGTAGGAGTCCAATTATATCCAGCAGCACTTCCTAAAAAGACAATATCAATAATCGGAGTTTCTAGTTCAGTTTCTTCATAAAACGTATTTGCTATTTTTAATAAAGAATCTGAAATATCTGATTTTAAATCATTATCACAATTCCAAATATCAGGATCTAAAATACTATTATAAATTCTATGTTTAGTTTTCATCTTAATTATATCTTTTAATTTATTAATTGTATCAATTGAATTCGTATGTAGAATTGCCTTACCTCCCGACTTAATAAATTCATCTACATTATCTTCACGGTCATCAATTAATATAGCATTTGGATTTGCAAATTTAGATTTATCTTCACGATTAAATACTAAATTTGGTTTCAGTGTAACATTATGTTTCTTAAGCCATGTTAATTTACCTTCTTTAGTTCTACTATTATCATTATCATATCCTTCAGAATGACTTAAAATTTCGCTATCTAAATCTTTAACATAATCATACAGTAGCTTACCATCATTCATCCAATTCATATTAGCATAATATGATGGACTCATATCATGCGTTAATTTTAATCTTTCTTTTCTACTATATTTATCTTCAAACGAATCAATATCATATCCACCACTTATCTTTTCAAATTCAGCATTCCAATTAACTAGAACACCATCCATATCAACATATATTTTATAATTATTTTTATTCATTATCAGATTGATTTAAAATAAATATTAATTTTTTTAATTATTATTTTATTTACTGTATTAATTTTTTTATTATTTTAAATTAGTTTAGTTTATTTCATCAAACTTAGAATTGGGTGGTACACCCTAAGTAACAATTATAATATGTTATTATAACACTCTGTCAATACTTTTTTTCAAAAAAATCACAATTAGTATTTCGAACCATTCAATTTATATACAGTTACAGCAATATTTTTTAATTTACATTATTATAAATTTGCGATTTGAAAAGGATATTGAACTTTTTCAAATCAATTGCACATGAGATATCAAGTTTTATTTTAGTGCTACCAAATAAATCATGATATTTATCTAAAAAATGTTCACCATCAGAATGATATTTAAATTCACCAAAAGCATACCCAGAAAGTGGATTATAATGGCAATTGTCATCATATGGTAGATGTATATGTTTCATAGTTATAAATATAAAAAACAGCCTGTTAAATACTTAACAGGCTGTTTAAAGTTTAAAATATAAATGTACTATATGTATAACTAAATGTTCCCACAGGCTCCTGAACCTACAACCGGAGATGGTTCAGATATGACTGGAGAAGCGGACTGAGTTGATGTTGAAGAAACTACCTGCTCAACATCTTCTTCTTCAGAAGTAAATGTACCATCTTTTAGATTTAGACTTCCTTTACCATATTTTTCAGCCATACTGTTCACGACCTCATTTTCTTTCACTTGCAATTCTTTCCATTCTGAAAGAATAGATTCTTGCCTAGCATCAATTGCTTTACCATTTTCTTCAAGTGCAATTTTATCAATTTGAATTTGCCCTAACTGATAAATCTTTTGCTGGTAAAGTGCTTGCAATTCGTTTACTTTATTAATTTCTTCTTCTGTAATTTTTGTAACTTTGCTCATAATATTATTTTAGATCTAACACAATATTTAGTATTGCGTATTTATATATATATAAATACATTTTTATGAAATATTTATTTTAAATTTATTTTCAGAGAATTTATAATGTCTTGTAGGTTAAATATATCTTTTTGTTCTGTATACGGACATTGGTGGTGTAGACCATTAAAATCGTAATCGAACAAATAACTATCAATTCTCTTTGTTTCACACTCTGTGGTATTCGCCACGATATTATGATGAATATCATACCCAAACATTTCGGGGTGGGTTCCTACCCATAAAACTGTAGATTCTTGCTTGAATGCTGCTGCTGCGTGCTGCAAACACGAATCAATTAACAACCGCTTATCAGATGCCAATACTAAAGAAAACAAATCAAACATATTAGTTGGTTTATTTATAACTTCCACACCATCTATTGTATACCCCCCTTGCCTACAAACTTGAATTACATGATGCGTTCTTGACATTAATTTAGATATCTCAACTGCAAACATCGGAGGCATGTCTCGGGTCCACGTATATGAAGGTTGATTATTTTGCGTATTAAATGGACCCCCCCCAGTATGTATTAGAAATATTGGCTTGTCACGTTTCCAAACTTGGAAATTATTTTTCTGAGTAAAATTCATGAAGATTTGTGGATTTACATTATTTTTATCATATTCTAATCCATACATTTTAACCCACGTTTCATGTAATGAATTTTTTTTCATTATATGATCATTTTCATGATATGGTTCACGTCTTAAAACAATTGTATCTTTTCCATTTATATATGTATCATAAAAATATTGTGTAGATCCTAACGCATATGCTCTATATACACGTGGATCATTTAAAAACAAAATTGCCCACGATGCAACAATTATAAGTTTCCTATCTGGATATTTTTTCTTTAAAGGCAAAATTAAAGATGTTGCTGCTATATTTTTACCGAGACCTCCCTCAATATGCAAAACAATATATTTTTCTTCAATACTAGACATATATAAAATATATATTACATTAAGTTTTTAAAAAATTTTTATATTAGATTCATATATATTAATATGTTTATCGCAGGTGGAATCGTCTCTCAAAAACCAATCGGTGGAATTGTTCATACAAATCCAAACGCAACTGAAGAAGAAATTCAAGCACAACAACAACAAGTTGCTCAAAGACAAGCAGATCAACAAGCTCAAGTAGATGCTATGGTTGATAAACTTGCTCAAGAAAATCAAGATGGTGATAAAAAATGGAGTGTTCCTTTTAATTAATTATAATCCGAATCTAGATTTCATTGCATTGTAATTTTGAGTGCACTCAGCTTGAGATAAAACTTTATTGTAAATCCAAACAGCCGCTATATCTCCTACCCAAGTAAACGTATCAGATAAATTTTTATATACCCCTATAGTATAACCACCGGGAGTCATGACGCCGGTACCTAAAGTGTTATTGGCTATACTTGGAGTTATTTTGGTAACACTATCTGAATCTAATATCTGTATAGAATTTCCCTGTCTAAATAAACCAAATATAAAAAAATTATTTGTAGAAAATGTTGTCGGAGATGTAGCTTCGTCGTATCCAGCAGAATCATTGGCAAAGTGAAACGGAGCGTTGTCAGAGTCTAAACCAAGACCAAAACCTAAAGTTGACCCACTATATCTAGAGTCAAATAAATAATGTCTTCTTGATATTGTTGTTGGCCTAGCTATTACAAATGCACACATATTAGTCAAACTAGTCCAACCTGTAGCAGTAGTGCATGTCATATAATCACCAGTTCCGTCAAATACAAAATAACCATTTGAGTTATATGTAGAGTTAATTATAGTAGCATTATTACCATTAGTTGTTAAGTCGTACCATGTGCTTCCGCTACCCGGATATGACCTTTTAGCATTAGCATCTAAACACAATACTAAACCATCAGTAACTATTCTTGGATTATTGTGATAACTCATAAATTAAATCTTCCTTTTTGTGCGTTGTAATTACTTAATACTTCTGCGGCTGTTAATGATTTGTTATTAACTAAAACTTGAGCGATCTCTCCATTCCAAAATCTATCTGTAGCATCAAAATTATCTTCTCCAATTATTAAGTTTTGATTAAAAGCGAAAGATGTATAAGATTTGGAAAACATTAAGCTACCGTTACGATACCATTTACATGTTAAACCTTCGAATACCATACACATATGATGCCATGTATTCGTTGTCACTGTATCACCGCCTTGGGTAGACCCCCATCCAGAATTTTGAATACCCATACCCCATGTACCGCCGGTAAACCCAAAATAAGCTCTAAAATCCCCATCCCAATTACCCTGCACTAAAAACATTTTATTACCACTATTAGTATGAGTTTTAACCCATACAGTATAACTTATAGGGTTAGTTGTGGGGTTATGACCGTTACCAAACGATGTAGATACATAATTATCTATACCATCAAACTCTAAATAACTATTAGCAACAGGCATTATTACTTGGCCATCTCTGTAATGACTAACTCCAGTGTCCGTTCCGTTTACTAATATGCCATTATTATTATTATTAGTTCTATCTAAAAAAGGTGCATTTTTCCCCCTAGATGTTGGGGGTGTAATATCACTATCCCCTTTCCACAAAGCAGTACCTTTTACGATTCTAACTTCATCTATATACCCATCCCAATACTGACCACCTGATTGAGATCCTATATATAATGACTGTGTAGCTCCTATTTGAGTCGCATCCGATAATCCACCAATATAAACTCCATCTACCCACAACCTACATGTTCCATTGTCTCTAACAAAAGCGCAGTGATGCCATAAACCGTCATTATAAAAATTACTTAATTGTCTAATACTAGGCGATCCACCACCCATCCAATAAACCCAAATACCATACCCACTATCGTTGAAATCAAAACTTACATTAGTAGAACTACCCACCCCGATATTTAACGCATGCATCCTAGTGCTTGTGGCAGTACCACTGTTCATATTGAACCAAAAATCAATAGTAAAATCATCTGTTCCAAAGTCACATAAACTAGTAGAAGGAGATGTTATTTGTTGACTACTCGCCCTCACAAATGACATCGCAGATCCACCGAATGGTCCTGTTCCTGAATGAGACGCTCCATTATCGCTTGTTAAAGTTAAATTATTTACACTTGAATCTATAAATGTAGTCCCTGATCCAACATCTCCGTGAGATATAAAATCAATCTGATTAGGTCTTGTTAAATTCGAAAAAGGAACATTATAACTTAAAGTCGTAACTTGAGGTTTAATCCACCTGACTATATCTACATTAGCCACAGATGTACCATCTCTGTTCATATTAAATCCTGGGTTGGGTCCACCACTAGCAGTGCTAAAAGTTACCCCCACTCCAAATGGTCTGTATTTACCCGTAAGATATTGTGAACCCCCATCCAAAGGGGCCATTATATACCAACCTCCACCAGTATAAACATACGGCCTAATATCTGCTGAACCAGCTGTTTGTTTTACCCAAACACTAACAAAACCTGTTCCACTTGTTGGTATATTTGTTGCCAATCCAAATCTACTTCTTGCTGCGATATTCGCGTCTGATGATTCATACATTTCACATGCATATCCACTTGGAGATTCATCATCGGTTACTCTTGTAGAAGATAAGTCTGCATACGCAGAGATTTCAGTAAAATCTATTGCTGAATTAGTGACTAAATTTGTTATAGGTTCGCCAGCATACGAGTTAGCGTCATGTGGATCTAAACACAATACTAATCCATCGTTAACTATTTTTGGTCCGCCTTTAATCATAATCCAAACCTCTTTTTCATAACATTATAATTTGATAATACTTCTGCCGCTGTTAAATCTGTATTGTATATATTAAATTTAGCAATTTTACAATTTGTCGGGTTAATACCCGTCAATCCTGTCCCAAGTATATGTCCATTATTTAACGCAACTGCTGCTTCACCTGTAGCACCAGCCACTCCGTCTGTATAAACTATAGCTCCCACTGAAGAATTATTTGTTACAACTACATGGTGCCAGATACCGTTTACGGTGTCACTCAGTGAATTACCATTGACAGAGGTGGTGGATGGACTACCGTCAAGTGGATTGTAATGAAATTGAAAATATTGAGGACTACTGTTGTACCTTACCGTAAATGTACCACCTGCGTTCCAAGAGTAAAATCTTGAACTACTAGGCGTACCATTTTGAGCTATCCAGAATTCTAAACTATAGTTACTATAACTTGAACCTAACGATGGTATAATTACTTGATCATCGGTTCCATCAAAATCCAAATAACTATTAGCAATAGGCATTATAATTTCACCATTTCTATAATGATCAACTCCTGTACCAACCATGTTCGTTAATGTTCCATCGTTACCATTTGATGTACGATCTTTCCACCCGTCTGTAGCCGATCTAACATTTTCGGTGTAAGGTATTCTGTAAAACCCACTATCACTTCTATCTTCAATTTGTAATTGACAAACATACATTTCTCCCTGTGTGTTACGATCAGCGTAAATATAAAAGTTTCTGATAGCAGTTGAATTAGGTAGTTTAGTAAATCTAAGTTGAACAAATTTCCATCTACCTGTATCAGCATTAAATGTTTCAGGAGCTGTTTTAGCTACTCCGTCTACAAATCTGGAAATAGAACCGTTTCCAAGGTCTGAACCTCCACTATCATTGAATTTCATATAAGAACTTCCCAGACCAGACAGGCTAAATCCTGTATAACCAGTTACTAAGTAACACCAAAAAGAAATGATAATGTATCCGGTATCACTCCCGCTCGTAAAATCAATTGCAGTCGCACACCGAAAACCTCCGTTATTATTATATGCAGTGTCATCTGACGGTGCTGGGTTATTTACATAATTCCTGAATATTTTACCATTTGAATTCAAAAAAGAATTCGCTGTACTACGAGTATTCAATTTTGAAAAATTAATATCAGAACCTTCTTGTGGAATACTTGTTATAGCTTCCCATGTGGAACCTTGTCCTAAAACAGGTTCATTATAAGCCATGTTAGTTACAGGTTCTCCAGCGTAAGATTTAGCATCGTGTGCATCTAAACATAATACTAAGTTATTGGTTACTACTTTTGGTCCGTATCTTTGTGCCATAATAAATTCGGTTTCTTATCAAACAAACACATTGTTCAATGGAACTCTTCTCCATTTGTTAAAAGAATATATATAAAAATAATTTCCATCATAACTTACCCAACCATCTTCGCCGTAATCATCCGACTGTAAAGGAACTTGTTGATAAAATTTATCAGGAAATCTTTGAAATGTTCTGAACGCTGTATTTATAGGTCGCATACTCCCCGTAACATATACCGGATTATCATCACAATCATACTCGCTGACATAAATTTGTTTAGATGGATCATAGTCGAATTCTGATATACTAGCTTTTAGCCATCCTTTTAATTCTTTATAAACATATATAAATTCGCTATCGTATGCTAACCAGCCATCTTCACCATATTCATTTAAGGATTTTGGGGCAGAATGAAATTCAGTTTTGTATATAGTTATATCTCCATCGGGTGTAGGTAGTGTTGTTTTTATAGCATTCTTATCAATTTTTTGAACAAACCCATCTTTATATTCAAAATCAGTTACAATTGGATCGACACCATCTTTATTTAATTGAATATTATTTTCAACATTTAATAATTGGTCTGATGTTACCACTCGTTCTTGAGTTTTAATTTTACGAACGGTGAAAAGTTTTTGAGTAGTAGATTCTACTCCGCTCATACCAGGTATAATATTTGGATTTAATAAATAAGCATTAACTGTAAATGTAAGTGTTGTTTTTACATTTCTATCTCCATTATCATCAACATCAACATCCGTCGAATAATCCGATATCATTGTTCTAAACTTATATTTTTCACGATCTCCCCAGTAATCTTTTGTAGCATAATTTATTTGTTCAATGATATTATTATTTTGATCAACATAATCTGTCCAAATAACACATTCATAATTGCATATTATGTGATTTGGCATCTTAACATTTATAATTTGATTTGTAGGTTTATTTCCAGTTAATAAATCAAATCTATCATATTTATTTTTCTCATTATATGTTGTTAAAACTTGATAGTTCAGATATCTATTAAACATAGCAAGTTCCGTATTATTCTCAACACCAGTTCTACTTATCATCAAAGCGGGTAATAATAATTTTCCCTGATTATCCCGTATACCACCGTTCAATTTCATCGCATGCCATTTTTCTGGACTTCCGTAAATAATTGGAACATTTAACAATCCTCCATTATCTTCGACTTGTATGGATAAGTTTTCTTTTAAATGATGAATTATAGCTAAATCAATATCATGTAACGTTATAGAAACATCTTTAAATTTATCAGTATCTCTGCGAACTTGATATGATCTATTAACAGATTTTTTAATATCAGACTGTGAAGATCCTGCCTGTATTTGATTTGGCTGATTATTATTTAAATTGTTTCCGGTCCATGCCATAACAATAAATAGATGGTAACTTAAACAATTCTATTTAAAAATATTAAGTTTGCCTCTCAACTAAATTTATGCGAGATAGTCTACTATAATGTGTATTTACAATTAAACTCCAACTTTTATCTGGGTGTCCGGATAAAAGTTGTTCCTGAATAACATTATCAATTTCGTGATATCTTTCGTTATATAATACCAAGTCGCCTATTTCAGGAAAATATTTAGTTGTAATACAATCTCGTTCTCTAAATCTGAATGCAACCGTTTGACTTCTATCGGGTCCAAATTTATCACCATTTGTAGTAGATATATCATCTCGTTCAACAATGCATGTTAAGTCAACTGCATTATAAAAAGATTTTCCTTTTGCGGACGAAGCTTCCCCGTATATATTTGTAGTTGTTTCTGCAACTGCAGTTTTAAATACTTGGACCACGAGTTCAATTATATCTCCATACAATTCTGCGTTTACGGAATGTAACATTTTCATATCGCGGGAAGAGAAATATCGTCCTGGTAAATAATTTTTCCCATATACACCAACATCTTTTCTTTCAGATGTCCAATATTCAGGAAAACCATCGTCTTGTGGGTATTGTGGAGAAATAGGTGCAGTCATAATATTATTTTTTTATTTTATATAAATTTTTAAAGGAACATATGACAACATTTTATTTGTATAATCACTTTCGCTGCTTTTATTTTCCAATTGATTTGATCTCAGTGTTTTTTCTAACACGTCTCTCAAGTTATCTTCTAATTCACGTTTTTCGTCAGCAGCCTCGGATCTTAATTCTGCTCCATCAAGGGTTACTTCTCCACCTGGTATTGGAACTGTAGAATACTTAGAAATAATTCTCCCCAACGTCTCTTTACATACAGCTAAAAAATATTTCTTTATCCATTGTTTACCAGGTTGGTTGATTTTACAATATGTACATGTTTCATATGGAATGTCACTCGCATCGCTTATATATTCATAATTCGATCCACTTTTGAAGTTTGTAATATCTTTATCGCTATCTACAGTATATTCGACCCATAACTTAAAACTTGTTTGTGGAATTGGGAATATTTTCAATTGATTGTTACCTAAAATTTCGAAACTATATTGACTTTTCCGTATCTTGTCATTCATTTCAATTGCCTGTATACGTTCCAAATCTTCAAATAACGGAGTCATTAAAAATTGTGTGGCGGGACTATATGCCCCAAATCCCATCTCTGTAAGGACATTTGAATAGCTCATCCCAGTCATGCTAAACGGATCATATATTCGTGCAACTGCAGGGCTCCGTTCATGAAAAACTCTCCTGACTTCTATTTTTGAACCTGTTAGATGTTGAATTCTATCTCCAAATAATAAATTTAGATCATATGTTTGATTTATGCTTCCAGTAAACCTACTGCCTGTTATATTAACAGCATCTTTATATACTGTAATATCACCATTGATCATCGCTTCTGCACCATATTGTTTCGACATTTTAACAACATACGGTAGGCCAGATCCATGTACACTCATACCCATTAAATTTGGATAATCTTCTTGTGGGAGTCCTTTTAAATCTATAATATTATTTACTATATTAAATTCGTTTACAATTCTATTGTATTCTAATACAGATTCCTCGAAACAAGTATAGAAATTATCGTCTATCATTTCTATATCAACTATAGGATATCCAAGTCTTTTTGCTGCCCAAGTTGCACTTGAACTACAATCAGCTTCAAATGTTGATTCTGTAGATGAACATGTTTCTGACAAATAATACCCAAACGGTACGTTATCAATAGATACCGTACTGCCAGACCCTGGCCATCTTACTCTACTTTGGTCCAAATTTGCACTCATATTACTATAAATATTGAAGAATATGAATAATATCTACTATATATTATAAAAATAAAAATATCAGATTATCTATTGACAGATTATTTAACCCTCAAATCGTCTACTCTATTCTCAAGTATTTGTATATCTGCTTCAATGTATTTAAGACGAAGATTTTGTTCAGCATCATCTGGCAATGACCCTAATTCTCCTAACGGCCACTTAACCCTGAATTCACTGTTTGTAGTAACACTATCCTTCATTCGTATTATATCCATTTCTAACTGTGCTATACGTGAAATAACTTGAAAATATCCCCATGCTGCAATTGTAGCAATTGCTATTAACTGTAAGAACCATTTCAAATTTATACCAATATTCGTTTGATCAGTTATCGTATCTTTCATTTTTAAATATATAAAAATTATAAATTTATTTTTCTCGAAACTCTACCGAGTATTGGTATATATTTATCAATTTTCTTGGGTGGATTTATAGAAACTGGATTTAGAATCGGATATCCCCATTTTCCTTTTTTGGTTATATAAAATTTAGAAGCTGGACCTACACGATGTTTTTTATAATCCCTATCAAATTCTTTTGCATCTTTATAAAATATCGGATGTCCTATTGTTACATACCCTACTAATGTAGCAACGCCCTTACCTGTTCTAACAATTCCTACCCGCTTTCCTATATACGGGTGAAGAGATTTAATATTTCGCGTTTCAATTGTTTTCTCACCTGATAAAATTTGAGATGTGAATTTCTCGCTTTTATCGTTAATATTAATTCCTATATCTATAATATCATTCATGGTCATGGTATATGTTAATATTAAGGCGAGGAACCAACTTAACATCATCTAAAATTTTACTTAATTTTATCATGTGTATATTTCTCCCTTAACATTTGGCAACATTTTCCTAAGCTGTTCTTTGGTATATTTTTCCGCTATGGGTGTATGTATCAGATCTAATTCACCACCTACTTTTAAATCTTTTGGTAATTTTTCTACCAATGTACCTTGTAAATCTAAATTTCCTCCAACTTCTATCCCATTAGGCAATTCTTTTACTGGTACATCCAGTAACTCTAAATCGCCTATTACTTTTAAGTTATCTGACAACTCTATCAAATCAGATGAATATGCATGAAGATTACCATTTACTGTTAACTCGCTTGGTAATTTTGTTAATAACGAATTAAGCAAATTAAGATTACCACCGACTTTTAATCCTTTTGGCAATTTTGTTACTTTTGAATTGGATAGTCGTAAACTGCCACCTATTTCTATATCATCTGGTAATTCTTTTATTGGGCTATCGCTTAAATACAAACTCCCACTAATTTTTAATCCAGATGGTAATTCTTCTATAGCAGATCTGTTTAAATAAATATGTTCACCGACTTTTAATCCTTTTGGCAATTTTGTTACTTTTGAACCAGTCAATCTCAAACTACCACCGACTTCTAATCCAGATGGCAATTCTTTTATTTCTGTATCTCGCACACTTAAATTGCGACCGACTTTTAAACCGGTAGGTAATTCTTTTATATCTGACTTGGCTAGATACAATCCACCACCAACTTCTAATCCAGATGGTAATTCTTTTATGTTTGATTGGTATAAATCAAAATCCCCACCAACTTTTTTTAAATTGTCAGGTAGACGATTTATTGGTACCTTGGCTAAGAATAAATCACCTTTAGACCCATCTTTAATATACTGCTGTATCTTTTTATTGATTGAAGAAATGTAATTCGCTTGTCGTTCTTCCTTGGATCTTCTAGGAACCAACTTAACTTCATCTAATATATCTTTAAATTTTATCATA
>JAAHTH010002361.1_pt1 | contig 14673 bp, 10 predicted proteins | sample 6116091 | NCBI WGS metagenome assembly JAAHTH01 (sample SAMN13939990, study PRJNA603662) | sponge metagenome | isolation source: marine sponge | host: Mycale hentscheli | place: New Zealand | collected 2006
TAAAGTTGTACTGCGTGTATACGTATTCGCTACGCTCATCGTAAAAGTGCGATTTGAATTTTTCTCTATTAATTCGTATACCACTTTGCTCCACGGCGTTGAAAACCACTGTGGCTTTTGTGTTGTAAAAGTCGTTGATTGGCTCATTTATTTTGTCTTTTAAATCGTTAAATATCGTTTCGCAATATTCATAATGCTTAACTATAGGTATTATTCTATTTATGTCTTCCTTATTGGGGTATTTGCTGTAAAAATAATTATGTGCTTGTGTTGGTTCTGGTATATACGTAGGCGTTGTTAATGTAATGTCAAAAAGATTTTGCAATATTAAATAATGTAAAAACTCTTTCTTATCACGTACATACACCTTGTCTAATGTGTCTAACACGCATTTTATTGCGTCTATACCAACGTTTAACGTCTCGCTATGGTCATTTGTCAATATAAACCCTTTTGTGGCATTTAACGGACGAATGTAAACAGCACATATACCACCTTTTGTGGGATGTTCTACATTAGAATATGGAATTATTTCAACAAATGCTTCCTCTCTAATATAATTTTTAAATACCTCTAACTGCTTATCATCTTCAACTAACCAAAACATAACTCTTATTTTGGTTCAATATACGATTGATTTATTAGTAATCCAAATTTAGCTTGAAAGTGGGGTAAGAAGAATATCTTCACCCTCACCATGATATCTTCCAGTCATTGCAACCCCATTAGGCATTATATGGTATAATCCTTGGTAACTTAACCCATTAGGTAAAGTATAATCATCCCCACTTGTATATTGATTATTTATGTTTTCAGATTTATAATACTTTAAATAATCATTATTTAAAAATTCTTGTAATCCTCTTCTTCCAATTCTTTGTTCTATAATTAAAACTTGATTCCTATTAATATCAAAAACCTCATCTTCAACCCCATCAATAGTCCATTGTGTTTTTATTGGTGTAAATAATTCCCACACTATATCACTACCTTGGGATATAATTTTTCCATAAGTTTTTGAGTCAATTTCCATAAATTGGTTTTCATTAACTTTTACTATAAAATATCTAGTAAATTGACCTAACTGATAATCTTCTTCTGTAGGTGAAGCATAATAATACTGTGGCATTTCTCTTGGATTATCATCAGTTGTTGACTTATTCATTAATTTTAAATAAGTAACTATATCCTTTTGATTCCATTGTTCTTTATTAACTAAAGGATCTGGGTCTTCTAAAAATAAGGTTATTACATTTGTTTCAATTAAATTAGGAGCTAAACGCGATTCACCTTCCGGTTCAAATCTTACTAACTCTACTATGTTTGAGTCATTTGGGGTTTTACCTGAAAATATTTCTCCAGTATATAATTTATGGTAATATCCAGAGTAGTTTTTTTCTGAAGTTTTCACCACAAATTCATTACCTGGGGTGTATAAGTTAGTTAATATTCTATTTTTAGGTATATACATAATTTATTCTATTGGTACAGTATTTTCAGCATTTATCCAATCATTATTACCCTCATTTTCACCATCTTCTACTACTCCTTCTTTAACATAAAGAATTTGTGCATCTATTGCCTCTTGTTGAGTATAATCAGCAGCACTATAATACGATGTATCTTCAAATTCTAATGACTCTCCATTTAATGTACCTCTTAATTTAATCGATACTTGATATTGATTATTCACACCATTATTAATAATACTAGTATTCTCTAATAATATTTCCCATTCTATAGAATTAGCTTTAGCTGGTTCGTTTATATTAGTGGCTATTGATTTAAACATATCAATTAATTCTTTTTGAGGGAAAACATCTTGTTTTCCTGTTCTAACAGAATTATGAGTATAAACACCTTTTTCTCCTCTTAATGCTTTTTTGCTTAAAGTATTTGGATCAAATAACTCATTCCAATCATAATTAAATGGAATATTATATTTATTCATCCATCCAGTTATTACATTTTTTACATTTGCTATTTGAGTATTTGTATACTTTTGATAATATTTATATCCTTTATAAGTCATTGGTTTTCCATAAGCATCTACAGGTTGACTTACCTCTGATTCTGGTAGAGTTGAATTATAAATTGTTTTATACACACCACCTTTAAGTGTTACTCCACCAAAAGCCGATAATTCAATTCCTAAACTGTATTTATTTAAATTTCTATATGGAATATTTAAAGCTTTAAATGTGCTTCCTCTAACACCTAAATGATTAGCCCAATATTCATCAATGTATAATTGTTCAACTTCTCCATTATTATTTGTTATATAATGAGTAGAAACATGACTTGTTCCTTGATTCCAAATTTCAATTGTTCTTTTTACATTCTGATTTCCAGCTGTATGATGAATGTAAATCTGTGATTTAGGTGTTTCTACAGGGTAGAATATATCTTCTAAAGGATACTGAGATGTAATTGTAACCTGATCTTCTGGTACTACTGGATCTTCTTGTTGATTTACTACTACTTCTTCTGCTTGTTTAGTTCCAGATTGTGTTACTTGTGATTGTACAACTTCTCTACTTTTAGGAACTGATTGAGTTTCTATTTTTGTTATCCAATCTTGACCATTAACAGTATGATTAGCTGCTTTAATTTGCAAATCTACGCTATCTTTATCATATGAGGGAGGTAAAACGTTATCATCAATAGTAAATTTTTGGTATAATTTAATTCCTGATATTCCATCTATATCTAGGGATAAATTAAATGGTAAGAAAAATGGAGATGAAATAATATTTTTGTTAACTAGTGTTCCTTGTAATAATTTTATAAAAGATACATTAGCATTTTCAAGAGCTGTTATATTTTCCTTTATCCAATCAAACCCTGACATAATGTTAAAAAACATACCTTTAGAATCTTCTGTTACTTTTTGTATATTTTCATTCCAAATAGTTCCTATTGTTTTCTTTTCTTTTTCAATAGGGGTAGCATTTGACTCTGTATCTTCTTTTTTTGAATTTTTTTCTACAAAAGTTCTATCAATTAATCCTTTATTATATTTAGAAAATGCAGTCGCATTTTCATTTAATTGGTTACCATTACTTTGAGCCCCTATAGAAATCATATTTGCAAATTCTTTTGATATAGTTCCATTCATATCTATATTTCTAACTATACTCCCCTCAACTTTATTTTTTACCCCGAATGTATTAATTTTACAAAAATCATCTGCCTCTGATTTTGGGGGAATTGCACTAGCCCAATTTTGAGGTACTTCCTCAAGAAATTTAATGGAATTCGTATTTATATCTTCATGAATTAAAATATTATTTATTCCACCCCTTGCTTTACACACACCATTTAATATTGTTTTTAAAAATGGTAATAATGCTAAAGAATTATCACTTGCATCCCTTTTAGCTTCTACTAAACATTTTTTAACATAATCAAAATTTAAATATACATAAGCTAATCTACCTAAATATTGACTTTTTCCAGAATCTAAGATAAAATTATTTTTTACTTTTTGAAAAACATTAGACATACCACTATTAGGTATATCAACATCAAATACAAGCCCTTCTGCACGGGGAACATTATTATAAGGTGTAAAACATACAAAAGGATTTGCTGAAAATTGTCCTGGTAGATTTAAAATATAATTATCATCTTCTTCTAAATTAAAGAAATCCATATCAAATGTAAAATAAGGTTTACCTGCTTCATTATATAATAAAAAATTATCTTGAATTACAGCTAAAAACATCCCAAATGACATATAAGCTGTAGGAAGACGTATTCCCTCTTTAACATCAGTTGTTACACCATCAAACCCTATTATTGCTTTTTTAATTTTTAATTTTTTCTTTTTAAAATTATCTAAAGGGTCTGGGAATGAGTTAAATATCAAGTCTTGGTATCCATATTGTACTGTATTATCATCTTCAAAATTCAGACTATTCTTAAACTGTTGGTAATAATTATCTATCTTATTATCAAGTTCAGTTTTTAATCTTGTAGCATTTAAAGCAGATTGTAATTGTTCTAATTTATCTGAATCTATATTTCTTAATTCCTCTTCATTTTCTTTTATTGCTGCTTCCGTTGCTTTAAATTGTTCTTTTTGTTTTTTAGAAAAAGTAGCTCCATTTATCTTTAATGATTCTATTATTCCACCCATTCCAGTTAAAGTAGTTTGACATAAATAACTACCATCACTTTCAAATGACCAATTAAAATTAGTTATTTTACCAAATACTCCTTCATAATTTCCGTAAGTTCTTTTTCTTTCTTCTTGGATTAAACGAGGAATTTCAAAATTCAATGGGTTATTTGATGGACCTGCTACTCCTTCTGGGGTATTATTACCCATTAGACTATTTAAAGCTGGTGATTGGAATGAACTAAATGTTTCTAACTTTCGAGTATTATTATTTAACCAGGAAGTCCAACCAAATTCTAATAATAAATTATAACCAGGACGCATATATAAAGCATCCATTAGTGCTAGTTGGTTTCTACTAAAGCACTTCATATTAATTACAGCTTTAGATAATGCTCCATTATTATAATAAACTAAAGAAGCATCTATAATTCCAGGTAATGGTACAAATCCTCTTTCTGTTGTTTCCCCCCAACCATAAGCCCCATTATAGAATGAATTTGTTGGGGGTATTGTTGTATTTAATCCTTGATAAGTAATTAAATTACCTTCTTTATCTAAACCCACAGCTCCTCCTTGTAATATAAAATTACGTGCAGCTTCTTGACCTTGCATTACGGTTTGGGGAACTCCTATTTTTCTAAATTTTTCTAAAACCCCATCACCCCCATCAACAGCATTTATATCTACTGAGCTAGCTAATCTAATCCAAGGTGTTTTTCCGTTTTGATATAATAAATCATCAGTATTATACTCTACATACCCTAAAGACTGTTGTCTTACATTAATTTGCTTAGTTACCCAAGGTGCAAAAGGTTGTCCTAGTATATTTCCCATGTTTATAACGCATTTAATTGATTATACCTTGATATAATCCCACTTACATTAACTGGTATTCTTAATTGTGCTCCTACTGGAGGGTATAAAGAACCAAAATTTAAAGCATTAGGATTAGCTATCGATATTATCCAATATAATGAAACATCTCCATAAAACCTATTTGCTATTAAATCTAATCTATCACCAAATTCAGTTTCAACATATATATCTGATTCTTGAGGTTCTATTTCTGGGTAGAAATTAGTTCTATAATATTCATCACCTATAGTACCAACAAACTCATTTTCATTTCTTATTATTTTTATGTTTTCGTATCTATTCATTATATGATTAATTTATTCAACTAAAGCTCCATTATCTAAAGAAATTGCAGCCCCCGTAGTGTCATTTTCGGATTGTTGTAATTGATAAATATCTTTATAATTTGAATCTCCTCCATCTGTTGTTTGAGCAAGTGCTATATATCTTTCATCAATTACAGTGTTTTCTGGTGTTAAACCATTTGCTGAATCTGTTCTAACTTTTTTAGGTAAGAAATCATGTATTGGTGTAAATGACATCCCTGTTACTTTAATCATAAAAGGTAATTCTTTAACTGATTCATCACGCTCACCATTTTCATTAATAGCTATTTCCCAAGATGCTTCTTGTGGAACTTCATAATTAAGTGATGAAATAAACCCTGCTTGTTCATATAAATATCCTCCTAAAGTTAAGCGTACTATATTTCCTCTCATAAACCCAGCATCAGTATAATCTGGTGCTAAGGTTGATGCTAAATAATTTAATTTTCTATACATAGGTATAAGCTCTGCTTTAGATTGAGCGTAACAAGTAAAACTTAAATTAATTTGTCGATCAAATCCATTATAATGATATAAATTTTCACCTCTCCCTGAGTATTTATGGGCATTCCATTCAGCACTATAATTGTCTGAGAATGAATCAATAAATGCTCTAAAATGCATAAATAAAGATTCATTTGGATTATTATTATCAATAGCAGCTATTCTAAACTTACATAAATCATTTTTTGCAAAACCTGCTGACTGAGCTACAGTTGCATTTGTATACATAAGTTGGGCATTTAATTTATCTACAGCTATCATATCTGATGCTTTTATTCCATAATTTAGTCTACCTGAGCCTGCGTTTTTTGTTTTTATTTGGTTAGCTCCAGGATTACCAAAATTTGTTCTTAAATTTAAGTTCTTTTTAACATAATCCGGAGAAATAGATAATATATTTGATGTTGTTACTGTTCCCCCACCATCACCAGTAGTTTCAATTAATTGTTTTCTAAAATCTTCTCCTATTCTAGAATCACCTGGGGTTGGTGTTTTATCTTGTGCTGATCTTAACTGTGTAGCATTAAATACAACAGTATATGGACTATTAGGTCTATCTATTCCTGTGTTTGTATACACTCCTCTTGCATTATTACCATCTTCACCTTCAAATGATGATCCTAAAGTATAAGTAGCAGATAACATATTCATTAAAAATACTTCTTCACCTATATCATCATCTAATAAAATATTATTACTTAAACCTAACTTACCAGATAAATCATCACCAAACTCACCACCATAAGCTAAAGTTTCACCATCTAATAATGTTGTATATTGGAATTTTTGTGAAAATGTAGGATCTGTACCATTAAATAATCCAGGATTTGATATTGATAATGCATTGTTAACTCCTGTTCTTACATTTCCTACTTGATTACTTTTTGCAAATCTTATATTTGTCTTTCCTATGCCTAATATTGATCCAGGACCTCCTTGATATTGAATTACATTATCTTCTTGAGATTTTATAACTTGCCTATCTTCAAAAATATCAACTAGCCTATTAGTAATTACTTCATCTGATTCTTGAATCTTTCGACTCATTTCCATTGAGTATGTTCTTAAACCTCCTCCTGGGCCATCTCCAAATAAACCTGATATACCACTAGAATTACCTGATATTCCACTCGGTGATGTAGGGTCTAACCCCATTAAATTTAAATGTGTACCTATAAATCCTACACCAGCTTGAGCTAATGTACTTGTAGGTAAATAAACACCACTCGCTAAAGCTCCACCACCTTTTCCAGTTAAAAAGTTTGGTTCTGTATTTCTAGCATAACCTAAACCATATGATGCTTCAGTCATTACTGATGTACGCGATAAAAGATTTTGATTGGCTGTAAATATAAGACCATTAGGAGATTTAGTATCAAAAAACATTTTTGATAATCTACTTACGTCTGTAATTGCATCTCTAGGAGCATTAAGACCTCCTCTAAATAATATGTCTAAACTTTTTGGTTCTACATCTCCATATATAGGTTGACCACTACTATCTAATTCGGTAATAGGTGTTGGATTAGGATTGTCCACATTAACGCCTGGGATGTCTTTCCTAATGTAAGGTTGATTACTACTTCCGTTGTCAAACCTGTCACCAGCATTACCTATCCCAAACTTTAATTTATTTAAGTTTGTAGTAGAGGTTATTAAAGGCATTTAGCTTTATTTAGAATGATCTATTTTCTGGAGCATTATTTTTATACCTATTTGTTTCTCCTTGGTATGTGTTTGCTGCCTGACCTGCTTGCGATGGTTTTGGGTTTGAATATCCCATAGCCGCTGCACCCATATTTCTATAAGCTGGTTCTGTTAGATTAGGATCGCCAATATTTGAATATTGATTATGTAGTTGTGAAATACCCACTATACTAACATCATCTGGAGTAACACCATCTGCTGGTGATACTGGTACTGCTAAAGGTGAACCGTTGCCATCAAACATTTTTAAAATTGATTCTGCCATGATTTTATTGTTTTAAGTTAATTTTATTATAAATATTAGCCCATATCAGAAGTTGCAATAGCTAATGATTTTCCTACTTTATTTCCATCTAAAAATACATCTCCTCCACTATTTACAGCTGAAATTAGTTGTTTTAGTAATTTATTTGTTTCTGTCATATCACTCCCACCAAATCCCATTTCTCCGGCTTTACTTAAGGGTATAATTGCTTCTGCTTCTCCCCCTTCACCAACTATAGCTGATATACCACCTGGTGTTGCTGGTGCAATACCTCCTTCTGCTAATGCAACGGCACCAGCAAGATCTGGTGTTGTAATCAAAGGTATATCTGTATAAGGAAGTTTATTAGCTCCTTTTATTATAGCATTAAGAGCACCAATGGCAACATCCAAGAATGTTTGCAACGGAAATAATATAATTTTAGTTGCTATATTTGCCATTTTTTTAAATCCTACAATAAATTCATCTGAAAATGAACCTATAAAATTACTACCTATCGTACTTAAAAAATCAAACACATCATTAAAAGTGTTCTCTATAGTATCTTTAAAATCATCAATAGGTTGTACAAATATTTTATATAATCCAGAAGCAATTGTTTTAAATCCTCCCAGTATTTTTGCTTTATCTAAAGTAAATATCCCAACAACTATATCTTTAAGTCCACCAAATAAATCAGTAATACCTTCAACAGTAGTATTTAAATTTTTAGTAAATATAGTAAGAATAGGTTGTAGAACATCCATTACTAATCCTATTATTTCTCCTACTAAAGCAAATATTGGGGATAATATAGCTGATAGAGGGCTTACTAAATCTACAATAGCTTGTATAAGAGGCATTAAAGGTTCAACTAATGCAACAAATAAATCAGTTAATCTTTCTTGAGCAGCTGCCATTTTTTCACTGGCAGAAGCTGATTTCATTTGAGCTGCAAAAGCATCATCAATACCTAATCTTTTCATTTCTGCTGATGCTTGCTCTGCTGACATTCCCTCATCAACTAATTTATTAAAGTGAGATTGTGCATCAGATTGACTATCAAATCCTGCTGCTTTAATAGCTTCTAAAGTTTCTTGTTTAGACAACATTTCAGCCATTTGATCTACATTTAACCCAAATGCTTTAGCTAAAGATTCTCTTTGCATAACATTCATCTCTTCAAACTCTGCAATAGATCCTACTTCTTTTCTTAACTCAGCGGCTAATGCTGCTTGATCACCTGCTAATGCTGCTGCTCTAGCACCTTCTAAATTTAATTGTTTACCAGTCATTAACTCAGCTTCCATTTCAGCTGCTATTGATGATTCAAAATCTAATAAACTATTTTGTACTCCTTCTAATTGTGAAGCTGATAATCCTAATAATTTAGATTGGTATACTTGGTTAGCTAATTCTTTAGTATTTCCTCTAGCAGTTAAACGTTGTGATGCTGTTAATTTTCCAATCCCTTCTTGAATATCTTTAATATTCATAGTCACACCATTTTGTTGGTTTAATGACATAGTAATATCAGAAACATCTTGCATTTGATCTTCTATACTACCTTTACCTTTTAAAGCATTTTTAGCAAACATAGCCATAGCCTCTCCTGATAACCCAGTTCTTTCTTGTATATTTGCAAATTGTGTAGCCATCTCACCTGAGAATTGTACACTAGTACCTACTATTTTATTTAAAGAAGTTTGAGCTGCTAATATATCTTTAGTAGACATTAATATATTTCCAGACATTAATGCTTGTTGATTAGCATATCCTACCTGTTTAGATGCTTCAGCTGCTGATATTCCTTGAGCTTTTGCTATTTCGCCAGAAGATGAATCTATTAGTTTAAAAGCATTTACTACTTGATCTACAGCCATAGCTAAAAGAGCCATTGGTCCTAAAGATTTCATCAAATTTTTACCTAAGTTACCTGCCATTTTAGACATAACTTCCATCCTTTGAGCACTAGTTGCTTGTATCTTTCCACCTTTAGTAAGTTCAGCAGCATGCATTCTTGCATCTTTAACAGCTTCACCCATTCCTAACTTATCAGAAAGACCTCCTGCTCCAAGTTTATTTAAAATTGAGTCTGCTCCTTCAGCTATATCTTCTAATCCAACTGCTCCATCACCAAAAGACATAGCATCTTCTATCTTTTTAGCTCGTTTTTCAATTTCAGCTAGATTTGCTTTTTCGGATATTAACTCTTTATTCTGTTCTGTAAAAAGTCCTAATAATTCTTCATGTGCAGGATTTAAACTTTGTCCCTTTTCCTTCATTAAGTCTAATACATCAACTTGACCACTACGAATCGAAGCCATTTCTTCTTCGGATAATCTAAGTGACTGTAAGGATTGGTCAAACTCAGTTAAAAAAGAATTTTCTGATGCTCTTAGTTTTTGTCTTTCTTTAATAAGATCAGAATATTTTTTTTCTCCTGATAGAACTTCAGCATAATTATCAGTTATTGCTTTTGCAGCTTTAGCTACATCTCTAAAAGCTTTAGCACCTTCAGAAGCTTGAATAGCACCTTCACCTAAAGATTTTAATAAATCTTTTGCTTGATCAGCAAAGTCTCTAGTAAAGAATAAGGCATCCCTAATATTCTGTTTTAGCTCATCAGCGCTTTTAGCAGCATCCTTGGTGGCTTTAGCCCCCTCTTCCATGTTCTTTTTATACTTATCTGAATTTAAAGCCATTAATTAGGTTTTGTTATAAATATCGGAAGGCATCATTTTTTAGATGCCTTCGTAATATAACTTGGAGGTTTTATTTGTTTACTTGAATCAGGAACTTTTCCTGGGTTATTTAAATCAATATTAGTACCCTTTTTTCCTTTATTTGATGCTTTTTTATATGCATCATTTTCCTTTTGTTTATACTCTGCTATTTGTTTGAAGGTAAAATTTCTTAACCAGATAGGCATATTATAAACTGTATGCCAATCATATCCACCTCCTCCATGATAGACTATTTCGTGTATCTGACTAAATAAACGTTGTCTATAGCTTAGAGTCAGGCCAAAAAAAGCTGACGGTCATAGGTAAGGATACTTCCTCTACTATGCCGTCGCTACTCTCAAAATTAAACGTCATCTCAATATCTGGTTGGAATGACTTAATATATTCTCTTAATGCTCTTGAATCTCTTGCTAAAAAATAATTATCAACAAATTCTCTAATGTCTTTACTATCTGTTTGACCGTCTACTGACAATATCATATATTTTAATCTAGTAGACATTTCAGGACTTGCTAATTTATTAATCTTTTTTAAACCTTTTATTTCAGATTTTATTTTTTTATCATCCTTACCTGTTAGTAATTTAAATTCAATAACAGCCTTAGTTGAAGGACAAGTAAATTCAAATTTATTAACTCCTTTTTCTAACATAAAATCTTCATTTAAATATGTTGATTCTAATGTAGATAAATCTACAGTAACTTCTTCATCTTTATATTTAAAAGTATATTCAGCACCATATCCTAAAATTCTAGCAGCTACCATAATAGCATTTTTATCACCAACAACTAAGTCATTATAATCTACTTTAGAAACTATTAATGCCTTTACTAGTCTATCAAGAACTGATCCATCCTTAATATAATTTTGGTTAGTTAAAATATCTTCTTCCTTAGCGGTCATATATTTCATTTCAATCTTTCCACTTTGAAGTGGATTTCCTTCAGGATAAATTAATCCTTTTGAAGGTAATTCTACAACTTCTGTAGGGAATTTAAATTTTTCGTTCATATCTTTTATTTTGTTATAACTTAATTTCGTGTATACATATTTAATATAAAAAAAAGCTTGACCGAAGCCAAGCTATTCTTTAAAATATATAATTTCTTTATTAGAAATTTAATACGCAATAATCCATTCCAATTGTCATGTCGATCATATTTGCTGTTCCATCATCATCCCAATTCATATCACTAAATGAAGCATCTTTAATAAACGCACCTTTTATGATCCATTCAGATACTACATCACCTACTGGCCCTAATACATTAATAGTTAAATCTTTTTTATAGAAATCAGAATATCCATCTCTACCAGTTACTGATTCATGATGTAATCTTGTCCACTCCATTACAGCTTGCGCTCCTGAAGGAGTAATTGGATCAAATAATTGCATCGTTAAATCATTCCATCTTAATTTTCCTTTTACTTTTCTATAAGTATTAATGTGATTTAATACGATTTCGTCTTGTGCAAAACCCATTCCACTAACACCTTTAATGATGTAAGCTGGGATTCCATCTACGTACATAATAAATCTGTTAGCAACTTTTGGTTCAAAGGCTGTGAAAAATATTTCGTTTGGGTTTAATACTGCCATTTTATTATTGTTTTATTTTTGTTTTATTATAAATATTATATCTTTTATTCTTTATGACGGGAACGTTGCTCCTGTTGGTAGAATATTAAAGTCTAGGTAAATAAATTCAGCTGTTTTAGTTGGCTGTAAATATATTGCACCTACCATTTGGTTTCTATCAACTACATCTGGTCCATTGTTCGCAGCATCCATTTGTACTTTAAAGGCATATAATCCTTGTCTTTGTTGTACTGATTCTAAATATGGATTTACTTGTCCTAAGAAATTATTTCTTGTTGCTGCTGTATTTTGTTCAAATACTAAATTATCAGCAATTTGTGAAATAAAAGATTTAAGTTCAATTAACAATCTTCTAACATTTACTCTATCTAGAGCTGATGCTTGTGACTGTAATGTTTTTTGTCCAAATACTACAACTCCTCTTCCTGGGAATGTAGCTATTGGATTTACTTTTCCAGTATATAAATCATCTCTATTAGTTTGAGTTAATTTTCTTTCTGCTTGTACTACCGTACCTAAACCACCTCTGTTAATTCCAGCGGGTGCGAACCAAGCTTCAGCTGACTTGTCATTATACGCGTATACACCAGGTAACAACGCTGATGGTACCGACCATACTAACTGTCTTGAATCTGGGTCTGCTAATTGTAACCATGGCCAATAACTTGCAACATATGAATTGTCAACTGACGCTGCAGTTCCTGTAGTTGCTGTAATTGATGAGCCATAATTTTCTAAATCCATTATTACTATTGCATCTCCTCTATTTTGAGTATTTGAGATTAAAGCATTTAATGGAGTAGCATGACTAGCATTTGAATAAACTAATCCTGGAGCTGTTATGATGTTGTATCTATAATCATCTCTATTAGCTAATAAGTTGAAAGCTGTTGTATATAAACCAGCTCCTGATCCCATTTCTGTAGATCCCAGACCTTGAGAATCTGTGTCATTAATTGCTTCATAATAATTGATTCCTGCTCTACCACCTACTAATTCACCAGTTGCACTTTGCATTGATCCACTTTGTGCACGTGGAATTGAAGATGTGAATTCTGATTTTGCAACCCCATTATTATCAAAATAATCTGGAGTTTTTAAATCTACTGATTTTACTCTTACATATCTTGAAGCATTTCTATAAGATCCAGATGGTTGACAATAAGGATCGTTTGATGTAGCATCTCTTAATGTTTTTGTTTGATCACCAACAATTCTAGCTATGTAGTTAGATTGTTTTGGATCTAATGATACGTTAGGGAATATTTCTAATATTGATTTAGCTTTTGCTGTATCATTACCTTGTCTAATTATTAAACTAAATACACCTGATCCTGTGTTAGGTGCTTGAATTTCCCATCTTATATTGTTTTGAGATCCACTATCTAATGTTCCATTTGAACCTGTTGGACCTACACTATTCATTATAGCACCATCTGTTAGTGTTTCTAATGTAAAGGCATTTGCATCAACTATATCTTGTTCTCTTAATGTTATAATAGCATCAGTTCCTAAAATAGTAGCTGCTGTAAATGTTACTGTATCACCTACTGCATATCCTGATCCTTGAGCATTTACTGTAATAGTTGTTGGTTCAATTAATATATCACCTGCTACTAATGTAATTGCAGCTGCTGATGATGCAGTACCTAATGCTAATGCTGCTATAGCTAATACATCAGTTGCTATATATCCTGTTCCTGCAGTTGTTACTGTTATACTTGAAATTGTATTACCAGAACATACAACAGTTGCTACCGCACCTGTTCCTGACCCACCTGTTAATGATACATTTGTATATGTAGCATCATCACAATCTGTTGGATTTGTAGTAATTGAAGCTAATAAAGCATCTGCTGTAGTTAATAATTTTCCATTAGTTTGAGAAGTTGTAAAGAAACATGATAAACCAGTTCCTGTTCCACTTGTTGCAGTTGATGTAAAACTAGTAGGACCACCTACTGATCCACCTGTACCACCAGATGTATAAGCACCAGTTAAATCACCTCCTGCTTCTGGAATACCTGTTTCTACCTCACTAAATACTGTTGTAGATACTGCTGGAGCCCATGATCCTGAAGCTACTCTATTTACTATTAATGATGTACCACCATTGTTGAAGTAATTATATGCTGATATAGAAGTAAAGAATGTGTATTCGTCTGAACCACTTTGGAATGTACTTCCATAATTTGCTAAGTATTCTGAATAACTAGTTACTAGTTTTGGAATACCTACTCTACCTAATACTGTAGGACCAACTATAGCCGCACCGGCTTGTACTGGTTGCGAAGTTATTTGAGATTGATCATTTTCTCTTGCTAATACTCCTGGGGAAATTAATGTTTCTGCCATTTTATGTTATTTTTATGATAAATATACTAAATTTTTTCAAAAGTTTATTTACTTGGTAAAAACTCACCAGTTTCTAAAGAAATTTCTCCGTTACCATATTTATCTTCTAATTTTTTAGCTAACTTTATTTCTTCTTGTTGTAAACTTTTTAATTTTTCTTTAATTTGTTCTTTTTTTAATTCTAAATTTAAACTTTGCATTTCTATAAT
>JAAHTH010002363.1_pt1 | contig 14662 bp, 6 predicted proteins | sample 6116091 | NCBI WGS metagenome assembly JAAHTH01 (sample SAMN13939990, study PRJNA603662) | sponge metagenome | isolation source: marine sponge | host: Mycale hentscheli | place: New Zealand | collected 2006
ACTGGTCGCGGATTCACTGGTCGCGGATTCACTGGTCGCGGATTCACTGGTCGCGAATGAAACTGTCGAATCGATAGCGATTGTTTCTTCTGTCTTGCTGAGGAGGGTCGCATTCAAGTTTACGCCACCATCTGATAGCGTGCTGGTAGGGCTTGAAGTTGTCGATTTGAATGTTTCTTCTGAAATTTCGTTCAACCTCAGTTTTCGAATCAGCCGTCTTTCCACGAATTCAATGTGCAACCGCAGACTGTAGAACTCTTGCATGTAGGCGAGGGGAACATCATGCAAATCATCGAGTTCCGTTTCCATGACTTGCAGGGTTTTCCAGTGGGCATGCAATTTGTCGATGTTCTCATCATTTTTCAGGTCTGTTTCCATTTTCCGGAGCAGTTTGTACCAACGGTAGATACGTGAACGAATTCGCCAACGATAAAGTGGCGGCGCAACTTTGAAGAGCGGCAGAAGCAGCGTGAGTGCAGGTAGCAACAGAATTGCACCCCGGTCTAAAAAGGAGGCGACCCAAAACGGCAGATACTTCTGAAGCAGTGGTGGGCCAGACTCAAAATAGCGTTCGGCTGATTCATTCAAGGGGAATTCAATGAACTCAGCAGACGGAAGTTTGCTGTGTTGAAACAGGTTCGGTTCCTGCTTGTGTACTGTGTCAGCAGCGCGAAGAAGCATGGGGATCAAGGAGTCGTGCAATTGTCTGTTTGCGACCAGATTCGCTGCTGGTGCGATCAAGTGGACCTTGGATTTCGGATAATTATTCTCCAGATTGACCACGCCCTCTTCGAGTGTCACCGCTGACAGGAAGGGGTGGCGGCGTGCGTAGGCTTCATGACGATCGAAATCAAGCAAGCGAATTTCAGGGATCTCGGACAGCGACCGGACCGCCTCGGCACCAGGTGATGTTACAAAAAATGCAGCATCAATTGAGCCCTCTTTCAGTTGGCGAATCGATTCGCGTCCACCAATCGGAAGGAATTCTGTGGAATGGCTGGTGATGCCATTTTCTCTCAAAATCAACGCCGTCAATGCGGCTGTGCCGCTGCCAAAACGTCCGGTGGCAATCCTTTTTCCCTTTAACGAACGTACGTCAGCATAAGGTTTGTCACTACGATAAAAGACCCAGACAGGTTCCAGGTACAGGCTTGCCAAAGATTCGATATTGGGGTCGGAAAGTTCGTTTGCGTCTGCGGTTCCACCCTGCACGATCGCTAAATCAACTTTGTCATTTCTCTGCAGTAGCTTGTAGTCATCAATTGAACCATTGGTTGTGTGCAGGTGGAGATTAATCCCTTGTCTCGCAAGTTCATCTGCATACGCGTTCGCAAACTGAAAGTAGGCACCCTCGCTTGAACCGACTGCCATGTGAATTTCGCGTGGAGGAGCCGGTTGAATGTAAAACCACGCCAAGCAAAAACCAATCAGAACAACCGCAAATCCGCCTCCCCACACCTTTAGCCACAAAGCTCGCAGTTGACGACGTGTCTCTCGAAAGTGTTCGCTGAAAAGGCTTTCGGATGTCGAGTTCATCGTTAATCCAGTTACCGATACTGATCAAATTTGGAATCGCAACGAGATGGGCTAACGGTTGGCATCCAAGCTGGAATGTTGCGGTCACGACAGAGCGTGCGTTCGATCCGTCGTGATTATGGCATGTTTGCGATGCGCTGGTGGCGGTCAATTTGCAACGAATGATGAAAAACGGCTGCTTTCTCTTATTCAACTGCCTCGAGTTGTCATTTTCGTTTCACTCGGTAGAGAAACTGCTGGTTAACCCGTACCCGCCAAGCCAATTGCTTGCGTGAGAACCAAGCCGACAAGATCTAACATCATGCCGGCATTGACCAGAAATAGTAGTTTCATGGGTTTGGTTAACGGTTCAACTTCACTGAGTTCGAAGATGAATGCGACCATGGCTGAGTGGTAATAGTAATCAAATGTTGACAAGGGTTGTCGCAATGCATTGGGACTGTCCTCAGGAAACAGAAGTAACTGCCGACCCTTGCGCCGGGCTCCCTGGTCCAGACGCCAATAAAGCCAGCCCCAGCTGAGGATCAAGGCGGGCATGAAAGAAAGGAATTGCCTCAGTAACAGCATGTTGTCACTCAGGGGGTTGATGATCAGTAAGTTGAGCATCACAAAACCAACGAGGGTTCGCGCGAGCAGAAAGAATCCCATGCAGTCAAGAAGCAAGCGGTTGCTCTTCCCGAGGGCTGGTAAAACAAAAGCAAGGGCGTAACCAGCAATGAAGATGGTTGCGATCAATGGCGAAGCGTAAGCAAATATTGGTCGGACGAGCGTCGCGATTGTGGCGATCAACGAGCCTGATTCTCCAAATCCATGGAAAATTGCGTTCTTGAGAGACAGAAATATAAATACCTGCCACGCGCACAGGATCACAGGCTCAGACCACGTGTAAGGTATTTCTTGGGGCGATTTGGTGGCTGATTGGGTCATCAGTGGCTATGTGTTTGCTGGCTGGATAGCAGTGTGATTCCTGTGCAGGTAAATGATTCTAGCGGTGTTCCTGCTGTCGCGGAAACCACTTAATAATTCACAGCAGCTCAGCCGCTTGCGACAACACAAAGTCGCGTTGAGTGGTCATACTGGAAACTCTCCGGTTTTGTTCCCATGTCTACCCAGCAATCCAGAAGATTCATGATGTTTCTGCGCTTCTTTACGACACCATTGGCTTGGCTCATCACGTTTTCGTTCTTAGCTGACTTGCCTTCAGTTGCTGGTGCACAGCCAGAAGGTATCGACAGCCTCATCAGTGAGTGTTCACCGCTTTCAGAGAAAGAGGTGATAGCATTCTTTGGAGATTCGATTACCCAGGCGGGAGCGCGACCTGGTGGTTATTGCAAGTTGATTGGTGAGGCGATTGCCAGTGAGAAGCCTGAACTTGGTGTAGAAATCGTTTACGCCGGCATTAGCGGAAACAAAGTCCCCGATCTTGAAAAACGTTTGGAGCGGGATCTGCTCAGCAAGAAACCGACCCTGGTGTTCATTTACATTGGGATTAATGATGTTTGGCATAGCACGCGTGGAAACGGGACCCCAAAAGTCCAGTTTGACGCCGGACTCCGTCGTCTCGTCAAAAAAATTTCAGAGAGTGGTGCCCGTGTTGTGCTCTGCACGCCAAGTGTGATTGGAGAGAAAAAAGAGGGTGCGAATTCACTTGATGAGATGCTTGATGAATATTCTGCGATTAGCCGTAAAGTTGCAGTCGAAACCGGTGTGACGCTTTGTGATTTGCGGAAGTCTTTTATCGACCATTTGAAATCGAATAATCCGGCAAACAAGCCCAATGGCATCCTGACCAAAGACGGCGTCCATCTTAATATCGATGGAAATCGGTTTGTTGCAGCACTGGCCTCTGAAGCAATTGCAGAAACACTGCGAAAAAGTGGAGCAACGACTGGTTCAGCCAAAAATCTGTTTAATGGAAAAGACTTGACCGGCTGGCATGTGGATGTACCGCACCGGGACAATCATCCCGATGCCGAACCAACGTTCGTTGTTCGCGACGGTATGTTGGTGAGTCTTGGAAATCCACAGGGTCATTTGATCACAGACAAAGAATACGAAAATTTTCGACTGGAAGTCGAATATCGCTTTGCAGCAAAGCCGGGCAATTGTGGCGTGCTTGTGAATGCGTCTGACCCCCGCGCGCTATACAAAATGTTTCCGAAGTCAATCGAAGTCCAGATGAATCACACACATGCGGGAGACTTCTGGTGCATCGTCGAGGACATCACTGTGCCGGACATGGTCAAGCGTCGGGGGCCCAGAGAGAAATGGGGGATTACCGAGGGTAAAGCAAGGCGGATTTTGAATCTCACCGATGGATCTGAAAAACCAGTGGGGGATTGGAATCGGCTGGATATCGAATGCCTCGGTGATCAGATCAAAGTCTGGGTTAACGGCGATCTTGTCAATCATGGCACTGGATGTACTGCCAGCAAAGGCCAGATCGCGCTGCAAGCTGAGGGTTCAGAGGTCGAGTTTCGAAAACTGGAATTGAGCGAGATTACAACTCTGAGTGATTGAGTTGACCGATTGCTTTGCAGAGGTTCGCTGGATCACACTGAGTCGGGCAGGGGGCTCATTGCTTTGGCTGCTGTTCGACACATTGTCCCATCCGATCCCCGACTCTTGCATACAGTTCAAGATGTTGTTGTGAGTTGTGCAGCAGATCCTCTTCAAATCGGACGCGGCCCGGTTCAAAGATGGTCATGGTCGACGATCCTCCAAATTTGAAATAGCCCTTTTCGGAGCCCTTCAAAACGTCGGTGTTCTCGGAGTACGTTTGGCAAATTCCACCGACGCATGTGGCACCGATTTCCAATAACAGAACTTCACCGAAGTGTTCGGTTTGTAGACGTGTCAGGCAACGTTTGTTCTTAGACAGTATTTGGATATTCTGGGCGAGCGCAATTGGGTTGACCGAGAACAGAGGGCCGTTCAACAGTTGGCTTTCACTGGGTATGCCCGCAACAGGGAAGTGGAATCTGTGATAATCCACTGGACACAACCTCGAAAGAACAAGACTGCCTGAGGCGTATCGTTTGGCGAGCTGAGAATCACCGAGCAACTCAGGAAGTCGGAACGTTTCACCTTTGACAAACAAGCCCTCCGAGCGGGAAATGTCGGGAATGCACAAATGACGCCCATCGGCAGGGAAAACCACACTCTCTGATTCTGGATCAATGGGGCGGGCTTCAGGCTTCAACTGTCGATAGAAGAATTCATTGAAGCTTTTGAATTCACTTACTGGCAATCTGAATTCAGCAGGATCAAGTTCATATTCCTCCACAAAAGGCTGGACTTTTTCTGCCGAACTGGCTCGGTCCATTCGCCATCCGTACCAATGAGAAAACCAAGCTCTTTTCACCATCGTTGCCAGTGCGATCCGGCCACCGAGTGTGCCATAGGTCCATCTCAGGAACTTGTCTCCGTAGACTTTTTCGAGACATTCCCGCTCAAGGTAGCGATCATAGTAGACAATTTCGTCCATCAATTTCAATCAATCCGTCTCAGTCAAGCAGATGGGCTTGGAAAATGAACCGGTGAGCATTGTGACCGAAACTGAGGGTTTCGCCGAGATCCCTTGCTGGATTTCATGATCGTTGAAGACGACATATGCGACTTATTCATTTGGTTGACGTAAACGCCAGCGGATCGTGCTGCGCAGACCATCATCTTCAAATTGCATCTCAAGACGCAAAAAGTCAATTTGATTCATCAATCCAAAAGGCTTCTGGGGATCGAAAGCAGGCTGGCGCTGCCGTAAAGGATCGCCATAATCAGCACTGACAAGACGCTGGTGTTTCCACTCCAGTCGATCTCCAAGAACAGTTTTTGGGAAGAATCCAAACAGTCTCTGATGTTCTTGCATGGCTTCGTTGACGCTGATATTTTTTCCGACCATGAATGGCAGTAATCGTCCTAGTCCCGACATTGCTACCCGTGAATTAGCATCCGATGCGGCAGCGAAGAGCCCCGGCATTTGCTCAATGCAGGACCCGGGATTCACCAGCAGCGATGCTGCGTTCAATTCGGATGATTTGGACTGCACAATCTTTTCCTGGGTTGACCATGGAATATTCCGGATCACGATGTAATTATTGACAATCTCAACGCCATAACGCAGTTTGACCATTCCCATGATGTCCATCATCCAGACCCATTTTGGCTCGTCACCGACCTGAAAGATCTGTGCACGAAAATCATCGGACACATTCTGTTTGTTGTCGAATGCTGTCGCCGCTTGCCGAAGTAACTGCGCCGTTCGTTCCGGGGTTCGTGTTTCTATAAAAATGCTGCAGGGACGGGTGAACATTGACAATGCGATCGGAATCATCACCATGTCTGTGTCCATTCCCCTCATGGAAGATCCGAAGGCTCCGAACACGTCGCCGCTGCCTAGAGCAATGATTGGGTCAGAATCAAAAATGGCGAGGTGCATACTGGGACCCAGGTCGTCTAACACAGCCGCACTGGTCCCCGTGTAACGGGTGAATAACTCTGAAAAAGTTTCTGCGATGGTTGTCCAAGTCATTTCCGATAAATTCAGTGACAACTTGACGATGGGTTTTGGTTCGATTTTTGGAACGGCGAGAGCGTTCCCGGTGCGATCTGTTTCCAAAGCCATTCGCAAAGTGTTGTAAATGGTGTTATCAACAAGCGGCAGAATGAAGGTTGATAATTCAAGTTGCTGAGGGGCCGATTCATCTAGACGTATCGCAATCGGGTCAAAGAAACGTCGCCAGTAAGTCGCGTAGTTCCGCAGATATTCAGCGTAAGCCTCTGCTTCCTCGGCAGTGATCGATTCAACAGGTGAATCGACCAGCGTACGCATGTCGTTGAGGGTTCCATACGCTTTGGAGTGAACCATCCCGGTGGCATCGAGATGGTACTCTTGACTGGGCCAGTCTTTGGGGACGTATCCATTTGCCTTCAATTGCTCGGCATTCAAATCTGCATCTGGTTCGTCAAGACGTGCCAACATGCCACGTGCCGTCAGGTTTTCCATTTGTCTCTTGGCAAGAACTCGTCTCAATTGTCCGATCTTGACCTTGGGACCAACCAAACGCCGGACAAAGGGATCTGAAAAGTAGGCATAGCCCCTTGTTTTGCCAGTGATACCTAGCTTTGTCAGCATGTAACGGAATTCATCACTCTCACCCAAGCTGTTTCTACCATCACTCGTTTGTAGCTTCAGCGATTTTTCCAACTCACTTCGATTGGTTGCGAGGAACAGCAGGTTCCCTCGCAGTGCGACGTAGGCCGGTTGGTCCTCGCCAGGCATTTCCATAATCGCATCGGATAGTTCGCCTTCGGGATTCAGCAGTTTGAAAAGGCCAGTGAGCAATTCAGGTTGTGTGACTTTGGCGATGACCGTTAAGTCGGTGCCATCGATGAAGAAGAGGTCCGGGCAGAAGAGTGCCATTTCGCGGATAAGCCCTGATTTCAGAATTGCATGCAGCTGCTCACGTTTCATTCCCAGTCGCTTGAGATAACGCGTCTCAAGCCCATAGTTGAGTGAATTCCCGGTCAAGGCAGCACCCACTGATGCAATGAAGGGCGCGCCTGCATCGAGCATCCTTTCCAATGTTTCAGGCTTACCCAAGTAGACGAAGAAACGGTCGTGGGGCGTGTAATTGGCAAGTTCCAATTGCCCCCCGCGTTTGCCCGCCAGCATTTCCTCGAAGGGGTGCGATTCAACTTGGACACCTTTTACGGTTTTTACATCAATGAACGCGTTCCCCGTGAGCAAGCTGTCTTTCGGGCCTTGAGCCGTGTTGAGGACTTGCATCTGCAGTGTCTCTTCAATGGCGGCCCGACCTCCAAGAATTGAAAAAGCGGTAGTTGTGCGACCTCTTCGAGTATTTTCGACGCCAATGTCTGAACTACCGCTCCAATTCCGTAGAACATTGCCCGAACCCTGACGCAAATAGGGCCCCCAGATTGTCAGTCGGGCTTGCATGATCGCTTCGCGTGGTTTGCGAAGTTCCTGCTTCCCTAATTGAAGTTTCCAAGTGATTTCTTCTGTTTCGTTTAGGACATGGTTGTGGATTTCAATGTTGAGCGTTTGGGGAAGTCGACCGTCGGTGAGCGCGACTACTTTGTAGGGAATTGTTTTTCGTTCATTCGCTACTTTGCGTTCCTGCTGACTGATCAGTGGGGTGATCGTTTGCCCTGTTTTTTCTGAAAGATCCTTGTCGATCAAAACGCGCTGAGATGAACCATCGGTGTAAAGAGTCCAGTGCTTTCCATCATCTACCAGTGGCCGAGTCTCGAATGCCAGCAGGCGACGTTTTTCCTTGGGAACACTCCAGCGGACGGGGGCCTTGTATCCATTCCTGGCACGCTCTACCTCAAATGGTCGAGGTTGCTGCTTTACGAGTTCGAATTTGACATCAGGAATGAGGTAGATCACCGGTCCTTCAATTTTTTTGTGAAAGAAGTCTGTCAACTTCTGGGCTCTTTGGTTGACCTGCGTCCACGAAGGTCGGCGTTCTTTTGATTTCTGGAACGCAAACAGTTCTGTCATTGATGACGGGCCGTGTCCACTTCCCTCAATGGCAAAGTTCTTGCAGTCATCGTAACCTTCCTGAATATGCCAGCTCCCACTTCTGATTGCGTCCTTTTCCAAGGCTGCATAAACACGTTTTCCAAGTTGCCTTGCATGCCATGTGCTCGCGGGAACCACGTAGAGTTCCCGGACAGAATTGGAATCGCCGAAGTTTTTTACTTGCCAAAGACCTTCCGCGGGTAGAACCACCATTCCCGAATGGACCACGCTCGAACCTGTTTTCAGAGATGCCGAGGCGCTGTTCTTGACCTGCGTTTCAGCAGTGGCAGTTATCGTGGAAAATAGAATCGTTGCAATTGTGAAAAAAGAACGCATGGCTACCAATTCATTGAGTGTGATGATCTGCTTGGAACCATCGCGTCAGGCTGTTTGCAGTGAAAGCGGCGGGCATCTACCGTTCAAGTACGCGATGGATTGGGAGCCAAGAGCCTGTTGCATGGAAGACGCGGCGCGACGCATGAAACGAATTGAGAAAGTTTTGTGCACCACCCGGCTCAAGCGTATGTGGTCGGTAGAGGTTCAAGACTAGAAGAATATTGGCGTCGTCTGTTGGGAAATAGACCCAAGCGTTTCGTAAACTATCCCGCCAAACTAAGCTAGCAAGTCGCGAACAACTTTCCCGTGCACGTCTGTCAATCTGAAGTCTCGTCCCTGATGCCTATAGGTGAGCTGCTCGTGATTGATGCCGAGGCAATGCAACATGGTCGCGTTGAGGTCATGGATGTGGACGGGCTTGTCGATGACGTTGTAGCTGAAGTCATCCGTTTCTCCGTAAACAACTCCGGGCTTTACACCGCCACCTGCCATCCACTTGGTGTAGCAACGTGGGTGGTGGTCCCGGCCGTAGTTGGTCTTCGTCAATCCACCTTGGCAATAGATAGTTCGCCCGAATTCTCCGCCCCAGATCACCAGTGTGTCGTCAAGCATGCCACGCTGCTTGAGGTCATTTAACAGCCCGGCACACGGTTGATCGATAATGCCACATTGACGTTTAATGTCTTTAGGAAGATTGCCGTGCTGATCCCACTGGCGGATGAACACTTGGGTAAATCGGACACCACGTTCGGCCATGCGACGAGCAAGCAGGCAGTTGGCGGCAAAAGTACCCGGTGTTTTTACATCGGGGCCATACATATCCAGAACATGTTGGGGTTCATCGGAAATGTCAGCCAATTCGGGTACCGAGGTTTGCATTCGATAGGCCATCTCGTATTGGGCGATACGTGATTGGATCTCCGGGTCGCCCACTTCCTTGTAACGGTGACGATTTAGCTTTGCCAATTCATCGAGCATGCGTCGTCGCATGCCTTCACTCATACCCTCCGGGTTGGACAGATACAGGACTGGATCACCGGTGGACCGTAGGCTGACTCCCTGATGGCGGGTGGACAGGAAGCCGGCCCCCCAAAGGCGTGCGTAGAGGGCCTGCCCACCGAAACCTCCATTCACAGTCGAATGCAGGACAACAAAGCAAGGCAGATTTTCATTCATGCTGCCGAGACCGTAGGACAACCAGGCTCCGGTGCTGGGACGCCCCGGCAGTTGACTGCCTGTCTGAATGTAGGTGATTGCAGGGTCATGATTGATCGCTTCGGTGTTCACCGTCTTGATCACCGCCAAGTCATCGACAACCTTGGCTGTGTGGGGTAGCAACTCGCTGATCCATACACCTTCTTTCCCATGCTGAGAGAATTTGAATGTTGACGGTGCGATCGGGAAACGCTTCTGACCGGAAGTCATTGTCGTGATGCGTTGACCATTGCGGATGGATTCCGGCAGGTCTTTGTCGTACCAATCATTCATCTTGGGTTTGTAATCCCACATGTCCAGTTGGCTTGGTGCACCCGACATGAACAGATAGATGACCCGCTTCGCTTTGGCCGGAAAGTGAGGTACACCCGGAATACCATTCAGCTCACTTTTCGTTTCACTGGTGGGAGTTGTTGCGGCGGCGTTCTCATTTAACAGGGACGCGAGTGCGGCAGTGCCGATTCCCCCGGCCGTGCGTCCGAAAAAGTGACGCCGTGTTTCAATCAGTTGGGATTCACGAAGCGGATTCATGATGATTTCAGTTTTGGGTTACAGTTTCGCTAAGATTCAAAAGCAGGTGACAGATCATCGTCCATGCAGCAAGGTCTTCGGCAGCCAGTTTGGTGTCACGGGGAGATTCGCCGGCCGACAGAAGTTTTTCAGCGTCCTCTGGTTTGCCTTGGAATTCCTTCAGGTATTCCTTGTGCAGCTGCATCAGTGAGTCCTGTTCGTATGCCTTTGGAAATCTTGAGGTGGTCGTGCGAAAGGCAAACACAAACTGTTCTGCTGGTGTCGAGCCTCCTTCAAGCATCACGCGTTCTGCAAGCTTTCGGGCTGCTTCTACGAATTGGACATCATTCATCAGCACCAGTGATTGCAGGGGCGTGTTGGTGCGTGCTCGCCGCACTTGGCAGGTTTCGCGATCAGGAGCATCGAAGGTTGACATGGACGGTGGCGGTGACGTGCGTTTCCAGAACGTGTACATGCTTCGCCGGTACAGCTTTTCGCCTTTGTCCTGAGCGAACACCGAAGTGTTGCTACCACCAAAGCCAACCGCTTTCCAAAGTCCGGAGGGTTGGTACGGACGGACGCTCTTTCCGCCTACCTGTCGAACCAGCAAACCGCTGGTTGCCAATGCATTGTCCCGAATCACTTCAGCATCGAGTCGGAAGCGGGGACCACGCGATAACATTCTGTTTTCGGGGTCTTTTTCAAGTTGCTCTGGGGTCACTCTGGACGATTGCTGGTAGGTCGCGGACATCATGATCAGCTTGTGGAATTGTTTGACGTTCCAGCCACCTTCCATGAACTTCAATGCCAGCCAATCGAGCAATTGGGGGTGTGACGGCTGTGCACCCTGGATACCAAAGTCCTCTGCGGTCTTGACCAACCCCATGCCAAAATGCTGCAACCAGAAGCGGTTGACGGTGACCCGGGCCGTCAATGGATTTTCCGGACTCACCAGCCACGATGCGAGTCCAAGTCGATTGTTGGGAGATCCTTTGGGAAGTGGAGCGATCCACTGGGGAACGGCTGACGATACTGCATCGCGTTTTTCTGTGTACTGCCCGCGTTCCAGTACATGCGCTTGACGCGGTTCCTTGCGGTCTTCCATCACCAACGTGGAGGGAATCGATTTTTCAACATCAGCCAATGCTTTCTTCGTGTCTTCGAGATCTTTGCGCATCTTTGCAAACGAAGCCGAATGCGCAGGGTGAACATTTTGCAAGTAGTATTCTTTAATCTCGCGGTTCTGGTCATCCGTTTGCTTTTCCGGTTCCACATCAAGAATCTTCTGGATTTCAGCCGGAATCGGTGGGGACGTGACTTTTTTGCGATACTGTTTCCACAGATTCAGGGACGCCAGTTTTTCGCTTGGAAGTGGTTCCAGCGAGACAACCCCAGCAGCATCCCAGTGCACCGTGCCACCAAATTGGGTGAATGCCCAACCATTGATTTCTGATTCCGGTTTCAGACCAACGGATGCGACGTCGACTTCCAAACGTATCCACTTTCCTGTTTCGGGAAGTTCGCCTGCATGGAAGTTGGCTGGCCCTTTCTGCCCTGCACCGTGTGCTTTGTCTGCACCCCAATAGGCGCGATGATTCCATGAGCCATCATTGAACTGAAGTTGGATGGTCTCGGGGGGATTCTCCGGGTCCAGATAGACATAAGCAAAGAGGCGTCCGGGATTACCAAGTTTGAGTTTGGGGTTGGCACCATCGAAGAAGTGTTGCGTTAGCCCGGTTCCAGTTCGGATACTTGAATTTTTACCGCTGTGAACCGGGTGATCAGGTGCTGTTACAAATTTCCATTGATAGGGGCCATCGCCTTGCGGTTTCGCTCCCGGTGGCAAGACATCGTCAAACCAAATTGCGTCGCCTTGTTCGAGTTCGCCCAGTGTCGCATCAGCCAGTGCATCCTGGTATTCGATGCTGCCGAGTTGCCGTTTGATCTTGCCTTCCAACGAAGTCACTTCCTGTTGGTGCTTTGTTTTCAGGGCGGTCTGCTCTTCGCTGGGCACTTTGACGACCGGTGGCGGAAGCAAATTGTTTCCGTCCATTGCCCGTTCGGTCAAACTGAAGAAGTAGGAGAACATCTGATAGAACTCCTTTTGCGTCAGAGGGTCAAATTTGTGGTCATGGCAGGCAGCGCAGCCGGACGTTAACCCAAGCCAGACGGTGGACGTTGTTTCAACGCGGTCCACTGCATAGCGGACATAGTACTCGTCGTCGATCGAGCCCCCTTCGCTGGTTGTCACGTTGCACCGATTGAAACCCGTAGCAATGCGTTGTTGCAGGGTTGGCTCAGGTAGCAGGTCACCAGCAATCTGCTCCACGGTGAATTGATCAAACGGCATGTTGTTCTGGAATGCATCAATCACCCAGTCTCGATAAGGCCAGATGGAACGTTCGTTGTCCAAGTGCAGACCATGTGTGTCCGCGTAACGGGCAGCGTCGAGCCAGATTCTGGTCATGTGCTCGGCATAGGCCGGTGATTCCATCACGCGGTCAAGCACACGTTCAAATGCGTCGGGTGAGTCGTCCGAGAGGAACTGATCGATTTCTGAGATGGTGGGCGGCAATCCGGTCAAGTCAAGCGTTGCTCGACGAATCAAGGTTTCTTTACTGGCCTGTTGTGATGGTGATAGACCAGATTGCTTCAAACTTTTCTGGATGAAAAGATCGATGGGGTTAGAGTGCTTCCATGTTCCTGTTGGGGTCGGCAGTTCTTGGAATTTCGGTTTCTCGTAGGCCCAATGAACGGACCACTTTGCACCCGCGTCGACCCATTGCTTGAGACGTTCAATGTCTGCAGTTGACAGTTTCTTTCCTGATGCTGGCGGCGGCATCATGAGATCGGGGTCGTCACTGATAATGCGTCTGACAAGTTCACTCTTCACGGCTGACCCAGGGATCACTGCTGCTGTTCCGGAATCGGCTTCTGACAAGATTCCATCCCGCTGGTCCAAACGTAGGCCTGCTTCGCGAGTCGCTTCGTCGGGCCCGTGGCACTGAAAGCAGTGCTCAGATAGCAGTGGCAGAATGTCGCGACTGAATTCGATGTCGGGCTGGGTTTCCTCTGCGGTCAAACGCAGTGCCCCCACGCATCCAGATACGATTAAGAAAGCGAGTATCAAAGGACCATGGAAAGGTGCCAGAAGCCATCGACTACGGGGGAAAGGTCTCATCAGTTCCATCAGACGCAGGTGGGAATCGGGGCAGAAACAGTTACCCATAGTCTAGCCGCTGTCTACCCGTCCAGCCCCTGTCGTCTTGGCGTTAACAAACCAAAAAAATTGATCCTGACGGCAGATACATGGTCGCATCTCTGTTCCCATCTGAATGCCGGTCCCCTTGTTGGTGTTGTAAAGCTGGGGAAATCAACGGTTTTCAAGTGATTCATGGTGATTCCAGGTCCAAAAGTCTTGATTTGAAGACTGTGATTTGGAAACGACGATTCGGAAAAAAGATCCTGCTGGAAGTAGATGCGGGACTCGGATTTTCAGCGTTTGATCGTAGTGTTGAACGCAGACAGGGAAACACGCCCGGTTTGCTGGCCGAGCCAACTCGAAAGATTATGATACGCTTGAAACATCTCGTTTGCCTGCTTTTTGTCCAGACTGGCTTTCGTCTCAGGTGGAGCCCACGGCAGTCTTTTCCAGTCGTGTGAGTTGCGGCACTGGATGATGAAGTTCGGGCCGATCAAGTGGCTCGCCGAGATGCCGGAAAATTTTCGGTCTTTGCGCATCAGATCTTTCCCAAGCGACTCAAATCGAAAGCCCTTGGGGGCAGCCATGTTTACCAGCGTGGCAGTGATATCGACATGGCTGCCGGCGACTCCCTGTGGCAGAACACGATCACGAAGAACTTGTTTGCCATACAGAATCAGTGGAACACTTACACGTTCATATTCGTTCGGATGACCATGAGGGAAATGACGTCCTTGATGGTCTCCCGTGATCACAAACAACGAGTTCGGATATTCTGCCTCGACTTGTTTGACGAATCGACCGAGGCACTTGTCGGAATATTTCAAGTGCCCGTAGTGTTTAAGCAGCGGGCCCCGGTCCTTGGTGCATTGCTTTTCCAGATCTGGTGGCAGTTGCTTGATGTCGCATCCCAGTGATTCAAGATCGAGATCATATGGCCCATGTGCACTTGTGGTGCGGATGACCGTCATTGATGGTTCATCATGCGCAAGCTGTTTTCGTACGTAGTTGAACAGGGCCGCATCGTGTGCCCGTGGTTTGCGAGTTCCCAAGCCTGTGACATGGGTAGCTGAATGGTACTCATCAAACCCGTGCAGTTTTGCCATGTCACCCATTTGATACCACATTGCTGACTCTCCACCAATCAATCTTGTTCGGTAGCCAAGTCTGCCCATGATCAAGGGAAGAGAGGTGGGGAACTTGCGTTGCGAGAGATGACTTGTGCCGTACAAACCGGAGATGATGGCGAGATGGCTGTCGATGGAAGCTCCTGTGGCCGGTAGACAACTACGCACGTGCACTCCTTCCGCTGCCAG
>JAAHTH010002182.1_pt1 | contig 14660 bp, 16 predicted proteins | sample 6116091 | NCBI WGS metagenome assembly JAAHTH01 (sample SAMN13939990, study PRJNA603662) | sponge metagenome | isolation source: marine sponge | host: Mycale hentscheli | place: New Zealand | collected 2006
CCAGGCGGGCATGCTCGCCGTCAAATCCCAATGGTTTGGTTTCGGCGCGCCCAAAGGCATCTACTCTGATCGTGAAAACGCATACGGCATCCACGGCGGCGACCGGGAAACCTCGCTGATGCTTCACTTTCGCCCCGACACGGTTGATATGTCCAAAGCCATCGATTTCGCTTCAACCGCCGAAGCCGCCACCATCCCACCTATCGGCCCCTTGTCCTATGGCTGGGTTGCGTCCGATCTGAACCCGGCAGGAACCGTCGGCGAGGCGCATCTGGCGACCGCCGAAAAAGGCGAACGCACCTGCAAGCACCAGATCAAGGGCTTTGTCGATCTGTTGCAAACCGTCGCAGATCACCCAATCGGCGATTTTGCACCCACAAAGGATGGCCCACGTTAATCTAACTGTAACCAGATATTGACTTCGGATTCACTTCCGGGTGCTATGTAACAAGCAGGTAAACTGTTGGGGCCGGCAACGACCGGATGATAAAATGGCAATCGGCGCAGTAATTTTCAGCTTTCCCGTGGCATTCGTCGGGGCCCTTTGGCTCAAAATGATCCATGGTTTTTCAGCAACCGAAACTTTGGGTGCCTATTCGATTATGGGATTCGCGGTTTTGACCACCGTTTTGGCCGCCCTATCACTGGCGCTCTTACGCGAAAACTGAGCGACCTTTCGAATAATTCAATAATACCAATAAGTTAAAGATCCAATAGACTGGACGTCGACTCCCGTTGACATCTATCGTCTTTTCAATAACCATATAGTTATGGAATAAATTGGTTATAATCCACCACCCGAAACGCTGAACGCGGTCTTTTCCGCGCTCGCTGATCCCACCCGTCGCCAGATACTGGCACGCCTCAGCGATGGTCCGGCATCCGTCGGTGAACTGGCCGAACCCTTCGACATCAGCCAGCCCGCCGTATCCAAACACCTGAAATCCTTGGAGCGCGCCGGCCTCATCCACCGCGACATCGACAAACAAAGACGACCTGCCACTCTAAACGCCGCCCCAATGAAAGCCGCTATAGGGTGGCTGGAAGAATTCCGAAAACACTGGGATGTCCGCCTCGACCGGCTGGACGACCTTCTTGAAGACCTGAAATCAAACGCCGACGAAAGGCACTGACATGACCGACCTGCCAACTTATGTCCTTGAACGCACCTTCGATGCTCCCCGTGCCCTCGTCTGGCGCGCCTGGACAGACCCCGAGCTTCTGGCCCGCTGGTATGGCCCCGGCGTCGAAACGATCATTCACAAACTCAAGGTTGCCGCAGGCGGTGAATGGCTATGTGAAATGCGTTGGGGCGAAAACCAAAATTATCAACGCGTCGACTACACCGAAGTCGTCGAACCCGAAAAACTGGTTTGGCTCCAGTCCGTTACCGACGAAAATTGGGCACCTGTGGATAATCCGATGATGCCCAACTGGCCTCAGGTCCTACTGACAACCGTCACCTTCGCCGACGCGGGCGACAAGACCCACATGCGCCTCACCTGGGTGCCCCACGATGCCTCACAACAAGAGATCGACGCCTTCGATCAGGCCTTGGCCAACCTCGATCGCGGCTGGGCTGCCGGCATGGACATCATCGCGGAAATTCTCGCCGAATTGCAGGCCTAGTCCCTGTACAATATCCATAGGGGCGGCTAGGCTGCCCCTATGTCTCTAGAGCTTCCCACCCCCTCAACATCGGCACACCGACTGATCGATGATATCCTTTCATTCAAAGATTTCGGCAGGCCGACCCGACAGGAAACCGTCGAAGGCATTCCTTATTACGCGAATGAATTCTGGACTTCGGCCCAACGCAAATCCCATGCCTTGCACGAAGTCTCGTATCGGGCGTGCTTTAAGGCTCAGTTACCGCGTTTCTTTATCGACCGGCTCACAAGCGCCGGAAACACAGTCATGGACCCCTTCATGGGGCGCGGAACAACGCTGATCGAGGCCGCGCTCGCCGGTCGCAATGTTGTGGGCAACGACATCAATCCACTTTCAACGCTGTTGACAAGGCCACGTCTGTGCCCGGTGGATCTGAACACTATCAAAACAGCACTCGCAGACATCGACTGGTCCAATGGCACACCCACGCGCCATGACCTCGATCCCTTTTTTCATCCCGAAACTCTCCGTCAAATTGAAGCTTTGCGCCTATGGCTTGAACGCCGCGCCCCACTTGAAAACCATTCCCCAGATCCAACTGCAGACTGGATCCGTATGATTGCCCTCGGCCGACTGTCAGGACATTCATCCGGCTTTTTTTCCGGTCGGTCTATGCCGCCCAATCAGGCCGTGTCGCTAAAATCCCAGCAAAAAATCAATGACCGTCTGGGCTTAACGCCGCCCATTCGCGATGTGGCAGCCATTATTCTTAAGAAATCAAAGTCACTGTTGCGTAACGGCACACTCACCGATCCTGCCATCGCAAACATTCAGACGGGCCCTGCCTGGCGCATCTCACAACCTGACGTTTCAGTAGATCTGACGGTCACATCACCGCCATTCCTGGACATCGTCGATTATGCTGGCGACAATTGGCTTCGCTGTTGGTTCGCTGGCATTGATCCAAATGCGGTCGCGATCGATCACCACCGCAACATTGCCGACTGGACTGCCATGGTCACCCGCGTTTTAAAGGATCAGGCCCGTGTGCTCCGCCCAGGTGGCATCATCGCATTCGAAGTTGGCGAGGTGCGCAATGGCAGAGTTTTATTAGAACAACTGGTCTGGAAAGCCGCCAGTGACCTTCCGTTCAACCGTTTGGGGGTCATGATCAATTCTCAGAATTTCACCAAAACGGCAAACCTCTGGGGCGTTTCAAACGGCACCAAAGGCACCAATACCAATCGCATAGTTCTCTTGGAACGCCGTTAGCGGCCCAGTCCCGGCCCCAAATGGCGGCCAAAGATGCCTACCAGTCGTTCTTCCCACCCGCCATTTCCATATTCGAATGCGTATCTTGGGATTTTCTCAAACATATCATCGGAAAGCTCAATCGTGCCATTGCTCGGATCATACGCAGCCTGAAGCGCCGTCAGCAAATCCTGCCAACCGCCTTCCCCGTTGACCGGCATCATCAAATGCCGAATTTCCCCGGCGTTCAGAACAACAGTTTTCATTCACTCTTTCCTAAGATCGTCGCCCAACCTCTCAAAAATCTGTGTTCAGATTAGGACAATTTTAGGACTGTTCTGCTACTGACGTCTTACTCTGATAACGGTGCGATCCTCAGTGCCGTCCGGGTCTCTTTCAAAGTTTGAAGAAATCTTTCGGATGCAGCTAAACGTTCTTCCACTTCGGCAATCTTGTCCGCCAAAAACTGATCGCCATCAAAGTCGTCTCCGTCATCGGCGTAAAGCTGACCAAGCAAAATTGATAAATCTGCAATACTCATTCCCGCCGACTGGGCATCTCTGACCACCTCCAACGTAAAAACTGCCTCTTCGGGATAGTCTTTATAGTTGTTCGATGACGCGGCTCCCGACCGGGCCTCGATCAACCCCTGCCGCTCGTAAAAGCGAATGGCGTCGCGGCTGACACCTGCCCGCCGCGCAAGTTCACCTATTCGCATGATAATAACCGTTGACAATGGACCATGGTTTTAACTTTATTGATTCAGACTCGAAATTCAACCCCGGGGACTCCCAAATGGGTACACGATGTGAAAGCTGCGGCATGCCGCTGAACAAAGACCCAAAAGGCGGCGGTTCCGAAACGGACGGGTCACTCAGCACAAGATACTGCTCCATTTGTTACACTGATGGGGCTTTTCGCCACCCCGATGTCACCGTGGAAGTATTCCAGAAACATTGCGTTGATGCACTTGCCCAAAAAGGCATGCCGCGCATCATGGCCTGGGCCTTCACCCGTGGCATCCCAAAACTAAATCGCTGGAAGAATGCCTGAAAGGCCCATTCTTTCTGGCGAAAATACTCCCGCCGGAGGCACCGCGACGCCCCGTTAGGGGCGGCGCAATATCGAATAAGCAGGCCAGCGCATTCCGCTCATTCAGCCGCTTCCAGATAATCTTCCAGCGGCGGGCATGTGCACACCAGATGCCGGTCGCCATAAACATTGTCGACCCGGTTCACTGGTGGCCAATATTTGTCGACCCTGAAAGCACCCGGCGGATAGCATCCCAGTTCACGCGAATAGGGCCGGTTCCACTCACCGACCAAATCCTCAACCGTGTGCGGCGCACGTTTCAGCGGGTTATTCTCGGTATCCGCCTCGCCGGTTTCCACCGCCCGGATCTCTTCGCGTATCGCTAACATCGCGTCACAGAACCGGTCCAGTTCGGCTTTGTTTTCCGACTCTGTCGGCTCGACCATCAAAGTGCCCGCCACTGGCCAGCTCATCGTCGGCGCATGAAAACCGTTATCAATCAATCTCTTGGCAATATCGTCGACGGTGATATGGGCGCTTTCATCGAAGGGTCGCGTGTCCAGAATACACTCATGCGCCACCCGCCCATTTACACCTTTGAACAAAACGTCGTAAGCGCCCTCAAGCCGCTTGGCGATGTAGTTGCCATTCAAAATGGCAACCTTCGTGGCTTGGGTCAGTCCCGCACCGCCCATCATCAGAATATAGGCCCAAGGGATCATCAGAATGCCCGGCGAGCCATATGGCGCCGCGCTCACCGGCCCTTCACGACCGCCGGTTTCAGGATGCCCTGGCAGGAACGGCGCCAAATGCGCCTTCACCCCAATCGGCCCCATACCGGGCCCGCCCCCCCCAAGGGGAATGCAGAAAGTTTTGTGCAGGTTCAAATGGCTCACGTCCGAACCAATCTCACCGGGCTTGGCCAGTCCCACCATTGCATTCAGGTTCGCCCCATCCAGATAGACCTGCCCCCCATATTCATGGGTAATCTCGCAAACTTCCCGCACCGTTTCCTCAAACACGCCATGGGTCGACGGATAAGTGATCATACAGGCCGCCAAACGATCGCCAGCGTCTTCTGCCTTGGCGCGAAAATCCTCCAGATCAATATCGCCATTGGCAGCAGAGGCCACGACCACAACCTTCATCCCGCACATCTGTGCGCTGGCCGGGTTGGTGCCATGGGCGGACACCGGGATCAAACAAACCTCGCGCTGATCGTCTCCGCGCGCCCGATGATAGGCTGCAATCGTCAACAGGCCGGCGTATTCTCCCTGCGCACCAGAATTCGGCTGCATCGACATCGCGTCATAGCCCGTCATGGTACAAAGCTTGGCTGACAAGTCTTCGACCATTTCGGTATACCCCTCGACCTGATCGCCCGGTGCAAAAGGATGAATATTCGAAAAGTCAGGCCAGGTAACGGGCATCATCTCGGCGGCCGAGTTCAACTTCATTGTGCAGGACCCGAGCGGTATCATCGCCCGGTCCAATGCTAAATCACGGTCACCCAGACGTCGCATATACCGCATCATCTCGGTTTCAGCCCGGTTCATATGGAACACAGGATGGGTCAGATAATCACTTGTCCGGTGATACTCGACCGGAAGACGCGTATAGCCTGCTTCAAAATCATCGCGACTAAGGTTCAGACCAAATGCACGCCACACCGCTTCCAACGTGGCCGGACGCACTGTCTCGTCCACTGCAATCCCGATCTTGGTTTCGCCTACCTTGCGGAAATTGATTTTCTCCCGCTTGGCCGCAGCGATGATCACGCCTTGCAATGACCCGACTTCAACTGTGAACGTATCGAAAAACTGTTGTGGTTCAACAGTATAGCCCCCAGCCTCCAAACCCATCACCAGTCGCTCAGTCTTACGGTGAATCCGTTGTGCAATGGCTTTGAGACCCTCAGGACCGTGGAATACCGCATAGAACGAGGCCATAACCGCCAACAAAGCCTGCGCCGTGCAGACATTTGATGTCGCCTTTTCGCGGCGAATATGCTGCTCCCGGGTTTGCAGCGAAAGGCGATATGCCTTGTTGCCGCGCGCATCAATTGACACACCGACCAGCCGCCCCGGCATAGCCCGCTTTAGCTTATCACCACAGGCCATATAGGCCGCATGGGGGCCGCCATATCCCATTGGCACCCCAAACCGCTGGGTCGAGCCTACGGCACTATCCGCTCCCATTGCGCCCGGCTCTGTTAACAAGGTCAATGCCAGGGGAGCGGCAATCACGATGCCCAAGGCCTTGGCTTCATGCAGCGCAGCCATCTGACCAGTGAAATCGCGGACGTGTCCAAAGGTGCCCGGGTATTGGAAAACAGCCCCGAATACGGCCGATGCGTCCATGTCGTCCGGTGCTCCGACGATCACTTCGATACCTAAAGGCGCGGCGCGGGTTTGCATCACTGCGATGTTCTGTGGATGGCAGTTTTCGTCGACAAAGAACGCGGTTGCCTTCGACTTTGCCAATCTCTGCGTCATGGTCATCGCCTCGGCCGCCGCTGTCGCCTCGTCCAGAAGCGAAGCGTTAGCGATCTCCAAACCCGTTAGGTCCGAAATCATCGTCTGATAATTCAACAACGCTTCCAGCCGGCCCTGGCTAATCTCCGGCTGATAAGGCGTGTAAGCCGTATACCAAGCCGGGCTTTCCAGTATTTTCCGCTGGATCGCCGGGGGCGTGACAGTGCCGTAATACCCCTGCCCGATCATGGTCGTGAAGACTTTGTTTTTCTGAGCAATTTTGCGCATGTGCCACAACAGTTCACGCTCTGACATGGGCTTTTCAAACTCAAGCGGCTCGGCCTGACGGATCGATTCCGGAACTGTCTGATCAATCAGTTCATCCAGAGAGGAAACGCCCAAGACTTTAAGCATCTCTTCCATTTCAGCCGGAGACGGCCCGATATGGCGGCGGTTTGCAAAATCATAAGGCAGATAATCGGTCGGGGTAAAAGTCATGGCAAACTCCGGCTCAGCCCAGAAGTCGCTTTCCGACTTCCGGTTCACACAATTTCGTCAGTGCCTTGTCAGGCAATCATCTCGTTATAGGCTTCTTCGTCCATCAGCGCGTCTAACTGGCTCATGTCTTCAACCTTCATTTTGAAGAACCAGGCTTCACCGGTCGGGTCTTCGTTCACGAGGCCAGGATTGTCGTCCAGCGCGTCGTTCACCGCGACGATCTCACCATCAACCGGGGCAACGATGTCCGAAGCAGCTTTGACACTTTCAATGACGCAAATTTCGTCGCCAGTAGAAACCTGAGTTTCGGTCTCTGGTAGTTCAACAAAAACGACATCGCCCAGTTGGGTCGATGCATGCTCGGTGATACCAACAACAACCAGGTCTCCATCAACCTTTAGCCATTCGTGATCTTCAGTGTATTTCATTTTTTCGCTCTCCCTGTAATTCAGCGTTTATAAGTTGACGGTCTGAACGGCATATCTGCCACCGTAACGGCCATGCGTTTGCCACGCACTTCACCTTCCAGTGTCGTGCCGGTTTCCGCAACATCTGTCGTGACATATCCCATGGACATCGCCCGTTCGATCGACGGTCCATATGCGCCCGAGGTCACCACACCGACTTTGCGATCACCCGAGAAAATCTCAGTGCCTGCGCGCATTGGTGCCCGACCTTCGGGCAACAGGCCGACACGGCGACGTCCCGCGCCTTTTTCAAATTCCGCTATGATCCGGTCCGCACCAGGAAAGCCCCCTGCCCGATCACCACCGTTGCGACGAACCTTTTGCACGGCCCATTCCAACGCCGCCTCAACCGGTGACGTGGTGGTATCCAGGTCTGATCCGTAAAGGCAAAGACCGGCTTCAAGCCGCAATGAGTCCCTTGCACCAAGACCAATCGGCGCAACCGCCTCAATATCCAAAAGCGATCTTGCGAACTTTTCTGCATCCGTATTCGGCACTGAAATTTCATAACCATCTTCGCCAGTATAGCCCGAGCGCGACACCCAAACCTCGACCCCGCTCCAGTCTAAAATACTGGAATCCATGAATTTCATGGCAGCCGCACCGGGAACAAGACTTTCAAGAGCAGCCTCTGCAGAAGGCCCTTGCAAGGCAACCAGCGACCGATCCGTGATTGGTTGAATTTCGCACGCCCCGCTCAAATTCTCCTGAAGATGGGCGATGTCATTTTCCTTGCAAGCGGCATTCACCACCAAAAGCAAATGATCGCCGCGGTTCGCAACCATTAGATCATCCATGATGCCGCCCGCATCATTGGTGAACAATGCATACCGTTGCCGCCCTTCTGCCAAAGCCAGAATGCTGACCGGCACCAGAGTTTCCAAGGCCGCTTGCGCATCCGCCAATACCCCTGACTTTGGCCGCAGGATCACCTGCCCCATATGGCTGACATCGAACAAACCGGCGGCCGTTCGCGTATGCAGATGCTCTTTCATCACTCCGGCGGAGTATTGAACAGGCATGTCGTAGCCCGCGAACGGCACCATTTTGGCGCCCTCGGACAGATGCAGATCGTAAAGCGGCGTACGGCTCAGCTCGGACATCATCGTCTCCATCGAATTGCCGGCTGCGCACCGGACACCTTTCAGGCAAAAACCTTGCCCGTTGGTGCCCCCTCTGTCCTTTCGCCTGAGATCGTTATCCCTTCGGCGGGTCCATTTACGGACCACTCTCCAGAGTGTTCTTCACATCGACGGTCCTAGCGCCTGAGAGTTTACCGGGGCGGTTGCTCCTTCGGCACCGGGTCGGACCCGGATTCTCCCGTCGAATGTATGCAAGCGATAAGGGCAAATTCAGATTCTGGCAACCCCTTGCATACCGTCGTCGACCAAAGCAGGATAACCGCTGATGACACCTTACTTTTTTGGATACGGCTCGCTGGTGAATCGGGCTACTCACGACTATGTGCAGGCTCATCCGGCGCGGATCGCCGGTTGGCGGCGTGCCTGGCGGCATGTTGAAGGGCGCCGCGTTGCCTTCCTGACAGCGGTGCCAGATTCGGAGTCTCAAATTGACGGTTTACTGGCCGAAGTGCCGGGCGGCGCTTGGGCCGATCTGGATGCGCGCGAGCATTCTTATGATCGGATCGGCGCGCCATCAGTTCAACACGACCTGATCGGCAACCCCGACATTCAAATCTATCATGCGCCGCCCGAACGCCATGTGAATGCCAGCAATCATCGTCCCATATTGCTGAGCTACATCGACGTTGTGGTCCAAGGATATCTGCGCGAGTTTGGTGACCAAGGTGTAACCAATTTCTTCGAGACTACGGACGGCTGGGATGCACCAATCCTGAATGACAGAGATGATCCAATTTATCCGCGGCACCAAATTCTGACGCGTGATGAGACGGCCCTGTCCGACCATCATATGCAAAAATTGGGGGTTCAGATCGTCTACGGAGCTGACGCCGCGTTTCGTGCTTAGCGTCGCAGGTGCAGCAATCCGTGCAAGCGACCCTGACGCGCGAAAGGTTCGGGTTTTTCAACTTCATCGGGGTTAACGTTCAGAACTTTGCGCGCCAAAATAAGCGTTATTGCCGCGAAAATTGCGCCACCAACCGCTTGACCGATTAATACACCCGGCGCGCCCCACCAGGCGGCTCCGATGATAACAAATGGAATGGTTCCAATGGTATGGCGACCCCAATTGATCCAGGTCGAATAAAACGGGTGGCCGAGGTTATTGAACGCCGCGTTGCCGACAAAGATTGCGCCGTTGAAAAAGAAGGCCAGCGCCAGAGGCCCGCAGAATAGGAAGATCAGATCCTTTGCCAATCCATCCGCTTCAAACAACGCGACAATCGGCCCACGCAGGAAGAACAGGACGATGGATACAAAGACGACAACAAGCCCGGTAAATATCAGTGCCTCGCGGAAGGCCTGCTTTACCCGGTCCTGCTGACCAGCCCCGAAGTTCTGCCCGATAATAGGACCAACTGCCCCGGAAAGCGCGAACAACACGCCAAACGCAATAGGCGTCATCCGCCCGACAATCGCCATACCGGCAACGGCCCCTTCGCCGTATTCGGCCATGGACCGTGTGACGTAAGCCTGCCCAATGGGCGTTGCCAGCTGCGTCAAAATTGCCGGTGCCGCAATGGTCAATACCGGCGGCAAATCCGACATAAGATTTGGGATAGAAGGCCTTGTAAAACCTCCATAAAATCGAATAATAGGCAACACACCGAAAAAGGCGATCGCAAACCGCGCTGCGACGCTTGCCAGCGCGGCGCCGGTCAACTCAAGGTCCAGTCCAAAGATCAAAATCGGGTCCAGAACGGCATTCACCAGCCCGCCCCAGACTGTCGCCATCATTGCGCGTCGCGCATCACCATGGGCGCGCAAAATCGCGCCACCCACCATGCCCATCAAAAGGAAAGGCAATGTCGGTATGATGATTGCCAAGTAACTGACGGCAAGCTCCAGCGTTTCGCCTTTGGCCCCCATCAGGCTGGCCAACGTCTCTAGATTCATCCAGACAAGGCCGGAAAAAATTGCCCCGAACAGCACGCCGAAAATAAGAACATTCGTCGCGCGGCTTTTTGCCAGTTCTTCGTCGCCAGCACCCAACGCGCGGGCCACCAAGGCTCCGGCCGCGATGGCCATGCCGATTCCGAATGAAGAGGTGAAGAAAAGTATCGCGCCAGCGTATCCAATTGCCGCCGCCAACTCGGCTTTGCCCAGCATCGAGATAAAGATCATGTCGACGAAATCGACGACGAAAACCGCCATAAGACCTACGGAAGCCGTCAAAGACATCACTGTGATGTGCTTGAATAGACTGCCTTCCAGAAATTTGGCAAAATTCTTACGATAAGATTTTTCGCCGTCCTTAACCCAGCGTCGGCTTTTTTTGCAAAAGCGGCATCACCTGCGCCATTTCGGGACCGCGTTGTTGACCGGTCACAGCTAACCGCAATGGCATGAACAAACCTTTACCTTTGCGCCCGGTCGCTTCTTTTACGGCGCTGGTCCAACTGCTCCAGGTCTCTGCCGAATAGGGCGGATCGCCCAGCATTTCGAACGCAGTTGCCACGAACGCGCGATCTTCGTCGCCGACAATCGGCGTAGCGCCTTCTGAAAATAGCGTCCACCACGGCGCAATGTCGGCGCGCGTATTGACGTTGCCTTTGACGGCTGCCCAAAAATCCCCGGCCACGGCGTCCGGAATCCCGGCGGCGTTTATTTCTGCAGCCACATCTTCGACAGGCAATGCCGAAACATACCGATGCGTAAGTGGCTTTAAATCCTCGACATCAAACTTGGTTGGGGCCGAACCGAAGCGCGCAATATCAAATCCGTCGATCAACTCGTCATGACTTGTGCGCAATTCAACGGGATCAGATGACCCAATCCGCGCCATCAACGACAGAACCGCCATTGGTTCGATCCCTTCGGCCCGCAAATCGCGCAAGGCAAGTGTTCCCAGCCGCTTTGACAACGCCTCGCCACCGGGGCCAGTCAACAGTGAATGATGGGCAAACTCGGGCACTTTACCGGCCAGCGCCCTGATCATTTGGATCTGGGTTGCAGTGTTGGTTACGTGATCAGAGCCCCGAACCACATGGGTCACACCCATTTCGGTGTCATCCACGACTGACGCCAAAGTATACAGGAACTGGCCATCCTGCCGGATCAGGACCGGATCGCTGACAGACGCCGCATCAATCGACACATCGCCCAAAATGCCATCGGTCCATTCGATCCTGTTTTGGTCCAGCTTGAACCGCCAAACGCCTTCTCCACGCTCGGCCCGAAGGGCCGTTTTCTCGTCATCCGACAACGCCAGCGCTGCCCGATCATAGACCGGCGGTCGACCCATATTCAGCAGTTTCTTGCGCTTCAGGTCCAGCTCGGTTGGCGTTTCCCACGCTTCGTAGAACCGGCCCATTTCGCGCAGTTTGTCGGCAGCGCCGGTATATAAACCCAACCGGTCTGACTGGCGTTCGACCCGGTCCCATGTCAGACCCAGCCACTCTAGGTCTTCATAGATGGCATCAACATATTCCTGCTTCGAGCGTTCAGGGTCGGTGTCATCCAACCGCAGAATGAAAGTGCCACCGGCTTTACGCGCAATCAGCCAGTTGAACAGCGCGGCACGCAGGTTGCCAACGTGCAGATATCCGGTCGGTGATGGTGCAAAGCGGGTCGTGGTCATAAGTCTCTCCTGATCGGGCCGAGGCTCTTTCATAGACTGGACATTTTGTCCATATGGAAGGCATGGATTGGACAGACGCAACCGCCCCAGATGCCGCCCAGATTGAGGGCATGGCTGTCGCTGCCCGTGCAGCTCTGCCAGAAGTCTTTCGCGGCGAAGCAATGAAGGTTGCGCTGATCGTCGAAGAATTCGCGACGAACGAAACCTTGCAAGATCTTGAAATCGAAGACCCATTCACGCTGACCGGGCTTTATGATGGGGTCCCGCTGATCGAAAAATCCGTGATGGACCAGCCAACACAGCCGGACACAATCCGGTTATACCGGCGCGCAATTCTTGACGAATGGGTGGCACGAGTGAACATCCCTTTGGCGGCGCTGGTTGCGCATGTCTATGTGCATGAGTTGGCGCATCACTTTGGCTGGTCTGACGACGACATTGCCACAATCGACAAGTGGTGGACCTGACGCACGTTGCCTGTGCGCATGTGGATCAAGACCTTGGCCGCCCTAGCTATTTCTCTAGCAGGAGGAACAAACATGACTATACCCACACTATCCCGTCGCGCTGCCCTGGCAGGCGCCGCCGCTTTGCCGCTGATGAGCGCATTGACTTCAACCCAGGCTCGCGCTGGCGGGCATGCAGCCTCACCAAACAGCATCCATCACCGGTTCAGTTTGGGTGACTTCGAATGTGCAACGCTTTTGGTCGGCTCCAGTGTTTTTGACCGGGATCCGCAAGGTGCTTTCGGAATAAACGTTTCGAAGGAAGAGTTCGTAGCCGCCAGTGAAGCAGCTTTTATCCCTGCCGACCGGATGCGGGGGTTCTTTACACCGACCGTTGTTAACACCGGCACCGAGATCGTCTTGTTTGATACCGGACTTTCGGCAGCGGGAACCGGCGCGGCCCTTGCCGCTGCGGGAATTGCACCCGAGGACGTTGATGTGGTGGTGATTACCCACATGCACGGCGATCACATCGGGGGCATGACGGACAGCGATGGCAATCTGACATTTGCCAACGCGCGCTTCGTTGCCGGCCAGGTGGAATATGACCATTGGGCTGGCACCGGAAACGAGCGGTTCGAGGGCAAAGTGCGACCCTTTGCTGACCGGATCGAATTTGTCGGTGATGGGCATTCAGTGGCGTCTGGCATCACCTCGGTCGCCGCCTTTGGTCATACGCCCGGCCATATGGCTTATCATTTGGAATCAAGTGGTTCGCGGCTGCTCTTAATGGCGGACACAGCCAACCACTACATCTGGTCTGTTGGGTATCCCGATTGGGAGGTGCGCTTTGACATAGACAAGGCGGCGGCTGCCGTGACCCGCAAAAAGATACTTGGAATGGCGGCCGCAGATCGCATTCCGCTGGTCGGATACCACATGCCGTTTCCGGGTATCGGGTATATCGAACGGCTTGCGGATAACCGGTTCAACTACGTTTCCGCCAGTTATCAACTGCATCTTTAAGGCCGCCTCAGCGATCCGGCATCTGCCTAGGTGCCGGGCCCTTATCCACTTGCGATGGTGGCGCTAACACGGCATCCTTCTCCGGCTACACCCCCGAGTCGGACGGACAGGCCCATGAAGTCGCATATTCTCACGATAACGCTTAATCCCACGGTGGATTTCTGCACGACCTCGCCCGAAGTCACGGCCGGGCCAAAACGTCGCTGCACCGAGCCACATATCGACCCCGGTGGAGGCGGCATCAATGTAGCACGCGCGATCAAATTGCTTGGCGGTCAGGCGACGGCGCTGGTTGCTATCGGTGGGGCGACAGGGGCGCATTTATTGCAGCTTCTGGCGCTGGAAGGTGTCCCCACGGTCGCCTTTCAGGGCCCCGGTGAAACCCGGCAGTCCATGTCGGTTATCGACCAGTCTGATGGCGAGCAATTTCGTTTTGTCATGCCCGGCCCGGTCTGGCGCGAAGACGATGTGCCGCGCGCCCTAAATTCGGTCGATCAATCCACGGGCGAGGACACGTTGGTTGTTCTATCAGGCAGCCAACCCCCTGGTGTTGCTAAAGATTTCCCGTCAATCCTGGCCAGCCACGTCAAAGGTCGCGAGGCCCGCCTGATCGTCGACACGAGCGGTCCTGCCCTGTTCCATCTGGCTGAAGAACCTCGCGACGCCTTGCATGTCCTGCGCATGGATGGTCCGGAAGGCGAGGAGCTTGCAGGCCGTCCGCTGCCCACACCCGAAGACACCGCTGAGTTTGCCCAGTCGCTTGTACAAGCTGGTGTTGCGCGGATTATTATCGTGGCGCGGGGCGCGGACGGTTCGGTTCTGGCAAGTGAAAATGGAAGCTGGCATTCGGTGGGTGCAGACGTTCCGGTGATCTCGAAAGTAGGTGCGGGCGACAGCTTTGTTGGGGCGTTCACATTGGCACTGGCAGGCAACGAACCGGTCGAGGAATGCTTGCGTTGGGGCGTTGCTGCGGCCAGTGCGGCGGTCACCACTGAGGCGACCCAGCTCTGTGACAAAGAGCATACCGAGCGGCTGTTGAACGACTGTACTTTGCGCCGGCTGTAACCCGCCCGGAACCCGAATTTCCGCTGTCTGTATCGCGTCGGTATTGCGTCGGTGGACCCGAGCGGTGC
>JAAHTH010001510.1_pt1 | contig 14624 bp, 11 predicted proteins | sample 6116091 | NCBI WGS metagenome assembly JAAHTH01 (sample SAMN13939990, study PRJNA603662) | sponge metagenome | isolation source: marine sponge | host: Mycale hentscheli | place: New Zealand | collected 2006
GCTGGGAAAAGTTGACATCGATGGCAGCAGCACGGTCTATCCAATTAGCGAAGCAGCGGCCTCTGGATTCCAGAAGCAATATCCGCGTGTGAAAGTAAGCGTATGGGTTTCTGGAACTGGTGGCGGTTTCAAGCGTTTTACCGTCGGTGACACTGACGTTTCGGATGCCTCGCGTCCGATTAAGGACAGTGAGTTTGCCGCCACTCGCAAGACTGGCGTGAACTTCTTCGAATTACCTGTGGCTTATGACGGCTTGACCTTGGTTGCTCGTAAGAGCAATACGTGGCTGAACCAACTCACGCTTGACGAGATCAAGAAGATCTTTCTTGCGAATTCGGCAGCAAAGACGTGGGCGGATGTTCGAGAGGGTTGGCCAGCCGAGAAGATCAAGATTTTCGCCCCCGGAACTGACTCAGGCACTTTCGATTACTTCAAAGAAGTGGTTGTCGGAAAAAGTGGCGGTTCATTGCGGTCAGACATGAGCACCAGCGAAGATGATAATGTGCTTGTCACAGGAGTTTCCGGTACTCCCAACGCGATTGGCTTTTTCGGCGTCGCTTATTACGAGGAAAACAAGGACAAGCTGAAATCGATTGCCATCGTGAATCCTAAAACAGGGGAGTCTGTCAGTCCGACCGCTAGCACGATTGAAAACGGCACTTATGCTCCATTCAGTCGCCCCTTGTTCATCTATGTAAATTCTGCCTCCTTCAAACGGCCGGAAGTACGTAAGTTCATCGGTTACTATCTTCAAAATGCCCCTACTCTGGCGAGCAGCACTGGGTATGTTGCACTTCCCGCATCGATCTACAAGGAAGCCATGATGCGGTGTCGCACCGGAAAAACAGGCACACACTACCTAACACCGAAACTCGAGAAGCGTTCAGGACCGGTAACGGAGATTTACCAAGTCGATAATCTGATAGAGTAGTGGGCTCCTTCCCGATGCCATCATTTCCGTGTAGAAATTCCGGGGGCTGTTGTTTAGATACGATCAGAAGTTCCGAGGTCGCGAAACCACATGACTCCCTCCACGAACGGAATCCAAGCGATGCAGCGACTTGAACAGCAAGTTCAAACGCTGCTCCTGCGTGAACGTCGCAATCTGACCCTAGTGCGATTGCGCGAGAAGGTCATCTTATTGGGGTTGATCGGTTGCGGGTTGTTTTCGCTTCTGATCACAGGATCAATTATCTTTGTTCTTGCATCAGAAACGGTGACTTTTTTTCAGTTTCCGGAAGTCACCCTGAGCAACTTTTTTCTTTCCGCGGACTGGACCCCGCTGCTTGGTGACACCAAAAGCTTCGGGATTTGGGCTTTGATCAGTGGAACCTTTCTGGTTACAGCAATCGCGATGCTCTTTGCACTACCCTTGGGCCTGATCACCGCAGTTTATTTAAGTGAATACGCTCCACGCCGGGTGCGCAACACATTGAAACCGATACTGGAAATCTTGGCAGGGATTCCAACCGTGGTTTACGGTTTTTTTGCTTTGATGACTATCACTCCCTTTCTTCAGTGGTGTTACTCTGGCTTTAACGTCTACAACACGATGAGCGCTGGCATTGCCGTGGGGATTCTTTGTTTTCCAACGGTTTGCTCCCTCGCAGAAGATGCTCTTCGAGCTGTACCTTCACGGCTCAGAGAGGGTGCCTTTGGGTTGGGTGGAACTCGCTTTGACGCAACTGTCAGGGTGATCATCCCAGCGGCACTGAGTGGCATCATCAGCGCTTTTCTGCTGGCAATCGCGCGTGCAATCGGCGAGACGATGATCGTTGCCCTGGCAGCCGGTAGTCGAGCACAAGTGACTCTCAACCCGGGTGAAGAAGCACAAACGATGACGGGCTATATGGTGCAAATAGCTGGTGGTGATGTCTCAAACTTCGGTATTGAGTATTACTCAATGTACGCTGTTGCCTTCACTCTTTTTGCTATCACGCTCAGTCTCACGATTGTCGGCAATCACATTCGCAGAAAGTATCGGGAGACCTACGATTGAGTGATTCTGAACTGTCTGATCTTGAGAAATCCAATCCAACCAGCGACCTTGTGGCACACGCCGATGAGTCGCTGCCTGCTGGACGGAAATCAAACGCCTTGTTTGAAAACTCGCAACTGCTCACCACTGATGCGCGAATCAAGAAGGACATTCGCTTTCGGCGGATGTGTATCGTCACGGCCTCAGCTTCGGTCTTGATCCTCGTATTTTTACTAGGGTCCATCCTGACCGCTGGCGTTCCTACGCTCAGTTGGACGCTGCTCACAGGATCCCCCGAGCCGGAGCCCGAAAATGCAGGATTATGGCCTGCACTCATGGGTACATTGTGGGTCTGTTCAATGTGCAGCTTGATCACATTACCCCTCGGCATTGGAACTGCGATCCTGATCGAGGAATTCACCCCAAGAAACAGAATCGCCAAAAACATCTTCAATCTGATTCAGCTGAACATCACCAATCTTGCGGGTGTGCCCAGCGTAGTTTACGGAATCCTGGGACTGACCGCCTTTGTTTCCATGTTCTCACTGTTTGATAAGGCTGACGACAATACTGGCCCCAGCATGGAAGTCGGTGCTGTTTACTATGATCAATTCAGCAATCTGGCAAGCGACCCTTTTGTGGATACCGGCGGTGCAGATATACCTGAGCGTTTCTTCCTGCTGCCCGTGGAATCTCGCAACGCGGCCCCAGTGGTTCCGCAAACCGGAATGATCGCGTATGAAAATCAAGAGAACGGACTCACGGAGGTCGAAATCATTGCCATTGACGCTCTCTCACAACAGCCACCCAGTGACGCCGACCAGTTAAGTCGGACCATCGACAACCAATCGACGCCAGGTCGCATTAGTGAGAATCAGTGGTACTATCTCCGACTGCCGTTTGGGCGTGGCGTGATTGCTGGAGCTCTTACGCTGATGCTCGTGATTTTACCCGTGATCATCATCAGTACCCAGGAAGCTCTGCGTGCTGTTCCCGCAACCTTGCGCGAAGCAGCGGCAGGATTGGGCTCAACACCATGGCAAGTGGTTTGGAATGTAACCTTACCCTCTGCTGTGCCGGGCATCATGACAGGCTCGATTCTTGCAATCAGCAGGGCCATAGGCGAAACAGCGCCCATCCTGATCATTGCCGGAATTGTGTACATACGCTCGGCTCCCCAACATTTAATGGATGATTACACGGTCATGCCACTTCAAATCTACAACTGGACATCACGTCCGCAAGAAGAGTTTCACAACATTGCAGCAGGCGGCATTGTGGTTCTCCTAGCGATCCTCTTGAGCTTCAACGCCGTCGCAGTCTTCATTCGCCATCGAATGCAAAACGAGCTGCAATAAACAAGTTGCACCCACTTACTTTTGACGCCAACTTACTTTTGGTGCCGCCTTACTTTTGGACTAAGATCGCATGAGCCATGCCGTCACAAACCCTCCCCACGCGACGAGTAATCCGCGCCGCGCGACACGCACTCCACAAATCCCCCCGCATGTGTCTCAAATGAAAAACGAGGAGAATGAATCCAGCCCCTTGTGCAATGCGATTGAGATGCAAGATCTCTCATCGTGGTACGCTAGCTTTCAAGCGCTCAAATCCATCTCGCTGAATGTTCAAAAAAACAAAGTCACAGCTTTTATTGGGCCCAGCGGCTGTGGCAAAAGTACTTTATTGCGTTGGGTCAATCGCATGAATGACACCATTCATACAGCACGTGCTACCGGTCGTTTGCACTTGGGCGATCTGGATGTTCTTGCAAACACTACGGATGTAGTCGACCTTCGTCGGAAGGTTGGCATTGTCTTTCAGAAACCGAACCCATTCCCAAAATCGATCTTTGACAATGTCGCGTTCGGGCCACGCCTACATATGAAATTGCGGCGCAGCGAACTACTGGACATTGTTGAATGGTCCCTACGCAAAGCGGCGGTTTGGGACGAAGACAAAGATCGCCAGAACGCCCCAGCACTGGGGCTTTCAGGAGGTCAACAACAGAGGCTTTGCATCGCCCGCACCATTGCGGTTGGTCCTGAAATTTTACTGATGGACGAGCCTTGCAGTGCCTTGGACCCCGGAAGCACATTGGCTATCGAAGAATTGATGAATGAGCTGCGAAATCAATACACAATCGTGATTGTCACACACAACATGCAACAAGCTTCCAGATGCAGTGATGAGACCGCTTTTTTCTTCGAGGGCAAACTTGTCGAAATGAACGATACCAAAAGTATCTTCACCAACCCGAACAACAAACGCACCGAGGATTACATCAGCGGCCGATTTGGCTAATCTCCCCTTCCTTTTCACCCAAGAACCGATCCCTTCAATCAAGAAGCCTCCATGACCAAACACCTTGATCGGGCCCTGGACTCCCTTCGTAGTGACCTGATATCCCAATTCGGCTTGGTTGAACAAATGATTCTCAATGCGGTGCGTGCGTTAGCAGAACGCAGAGCCGACCTTGCCGATGAGGTGATAAGCCAAGACGCCATTATCGATGCCAACGACATTAAGTTTGAGGAGGAATGCCTCAAGCTGCTTGCCCTTCACCAACCGGTCGCAACCAGCATGCGTTGGCTCTTCACAGTGGTCAAAGTCAACAATGAGCTGGAACGAATGGCAGACCTCGCTTGCAACATTGCGGAACGAGCCAAGTCGATCCAAGAGTATCCATTGTTTCCTGTTCCAGAAGAGCTAGACGAAATGGCTGCGGGTGCGACAAGCATGGTGAAAAATGCACTTGACTCATTCATCGAGGGAGACGTCACTAAGTCGCGTGCCGTGATCGCAACCGACGACCAAGTCGATCGAAAGAATCGGCTCGTAATTGAGCTTTTGCACGAAATGATGCGGGAAAACTCTGACTACATTGCCCCTGCCGTGCACTGCTTCAGCGCGTCTCGCCATCTCGAACGGATCGCCGACCTCGCTGTCAACATCTCCGAGGAGGTAATCTACCTGGTCCTGGGTGACATTGTGCGGCACCAGCACGGCGAGACCGAAGTCCATAACAACGAGAATGCTGACAACCGATAAGCCAGCAAGTCCACCCGCTTGCCAACGTGCAGCTGAACATACCACACTGAGGAATGAGGGGCTTCCAAGGAACCTTCGGTCCGCTATCGATCAGCAACTTCGCCGCCTGCCTGAATCAACACCGATCGCGCAAGTCCTAACATGAGGTGGTACATTAGTTCCATTGCTTAATTATTGTCCCCTCAGCTGGCTCTGGCATGCACACCCCTCTTTCATATTTGACAATGGGCACTCAAACAATTCGAACTTTGATTTGCTGTGCTCTGATATTGGCCCTTTCACTGCCGGTGAGGGGTTCCAACCAGAGCGAGGCCAGCAAACCACAAAATTCGAATACCATCAAAAACGTTCTATTCATCATTGCTGATGATCTGCGAGCCAACGTGTTGGGGTGCTATGGGGACCAATTCTGCAAAACGCCCAACATTGACAAGCTGGCACAATCAGGACTGCTTTTCGAGCGAGCCTATTGCCAGGGCACTTCGTGTGGTCCATCACGCCGATCGCTGATGTTTAGCCGCTATCAGGGAGTTGGCAAAATCAACATGGGCCAACATTTTCGTCAAAACGGCTGGTACACCGCGCGTGTGGGGAAGATTTATCACATGCGTGTTCCAGGGGATATCATCGCCGGTACTAACGGAGAGGACATTGCCTCGTCATGGACTGAACGCTTCAATTCCCCCGGACTCGAAGCTCACACCCCAGGCGATTATGCGTGCCTGAACTTGAATATTTTCACTGACAATCTTGAGATGCGTGAATCGACAAAAATGCCGAACCGTATGTTTGTTACGGTGCAGTACGATGGCGACGGCTCAGACCAGCCTGACTACAAATCAGCAAACAAGGCCATCGAACTGCTACGCAAACATCAGGACCAGCCCTTTTTTCTTGCGGTGGGCTTGGTCCGCCCCCATTACCCAATGGTCGCTCCTCGAGAGTATTTCGAGCCCTACCCGTGGCAGGAAATGCAGCTACCACCGCAACAAACCGATGATTTGAGTGACATACCCAAGCTTGGAAAAGCAAAGACAACCTCTTCCACCAACCCAATTGGGAAGCACCCGGATAATCAAAAAAGAATGTGGTCTGGTTACTACGCATCCGTTTCGTTCATGGATGAACAAGTTGGGAAAATCATCGACGAATTGGAAAAGTTAGGACTGCGGGAATCCACGGCCATCGTATTTACGAGTGACCACGGTTACCATCTAGGAGACCATCAGTTCTGGCAAAAATCAAACCTTCATGAGCAGGTACTACGAGTCCCGTTAGTGGTATCTGCACCCAAACTGGCGTGTGGGACCTCCAAGGCTGTTGTGGAGCTTGTTGACATTTACCCCACTTTGTGTGCTCTGACTGGACTGACGATTCCAGAGGAAGTCCAAGGGACGAGCCTCATGCCATTGCTCACCCAAAACGCAGATCGAATCAAGCCTGGTGCACTGTCCTTTAACAATGGATTCTCATTGCGCACACAAGATTGGCATTACATGCGGTACAAGGATGGAACCCGTGAACTTTATGACATGAACGCTGACCCCGGTGAATTCACCAATCTTGCCCAAAGAAGCAGTTTTTCTCCGCGGTTACAACAACTGGAAAAGATTCTTCGGACACGTCTTAAACGCGTCGGCATTCAAGAGAAGAATCAGCCTACGAAGTAACGTCAACCGAAAGCCCGTCAACAGAAGTCGGCCTCCAGCAGCAAGTGAGCTATGTCAGCTAAACGCCCTTCCGGGAATGTGATATTCGACAATCGTGATCGCATCGTCATTGTGACAGGTGGAAGCATGGGAATCGGACAGGCGATCACGCACGCCTTTGCCCAATCCAACGCACGAGTCTATGTAGCGGACGTCAACCCACCATCACACGAACAGCAACCGGATAACAAAAGCGTGACGTATTTACGTTGCGACACTGCATCGGAAGCAGATTGCAAAGCCGTCGTCAGAAAGGTTGTTGAAGAGCAGGGTGCGGTCGATGTGTTAGTCAACAATGCAGCGATACAACCACCTGGCTCCTATCACCCGATCGACCGTGTTCCGCCGGAGGTCTGGCAGCGCATGATCGATGTCAATCTGTGTGGTTACCAGAGAATGGCCGCGGCAGTTTTGCCTCACATGAAACGGCAACATTCAGGCGTGATCATCAACTTGGCCAGCGGCCAAGCCCATCGCACCGCACGCGAGGTTGGAGTTTACGGTCCCATCAAAAGTGCAAACGTCATGCAAGCCCGACAATGGGGAGTCGAGTACGCACGCGACGGCATTCGAGTCTTGTCAGTTTCTCCCGGCGCAATTAACACACCGATGATCCGCGCCAGCTTGGAAGAACAAGGTGGTGGCGCGGCCCTTGGTAATCGGCATCCCATTGGTCGTATTGGCGAGCCCCATGAGGTTGCATCCGCAGTCCTCTGGCTCACCAGTGACGCCGCCTCATTCGTAACCGCGACTGATCTTGAAGTGGATGGAGGTCTTGGTTCGTTCGGAGCGTTTGCGGATCCCTACCCAATGCCTAGGTAGTTCCATGACCCATGTATTTTTCACCACTGCTCGATCATTCATTTCCCTGACGTTTCGGATTTCTGCATGTTGGCAATCAGTGCTGAACCGACAAACAAACTTCGCCAAAAATGCATTTACAACTTCTGCCCCAAAGGTACTGACACTCACGACCGGTACTCGCGGCCCGCGTTCTGGAGGGCACGCCCCTCTCCAGCCGATACTCTCTGCGTCGCTCGCGTCAACGATTGGTAGGACCGAGTGGAAGGACTGTACGACCAAGCCTTAAAATCGAGGCAACCGGCGTAAAACAACCCGCCTAAATAGCCCGTACAAGTCTCACCGGGTGGCAGCCCGCGAGTATGATGAACAGACACGGCCCTTGCTATTTATTACTACAAACACGCGACCTAAGCATGTCGACCTGCACCTGTTACACAAAATTTCAATTTGCCTGTATTCTTTCGATAGTCTGCCTGGTTCCCGCTTTCGCGCAGGCACAGACCAACGCTCCGAAGAGCGCGACCAGAGGTGGTGTGGAACCTATGGAAAGGTCGCCTCTGACAGATCTTTGGATGGGGTACTCGTCTCAGGGCAATCTGGAACTTGCAGAATCAATCGCAGCACTTGCTCGCCTGAAGCAGTGGCCCGAAGTCAACACACTACTGACACGCGTCGTCGGCAGCGGCGCCTCAGACGCAGTCCTCGCAGAAATGGCAGAAAAGATCGGTTCAAGGAATTTCATAGCCATTGGGGCCGAATCGACTCTGAGTGAAGCAGCCAAGTCCGGGCTGGCCATTCTGACAAAAGCGTCTCAAACCACAACAGAAGATTCAGCGCGATTGAAGGCCGCAATTGCAGATCTTAATGCAGAAACCACGGACAAATCACTTGCCGCGACGCGTGTTCTTTTGGCTGGTGGGAAAGCATCGATCGTCGAGCTGGTAGCCGCGGCTGTCAAGACACCCACGCCGGTGAATCGTGACCAGATTTTAAGAACGATGTTGGCACTCGGTTCAGGAGGGGAGAAGGCTATCCAACAGTTGGCGCTCTATGGAACAAGCCAGACAAGAACAGCTGCATTGGAGTGTCTCGCGAGGATCAATCGTTCTGGCTACACCATCGATTTCCTCACAGCGGCTCTAGCCCAGGACTCAAGTGCAGAGGAGCGAGCTATTGGCAGAAGGAACTTGATCAAACTGGAGGGTGCAGTACCTTCCGAAGCATCGGGACGCGAACTTCTGTTGATTAATTTCACGCAACGGGAAACAGCAGCAGAACAGACCAAGAATGATGATAAACAGATGGTACTTTGGAGTGTAGATGCAGCCCGCACCGGTGTGACCCATCAACCAACGCAGCAGATTTTGGTTATCTATCGTGATGTTGTGGATGCTGCATCACGCCTTCGCAGACTGGGTGGGCTTACACTTAATGCCGCCAGTGATGTCCTGGCTGCTGAGATAGGCTACCGCCTGATGCTGGACCCCGATTGGGGTGATGCCGCACAAATCGAAGATGCAAAATCACAGTACCCGATTTTGAACGATGCCACTGCTCTGCTGCACGCACTCGAGCATGCAATGGAAACCAATGATTTGCCCGCCGCCGTCGGCTTGCTCAGAGTCATTTCGCCCGCGACGGCGACCGAAGCTGATCGTCAAACTTATCTGCGTGGCACAGGCATTAACCGAACGGCACTTGTGCGTGCGGCGTCATCACCTGAACCACGGATTCGCTTCGAAGCCGCTTTAAAAATTGCCGAGCTTGCCAAGGGAAGCCCCTTCCCGGGCAGTAGCTTTGTCTTACGTACCTTGAGCGAGATGAACTCGCTGACCAACAAACCCAATGCCATTCTTGTCGAGACCAGAGCTGACACTACGTTGCAAGCAGAGACCCTGCTTAGCAACATTGGCTTCGATGTTGAAGTGGTGGGAAGCGTTGCCGCGCTTCAACACGCGATTCGCCGTGGTGGTGATCTGCGGCTCATACTCGCCAAAACCCAATTGGCTGACCAGCCCCCCATAGAGATGGTCGACAGTGTCCGTCGGATGGACCGCGGCAGACAGATTCCAATTGTTTTTTACGGACCCACGGGACCAGACCTGAGCAGTCGTCGCTGGCTCGCACCCACCTTGTGGGTCAACCAACTGACTTCCATGGCCGCCCTGGAAAATCTGCGACGACAAGTTAAGCAGAGCCGTCGCATCCCTCAAATGACCTTCCTGGATCGACAAACCTATCAGACCAAAGCGGCACAAGCACTCGCAGAACGTGGATAATTCCGCCGGTGCCGTAGCGTAAAATCCAGCCCCCACGTCGATCATCTGGGTGATCAAAGCGACCCAAACCCCCAAACACGGCTGAGACGGGGGCGGTCTGGTATCCGAACGGTTAAATTATAGGTATTTTCAGCGTTAACGACCGGCGCGTCACCTGCGCCCAAACGATTCGCTCTACGCAACACAGATCGCGGTCTCGGACCAAAACCCGGCCCACCATCACCTTATGTCGATCCTCGGAACCTCATCATCGGGCTCTGGCGCGCCCCCGATTCCCGGAATCATTGGCAACTCGCCAACGATGCAAGAGGTCTATCGAGTGACACGCCGCGTGGCAGGTAGCAACGCTTCGGTTCTCATCCTCGGTGAAACAGGCGTTGGCAAGGAACTGATTGCCAATGCGATTCACCGGCTCAGCCATCGCAGCAACGGCCCCTTTGTTCGTGTCAACTGCGGGGCCCTGAGTGAAAGCCTTCTGGAAAGTGAGCTGTTTGGGCATGTACGCGGTGCGTTTACCGGTGCTGTTGCCAATCGCACTGGCCGCTTCGAAGCTGCACATGGCGGCACGGTCTTTCTTGATGAGATCAACAGCACGACCCTGACGTTACAAGTCAAGCTGCTGCGGGTGTTGCAGGAACGGGAATTCGAGCGTGTCGGTGATACCAGTACTCTCAGCACTGATGCACGAGTGGTGGCCGCGAGCAACCGGGACCTGATGCAGGAATCCAAGGAGGGCAGATTTCGAGAAGACCTGTACTGGCGTCTCAATGTCGTCCCCATTGAGATCCCCCCGTTACGTCGTCGGCGAGAAGATATCCCCAGCCTAATCTCGTTCTTCCTTGAACACTACAATGAGGTCAACGACCGCTACGTGGTCCACATCGGGCCCGGCACAATGGAAGCGATGCAAGACTACCACTGGCCGGGAAACGTTCGCGAACTGCAGAACTACGTCGAACGTGCGGTTGTGATGGCGGAAACCGATGAGCTGACGCTTGAACTCCTGCCCAAGTGCGTTACATCCCGTGAGCTACCAACGGGAACACGTCTTCCTACGGGTGACTTCGATTCATTGACGCGAGAAGTTGTCATGCGCGGCTTGAGCGATGCCGGTGCCATCACGGGAGAAATCCACTCCGTGATTGTTGAACGGATCGAAAAGGAACTCATCGCTCAGGTCCTCGCCTCCTGCGGTGGAGTTCAAACCAAAGCAGCTTCAAAATTGGGGATCAACCGAAACACGCTCCACAAGAAAATCAAGGATTACATGCTAGACAACGAAGAGCCGCAGCAAGACTGAATCTCGTCCTCCCACGCTGACGTCAAGCACGAAGGCTTCACCGAATGTCTCTTTTCTGCGGAGCCGCAATATCAAGACTCTCCAGAATCATATTCTCAACTTCCTTGGTCGAAACCCGCACAGTCATCGTACGAACGGTGCCTTTGGCCCGAGGTGTTCCATCTTGGTTGGTGAGTTCAAAAAAGGCTGGCCGATTTGGAGAACCATCAATTTTGAAAAGGTCTTTGGAATTCGAATAGGTCACGCGACTAGCTGTGCCTACCAAAAGCCCATTCTTGGCGCCCATGTCTCGAAATACTACACCATCAACAGCCTCTAATTCCCACGGGCTCGCACCGCGACCGTAAGCACCTGCAATCGCCCCGGCAGGATCCGCATTGACTCGGATTCGATCACAATCAAGGGTCGAGTCACCCACCGAAATCGAGTCCATGGTTGACGCATCAAAAAACGGTGCGTTCAAACCGGCTACTCCTCGCTTGCCGATCCGGACGCCGCCCAGGAAATCCAGAGTTTTGGTTTCCAAACGGGCTTGCATGGAATCTTTAAACAACAGATGCAAACCAGTGTAAGGCGACGGCCCCTCTTCCGACGGTATCCAACCGCGGTACCAACCTGGCCCGAAGCCTTTGATAACACCGCCGATCTCCGTCGGTGTGAACTCAAGTTTGCTGGTATACAGAAGATGCTTGGACTGGGAATCTTCACCCGCAGCACGCCTCAACAGCTGAATCTCTACTGGCCTCTCTTTTGTCTCTGTAATCGTCACACGTTGAATCTCGACTTCCCCCATTTCGTTTGGCTTCATCACCCCGCCCTCACCCGCCAAATCAACCTGCAAACGGTCCCCTGTTAAATGCAGATCCATCGCATCACGTCCGGACAACACCGAAGCAGTAATGTCGATTCCCTCTGAAAGCACAACGGTATTTCCGTCAAACAACAATTCACCCAGCCACCGGCAATGAGGCGTCCTGACCCATCGCAAAGCAGCAGGGTCTTCAGACTCAGCTGGCCCCTGCATCATCGCAGACGGAAGCTGAAACTCACCCGCCGAATTGATCCAGAGGATGTTCTGACTAGGCCTCAACTGAATCATCGGCCCGACAAAAAAACCATCCCCGACATCAAGCCTAGCTGGTTCTTGCTCTTTTCCCTGCAATTGCACGACATCACTACCGAGCTGCCCTTCGTATTGCAAAGCGTCACCGGTCAATTTTGCTGGCAGAGCCACCCCTTCATGCTGGTGCATGTACTGAATCGATACGTCTCCTTCGACATTCACCTTTTGCGGCGTCCAGCGATCGTCATTGGCTACGGCAAGCTTTGCACTGATCCGCCGGCCACTGATCGCCTGTCGCTCGTGAGCTTTTCTGACAACCGGCTCAACTGATGAAGGTGAGACAACCGCGGTAACAGGTCCAGAATCCGCAGCCCGAGCCTGCTTGGCATTCGTCAAGAACTGTGTTTGATCGAAGAAAAGTAGCAACTCGTCTGTTTCGGCATCAACACTGTCCGTCGAAATACGGACGTCATCCTGCAAGCTGATCCACTCTGGCAAACAAATAGTTTTTCGCTTTGCGCCGCGTGCTGCAGGCGGACCCTGTATCGGCCGGCTTGCTATGAGCTTGATGGCTCCCGCGAGAGTACGAGCACCAAACTGTCCAGATGTTTTCCGGTCCGCCGTGGACGCGCTGCTAAGACCAAACCGACCTTTCACGTCTCCACCAATAACGAAGTCAAACTTCCTGGGTACCGCGTGCGTTCCGGCATCTGCCACATTGGACTGTTGTGCCGATAGCCCGGTCGCTACTGCGTTCGAGTTCGCCACCGAACGTTGCCCTGCCTTACCCGCTGCCGCTGCCTCACCAAGCTTGAAGGACGTTTCCCAACTCATGTCACCGACAGTGCCCGAATCATCGCGAAAGAACGCGCGTCCAAACCCATTCACCAACAACTGCAGCAGCCTCGGCTCATCACCCATCTGAAGATTGCACTTCAAATCCTGGAAAGTCCCTCCCCAATCAGTGGATTCAACTTTCACGCCACTGGACCCTGTCGCCAGAATGCCTAACCGGCCACCACTACCAGAGGTCACCTCGATTTTGTTTGCTGAGAAATCTGCTCCCATCGCCCCTGACTTCAAAACCACCGGCAATCCAACCGCGGTAATCTTCTCAAACTGATCCGTAACTGAAGAACTACCGTTACCCAAGCCTGACTGCACCTCAGGGTCAGCCAGCACACACTGAAGCGAATCGCAATTGAATGTGCTCAACTGATCTCCGTCGCGGTAAGCAAGTGATACCGCGTCTCTCATTTCCAGCGTTCTCTGACTGAACTGATACTCGACCCGGCCCTCACAAGCAAAATCCATCGACTTCGTCTCGTCTACCGAATACTTCAGGCCATACAAATAAATGAGCTCGACACGTTCAAGCTCAGGTATTCCTTTCCCTGTTTTTGTCAGGTGAATCGTAAGATCGCGACCACGCATTGATAGGCCACCTGACGTCAGATCGAACTCATCAGTGGTCCAGATTTTCTGATTATCGAGCCCGATATTCGACGTGTGAACGAGCAGATCACCATTTTGATTTTCATCGCCAAGTCCCTGGACGACCACTGGACCAATGACCCTTCCCCGTTCGATCGCTGGTGTAGGCCCACGGCCCATCTCAAGTGAACGATTGAATTGGATTTCAGCGCCCTGTGGAGCGTCAATGATAACAGGAGCAGTTGAACCGCCAGATTTCAATCCATCTCCCACCACAATCGATAGTGGCGACAATCGAAACTTGTTGTTCTCTAAATCAACCCAATCTCGAAACAACAGCATCCCGTCAACGGTTTTGAGAATCGTACACCCGTTACGTTGCCAGCAGTCATCATCAGGGAATAGACCTTTGATGCTGTCGTTAAACCGAGTTAACGGTGGCATCGCTGCTGCATGCATCCACTTGACTTCTGGCGGATGCAATTGAGGCGTCACCAAAGTCTGATAAGCAACAGCCATTGCAAGGACAACGGTGAGGGCAATCAGGTACTGTCGGATTTTCTTGAACATGGTGTGATTGAAGATACCGAACCGTCACAGGTCAGATGCGAACCGCACTGAAAATCAGTTCAAACGCACTGGCAACCGCAATGAACTTCGCTACCTCAAATGTTCCTCCCAGCGATGTTTTGATCGCAATAGGCGTTCAACCACTTCGCGCACCGCACCTTCGCCACCCTTCGAACGCAAAATCCAGCCCGCAGCCTCCTGTGCGTCAAAGGCAGCATCTGCCGGTGCAACCGCCAAGGCAACACGACGCATGACAGCGATATCGGGCAAATCATCACCAACGTAACAAACCTGATCAGGCCGGTAGCCCATCGCGTACAACATCGCCTCTGCTGCGGGCCACTTGTTTTCATAGCCTTGCTTCACGTGCTTGATACCCAATTCACCAGCCCGCTGACTGACAATGTTACTCGTCCGCGCTGTCAGAATGCCAAAA
>JAAHTH010000593.1_pt1 | contig 14601 bp, 14 predicted proteins | sample 6116091 | NCBI WGS metagenome assembly JAAHTH01 (sample SAMN13939990, study PRJNA603662) | sponge metagenome | isolation source: marine sponge | host: Mycale hentscheli | place: New Zealand | collected 2006
CGAGAATTGGAAGACAAATTCTTAGACTTCCTTTCAGACGTAAAACAAGAGCGATATTGGGAACCTATCACCAATGCGTACAATAGACAATTCAGAGGATACAAGGAGCCAAATTACGCACAAGGTGACGATATAATCATAAATGGATGGAAGGGATACGGTCTTCGTCCGTATCAAGCGGAAGCTGTTCGGAAGATGACGTTTCAAAAGCAAGGGCTTCTTGCTTTTGACGTTGGTTTAGGAAAAACACTTACAGGTATCGCAGCCATAGCTCTTGCAAAGCAACAAGGATGGTGTCAAAGACCATTGATTGTTGTTCCAAACTCTATTCTATTCAAGTGGAAAGACGATATTTTAAAGGCTATTCCAGACTGGAATATCGTAACGATAGGAGCAAACCAATTTCGTGATAAAAACGGCAACCTTAAGAGCAAAGTAGATACACCAGAAGAGAGAGGAAAAAAGTGGCTGCAATTCTCTCTAGGAGCTTATGACGTAGCTCTACTAACCTACTCTATGCTGGATCGAACCCAGTTTAGAGAACGAGCGTATCAAAGCTTCTCTATAAAACATTTGGATGAGGGTGATATATTCTCTCAATTGTCTAAGGCCAGAAAGGATTCAAAATCTGAAAAGAGGTTGTTGTCAAAGAAGAAAGCAATTGAAACGAAGGTAGCGGATATGCTTCTACCGCCAAAGAACCAAAGAATATTTGATAAAGGGGTAACGTGGGAAGATATCGGGGTAGATTTGATGCTTATAGATGAAGCTCAAAATTTCAAAAACCTCTTTGAGACAAAGACAAACTTTTCAACTCCACCAAAATTCTTAGGGTCAATGAAACCATCCAAGCAGAGCTATAATTTAGATATACGATGTATGCAAGTGCGAGAAACGGCGCAACGGAAATATGGAAGTAATAATATCTTCTTGTTGAGTGCTACACCAGCCAAAAACTCTCCTATGGAATTCTATAATCTTATCCAATATATCGATCCCAAGATATTTACTCAGTACGGAATAATGAGTACAGGAGACTTCTATGATAGATTCTTAGAAGAAGAGCATGGACAGTTTTATAATGCGAAGCTGGAAGTACAGGAGTATCCACAGGTAAAGAGGTTCATCAATCTTGATGACTTCCGATTCTTGCTGAAAAAGTATTGCACGTTTGAGGTTTTTGAAACAATCATCCAGCGATATCCAGAGATAGAGAGAACCATTAAAATACCATCCGTTGTAAACAAACAGGTGCGTATAAAAATGAGTAAAGAACAAAAAGAACTCGTGGATGATATTTTATGGAGAATGGGAAAGGTAGAGATAGGAGAAGGTGGCGAGATAATCCAGAGCGAGGTTTCTAAAGAAGAGAAGATGGGTCCGTTGGAAGGGATTATGAAGATGTTGCTGATATGCATCCATCCAATACTTACTACCGATAAATTCAAGGTTTATGACGAAGGAGAGGAAATACCAGACGATCCCGACCAGAAGAAGAAGAGGAAAAAGAAGTCTCTATCTATATCGGGTATTCAAAAAGCCTTAAAGTCTATAGATATTCACTCTCCAAAGCTTGATGCTGTTACCTCTAATATCACCAGACTTAGAGGGTCCACCGACAAAGTAAAAGAAGCCATTACATGCGGAAACATAGTCTTTATACAAAACATCGCCGTTCAATACATGATACGGGATCTTCTCGTATCTAAGGGTATACCAAAGTGGTCCATTGGTATTATGAACGCTACAGAGCTACCAGATCCACAGTCCCGACAAAACATGGCACAATCGTTCAATTTTGTATCTGAATTTTATGTAACAGGAGACAAGGCTGTAAGTGAAGAGGAATACAATAAGTTTTCCTCTTCCAAACAGAAGAAGTCCAAGAAGATAAATGGCTTTCGATATGATATCATCATTGCCAACTCGGTAGCGTATGAAGGAATAGACTTGCAGCATAGAACGTGTGCTATACACCATGTCGATCTTGCGTGGGAACCAGCCACAATTACACAACGGAACGGTCGTGGGGTTCGATCTGGCAACGAATACGAAGACGTTGAGGTTTATTATTACATTATGGAGAATACAGTAGATCAATACATGTATTTGACGATACAAGGCAAGAGAGAGTGGCTTGTATCCGCTATACAGTCTCAAGATAGAGAAATCAACAATCTAGGAGCAAGCGAAACAAGCGCAGAAACCTTACTTCTTCTTACTTCTTCATCACCAGAAGATTATGATCGCCGCAAGGCTATAGCCAAAAAGAAGATGGACGAGAAGCGTATAGAGAACAGCAAAAGACTGATACAGTCTCAAATTCGGAAGGTAGGGCTATTGTACGAACAGGCCCGTAACTCTCGTGACCCTAGAACCTTAGATCAAGCTCAAAGGGCTTTGGAGGCTCTTAAAGACAAAGATCCAACCATCTACCCAGCCTTGTACTATGCAGATCAATTAAGATTTTATCCGCCGTATGTCTTCTCTCAATCGTATATGTATGACGTTGCATTGATAAAAGGTTTGATGTACGCAACACCTTCGGGTACGGTAGGTGTGTATCTAGGAAAAGAATTCACCAATTTGAGATTCTTAGGTGTGAAAGGTGATATTATAAATGATGAAATATACTTAGATATAAAAGAAGCTACAGGAGGGAATAGTATAAAGGTTACACTTCCTTATGCAGTATCTGGAAAGAGTGGTATGGATAGTTACAGAACGCTCTATTGGCTGCAAGGAGAGGGCGAGTCTCCCGATGACGTAGCAGCAGAATTGAAAGCTCTTGTGGAGTTTGGAAGAGATGAAGAAAAAAAACAAGAGAGAAGAAGAAGATTCTATCGTACTCTCTTTAAATTTGAGTATTTGACTATTATCAATCCCAAATCAGTAACAGGTGAGAGAGCAAAGAATCTCCTGTTCAAAAATATTTCATTGGTGCTTAGAGAAGGATCGGAAGATGCACGAGAGATGGCTTTATACAGCTTGCCGAGAAGCTATATTGTAGAAGCATATCAGCAAAGATTCTTGGATGTTATGTTCAATGAAAATAGTGATTTTAGAAATGATCTTATCGTTAGAAATGCAGTAGACGATACAATATGGATAATGAACAAAACCTTCCAAGTGGAAGGAGATAAGATGGGAAAACTCATTCCTGTTTCTATGACTGAAGTAGAGAAGGATGGATACAAATTCTCTATTCCTTCTCGTGAAGAGCATAACAAATCTACAAAAATAACATTGAAAAATATCTCCGATTTTGTAGACCCTTTGGATATGGCTATCTATCATGCAGTAAAGAAGCTGGATGAAGAAGAAGGGAAAAAAGTAAGATATCCGATGGGTGGAAGGAGAGATGTGACTAATGTTTACACCTTACTACAGTTACTAGAGGCTATAAAGGAATACAAAACATACAATATTCCTTCATGGGAACGAAAGCACTTATCCCACCAAACATTAAAGACTTATCTGAAAAACCTCCAAAACTCCTTGTCCCTATCGTACTATGTTTTAGGTATCAGAAGCCGTTTTATACCCAATTATGGAAGCTATGGCGAACCCGTAATTGGTCTTGTTACTTCTGAAAGTCGAGATTTAAAAGATAAGACTCTCGTAAATTTTGAGCTTTTTCCACCAAATGAGACAGGATTCAGAGAGCTAGAGAAACTTTTAAAGAAGAGAAAAGGAATTTATTTTGCTGCAAATTATAAGTTTGTGGCCCCGCATTTATTAGGGGAGATGCTATACCCTATTCATGACTATCCTCTCCAAACTTACATAGATAGTACAGACGAAAAAATGATAAAGTACTTTGGTATCAAAGGAAAATGGACGATTAGTAAATATATTATAAAAAAGGAACGATAAAATGGCTGAAAGAACCATACAAATATATACTGACAAAGATATACAAGACGCTATAGAGGTGATTGAGAAATCCTCAAGTAGTCCTCTTGTAAGAAAGACTGTAGATGTAGACATAACAAATACCCCAACCATAGATAATGTTGCTAGACAAAGTGTTATGATGAAGTGTGGGATAGAAAGAGAGTTCCCAAACAGTCAATTGGCTACTTTGTTGGGAGATAAATATGCTGCCTTAATTGATAGACAATTGGAGGATTCCCAAAAAACATTAGATAATGTTAATTTTGCAGCCTCTATTGATCAATATCTTTGGGCTGCTGTAGGTGTCGTTGCAAACATGATTGTGACAGCGGTTACAGGAGGTACGGGTACTGCATTAGCCGGTGCAGCGGTAAGCTTTCTTGCAAAAATGAGTACTGCATCTGTAGATGAATGGGTAGTTAGGCTGGAGGAGCAATTGGCTGCTGGCGCAGCAGATCCCGAAATGATTAATCAAATTGCTCTTATAGCTGGAGATCCCACAGCAATATCTGTTGTTGTTCAAGCTGTAGATCAAATACCACAAAACGAATTACCTTCTTATCTGGATAATGTAATATCTCAGTACAGGATGTATAGAGATGTTGTCATACCAGCATATCCAGCCTTCATTTTTGATAATTCTGTAAAACTACAAATAAAGATGTATTCAGCACTTGCAGTCACAGCTTATACAATCCAAATTGTGTGTGATCGCTTACTGCAAGATAATACGCCTTTGGTGCCAACACAATCGTCCGTTAGTGTTGCTCTCGCTCCTTCTGGCTCCAGTCTACCATCAGAGAGTGAAGGAACAGTAAGAGGAGATGGTACAGGTACAGATGATAAAAAAGGTGGCGGAGGAACACTCGCTTTGCTTGCTTTGTTGGGTTTGGGTGTATACGCTTTAGTATGAGAAGACCACCTAGAAACAGCAAAAGAGTTAGCAGAACATCTATCCGTAAAAGGGTTCGAAAATTGGCAAAGAAGAGAGATAGAGCCAAAAGCCCTTCTATCTCAAAAAAGCAAAAAGCGAATCTTAAAGAGGAGCTACGTATACTCGGAGAAAGGCCGCCATTAAGACAAACTCAAGTGGAAGGTATGGAGTTTCTCAAGACCAACAATTATAATGCAATCATTGCTGACAGTATGGGTACAGGAAAGACTGCACAAGCTCTTTGCGCTATAGCAAAAGAGCCAAAGAAACTTTTCCCCTGTTTGGTTATCTGTCCTTCTTCTGTAGTTTGGAATTGGAGGAGAGAGACTTATTTTTGGATAAGATCTTCAGTTCGTGTTCATGTTGTAGAAGGGATGAAAGATACCTTTCCATCTGAAACACCACACTACACTATTGTTTCGTGGGATTTACTTCACTACCGCATAGAGGATTTAAGTAAAATACCATTTAAAAGTATCATAGCTGACGAAGCACACTACGCTAAAAATCCTCAGTCTCTTCGAACACAAGCTTTATTATCATTGGATGTTCCTCACAAGATATTAATGACTGGAACTCCTTTGATAAATGAAAAGTGCGAATTGGATACTCTAAAGATGATTATCGGAGATACGGAAGCTCCAATGATCAGAAGGTTGTTAGAAGACGTTGCGCCAGAAATACCGCCCAAGAAACGGGTTATGCTTCCTGTTGTTCCAGCAGAGAACCTAATGGAAGAGTATGAAGAAGCATCGAAACATTTTAGTGACTGGATCGATGCGTACCTCCACAAGGTCTATGGAAAACAATCTGCGATAATAGAGGAAAAAGTAGAATCTGCCCTCTCACAAGAATTCTTGGTGAAAATGTCTTATCTTCGGCGGATAGTGGGAAGATCAAAGATACCAGCTTGCGCCGATTGGGTTTATCGGATGAACAAAAAAGGTGAAAGTGTTGTCGTCTTCGGAGAACATCATGATGTTCTTGATTTGTTGTGTGAGGCTTTAAGGAAGATGAAAATCGGTCACGTTCGCATAGATGGATCAACAGGAAGAGTTGAAAGGCAATTGGCTATTGATAACTTCCAGCGTGGGACCATAAATTGTTTCATTGGATCAAGAGCTTCTATAGAAGGAATTACATTAACGAGAGCCACAAACCTAGCATTTTTAGAACGTTTCTACACTCCAGCCAATGAAGAACAGGCGGAAGATCGAATAAGAAGAATCGGCCAAACTAAGGCTACGACCATGTGGTATATGGTTGCGAAAGGAACCATAGACGAAAGAATCTACGATATTGTAGAACGGAAAAGAAAGATTATATCCAAGCATATCGGAACGGAAGATATCGAACAGAAGGAGATATTCAAGGAGTACGATCTATGGAAGAATAAGTCTCAGCTACAAGGCATCGGAAAGAAGCTCAAAGACTATCCATCCGTATCTGCTCCTCTTCCAAAGCTACCCGATCCAAAGTACGTTCGTGGAGTTCTCTTTGGGGTTGAGTCGTGGTCCATCCCTCAAATACTTAAAGGTATCAGAAGGAAAGGATACAAGATGCTTTCAATGGATAGTAAGGAAGGAAGGGTGTTCATATCTACAAAGGTTCCAGAAGCCTTTCAGAAGGGAAGTGTACGCTTCGTACAGGTGGCGGAGGACTTGACTTGTGTCGTGGGTAAGCCTGTTTCCTCCAGTAAGCAGCGCATGAGAAATTATAGAGGAACCATAAAGAGAAAAAGAAGAAGGCTACCTAAAACATAAAAATTATGTTTTGCACGTTGCTAAAGTGTAAACGGTATCAACAAATAAAACAGACAAAAAGAACAAAAAGCCCCTTAGATAAGGGGCTTACATAATGTTTGTGGGACTATTTATTATTTCACTTCACCCAATAAGAACATGATTCTATAAGGGATTACGGTTTTATTGTTACAAGCTTCACAGCATTGTCCGTTTGATACAGGTCGTGCATTGTGGCTTTGATAAACGGTTCTTATCTCTGCACCACAAAAACAACACTTCATCGGGTATTTTTTAGCTTTCTTCTCATCCATCTGTTCTCCTAAAATGGTATATCTTTCTTGTGTTTTAATGCATGACTCAACTGATCTTGAGCATCGTGAAGCTTCATAAAGTTAATAGAATTGATCAACACTCCGCTGGTGTAGGCTTCATATACTGCATCCATATCTCTTATACGATATTGAACAATCGCATAAGGATCGCTAACTGGAACCAGCTTGTCAGCTTCCGTAATATCTGGCTCAAAGAGTACGGATAAAACTTGCTGGTGCTGGTTATACATGTTTTGAAAAGCCATAGCGCTCATTTGATTTCTGAATAGACGAACATCCCCAAAGAATTGTTTGTCTTCCACCAAGCTATCCATGATGTTCATAAAGTCAGATTCTTCCACTTCCTCATAACAACCTTTTGACCCGATAAGATTGTATCCATACTTAAACCCTTTTGGAACGATGGTATTCTCAATGAGATAGATACAATAGCTGAGATGGTGCAATTGTTGCGGTTTTACAAACATCATTACTTCTCCTTTGATTGAGGAGGTAATTCTTCTCTTGCAGTCATACCGCAACCCAAAAATATTCTGAGACAACGAGCGTAAGCTCGTGTCTCCGCCATACGAATATAAGCCGAGAGTACCATCTTTCCCGTATTGGATGGATCTGCATCCCCATGAGCCTCAAAAGTGCCACGAACACCCGTTACAGTAGCCTTAACCATACAAAACTTGGCTTCTCTATCAAGCTGTACTATCTCACAAGTCATGCTTTCAAGTCCATTACGGTGGGCCATATCTAAAAGTCCAGCGTACAAAACGTATTCTTTCCCTTTAAGGTTTTGAATATATCCGTTTTCTTTGAGCTTATCTATCAAAGTAGGCTCTTTGGGTGGTTCTGATGGCTTGTGGTTCTCACAAACAGGGAAAGACTTCCCGTTGTGAACCACTAAAAATTGCGATTTTTTATCGCATTTGACGCATTTTAAGTCTGCATCGGGACTTTGAATAATTAACATGCTTTCTCCTTGAAAATGTTCTGGCAATGAGTAATAAATAATAGTGACAAGTAGCAAACAACGCAAGGAGAAAACAATGGAAGGACTAAATTTGACCTCAGCAAAATTTGTTTATGTAAGAGGAAAAAACAGGTTTGGAGATAAACACGCTGTATTATTTGAGATGGAAAAAAATTGGGATTGGGTATTAGAGCAGTTTCAATTGAGCTTGCATCGGAGCGATTTTGATATGTTCGTGAAAAGTGTGTGTGATTTGAGAGGGGTTACGGTATCAAACCTTCCTATAGAGCTGGATGATATACACTTCGCAATTAATTCAATGAAAAATTCAGAACACAAAGCCAAAACAGAAACATACGAGAAGGTAGATGGTTTTTTACTGCATAAGGCGAATCGCCAAAAATACATATCTTCTTATGGTTGTAGCTGTATTTTGTGGGAAAACAAAGAAGCAAAAAGGCCAAATACTAGAGGATATCGAACAGGAGTAACGGCGGCGAAAGCGGTTATTCGGAGCCTTACAGCATTAGGATGCTGGAAGATGGTTAAGATTGATGAAGATAGCGAAGTATTTGTTGATAATCGTGCTTTGTGGGAAGCTGCATCTGATTTTCTCGTAGAGGGCAACCATAATAAAGTAAGAGGTTATATCCCTACTGAGGTTTTCGAAGCTTCGAAAACCATGCAATTCGTATTTGAAATAGACAAAGGTGATTAATGACAAGCCGAGCGTATTGAGATACAATACGCTCTATTGGAGTATAAAATGCCTACACAAGAACAATTCCTAGAAAACGATCTCGCTATTTTCAAAACCTCTTTCCAAACACTTCTATCTGAAAAGAAATACATAGAAGCTCTTAATGTAGTGCTGGAAATGTCCAATAGAGAAACCTCTTATCCTTTGCCTCCAGAAGAAATACAAGATGCAATAAACAAACTTTCCAAGCTCGTAGAGAACGGAAACGAGATAGATATAACCCTGTTTTATAGAGTATATCTCCCTACCGTACTGAATAAAAGTAGAGGGCCGCAAGAAAACACTTCCCCACTTACAGTAATGGCTATAGAAGAATCTTTTAAGGCGAAGAAGGATAAGAAAACAAGACTTTGGGGGCTTCTTCTCATTCCTTTGGTGATATGGTTTGCACAAGATAAATAATGATTGACTTTCTGTAAACATTGAATATTTTATATGTACTCATACAAACGAAGGAGTACGTATGGAAAAGCCATTTGCACAATGGATTTGTGAAAAAACCAAAAATAAGGCTGCTTTAGCGAGAGAATTAGGTGTCAATCGTAGCACTACAACGCTTTGGTGTGCTGGAAAGCGCATACCAAGCGCAAAAATGAAGGAAAAGATAGCCGATTCTTCTCTATTTAAACATCAAGATATGAGTTTGAAAGAGAAGCTTATACAGGTACTGCTTCTTTGTCACGAACAAGAAAAGTTATGTATAAAACAATCGTAGCTGATCCAGCATGGAAATTATGTAGCGGTGGATTGAAAAGTTTAGCGGTCCACACACACTATCCTGTTCAGACAAAGGGTCAAATAATCAAAACGATGAAGGATTGGATATTTGACCATCCTATAGCTCCAGAAGCGCATTTATATCTTTGGTGCATCAACAGCTATTCATCTGGATACACTAGAGGTATCATAGATGCTTTGGATGTTTGTAGAGCCATAGAGTTTCATCCAGTTACAAACATAGTTTGGTGCAAACCTCAAAACAATCCTACACCTTATGGACTGAGAGCAACAGAAATATGTATATTCGCTACGAGGCACAGAGCGGGAAGGCACCGAGAGATAATGTACGGCGGAACATCTAATGCGGAGTGTGTTGCAAATCCAGCACTCAAGCGTTCATTGGATTGGTTCGTAGCTGATAGAAGACAACATAGCAGAAAGCCAGAAGAGTTTTACAATCTGGTAGAAAGACGCTCAAAGCCTCCGTATTTGGAGATGTATAGTAGAACAGAAAGAGAAGGGTGGACTACGCTAGGGAACCAAAAAGGATCGTTTTAATCTCACTCCTGTATAGTATCGGATACAATAGATTAGATGGCGATTACGTTTGCAGACTGTAAACATATGTGATATGCTTGTAAAGCCAAATAGGAGTTATTTATGAGCGATAAAATCATTCTTTCAAACCTTAAAGATAGGTTTTCTGAAAATTTTCTTTTAAAAGAGGATCTTTCAATAAAAGAAAAGTACGATGCTTTCTCAAGAGAGATACGGAAAGCTTTTCATCCGATAATCAAAAAGATGGCGGATAATTATATGAAGGAGATGAACGATCTCTTTCCAGATTATCTTGAATTTCTTTCAGAAGGATCTCCAGCAGATAATTCTTTATTCGGTAGAAATTATCCCCTCCGCAGAAAGTTAGAGAAATTTTACGCTTCTGACGACAAAGAGCAATTGGCTTTTGATACTGCTGAGGAACAGCTTAATCCCGATATCTGGAAAACAGAAGGTAAGTTGGTTCTGTTAGAACAGGCCAAATTACAAACATACCATCGAAGTGAATTCATTATAAGTGGAAGGGTATTCAATACCAATGTCGTTTTAAAACAGCAAGTAGTATGGAAAACGAGTAATAGAGGGACAGATTTCCCACAATTTCCAGCTAGGATATACCTAGATGGAAAATTTACACCAGAAGACGTATATAAAAAATGGTTCAAAGAGAAAGGAGAGGGCGTATTTAAAGATATAGAAGATATACGATCTCGTATCAAGGCTCAAACAACATTTAAAATCGGTCAAATGTTTGTAACTGAAAAGAAACTCAAGCAAAAAGAGCTTAAAGAGGGTAATCTTCCAATAGAGCTACACGAGGTTGTTGCGGTAGACAAAGACCATATCACCGTAAAGCCTCTCAAGGTTGTGCGCTTCATTATCGCAGACACCAAACCTAATCGGAGATACCCCACACACACCGCTATATACAGGTGGAAACCAGCAGTATTTGATGGTGAAGCTGTAAAGTGGAAAATAAAGAGTACCCCTACAAAAAGCACACTCATAGATCGAAGAGGTGCGGATACAATCTCAAGAACCGTTATAACGAGGGATAATCAAAAATCATGGCGAGGAATAGTACCCACACACACCTATCCCGATAAACCCGATGCAGATAAACTCGTATGGAAGAAAACCAAAAAAGGGTACGAGATCGATGTTGGAGGATTCACATTTGATGTTGTCACCAAAAAATTCTCAAATGAAAATTGGGCAAAGCAAGAGCTTCATCGCCTTAATGTAAAGATGGGTAAACGCACCAGAAAGTACTTTAACATCCCCGAAGATGGATACACCGTTCTATCGAACAACCTAGAAGAAGAGGCTCTTGACGAAGCTCTTGAAACGCTCATAAGCAAGAAACAGCGCAAGGATATAGATGCGCTTTTAGAAAATCTACAAACAGGTGATATTGATGAAAAATGAAAAAATCATACTGAAAGCTCTACCAGAGAGATTCAAAAGTATAAATTCCCCTAAAGAAGCAGTTTTGCTTGAGATTGTTGATAGTAATCTATCAATAATCTCTCATACCGTAATGGATCTTGTTTCGGAGTATTTGACGTTTGATGCTGTTGGAGGTAGCGGCCAAGTCATAAAAGAATTGCATGGAGATATCCCAAGAGAGATACGGGGTTATTTCAAAACCTTTATGAAGGTAGCAGAACAAAACCTTGCCGAGATTGTGTATGTAAATGGTTCAGAAATATCCATCCCGATAACTAAGAAGAGGAAAACATCGAATACAAAAATTCGTAAAGAAGAGATTTGGGTAGTGTACGGATACATGGGAAAAACCAATTTACAGTTTGGAATATATCGGAAAAGCTCTAAAAATAAAGAGCTTGAGCTTGTACGGCAATTCGATCAATTTACTGTATATCCGTTTGAGGATCTTACAAAGAAAGATGCGGAGGATATCCTTGACGCACTATATTCTAAATTAGAATACTTCTTAAATTTTGAGGAAAAGAAGAAGCTCAAGAAAGGCCAGATAACCAAAAAGAAAAAATCACTTCTCGTATTTCCTCTTGTTACAAAGGGAAAATCATCCAGACTATCGGGTGAGGGCACCCTTGCTCCTTATTATCAAAAATACTATATTGGAGATGATGAAAAAGCTTACCTTATACGTGAGGTGCAAAAAGGTGATTTCTCAAAGGTTGAAACAATGGGGTATAGAGTGGAATCTATATTCACTCCTCCAGAGTTTGAACCTCGTAACTTTGGAAAGGATGAAAAAGACGAAGCGATTCTTTATCTATATGAGCAGCTTGATACATTATATAGCTCTAAGCTACCGACACCTACAAAAGAAGAGTTTATGGAGCGAAATAAGGATGCAAAGATTACAAAAGTAGGTACTTTTATAGCGTATGATTCAAGTGGCGTACCGTTCGATGAAAACCTTTTGGGTGTAACATTGGATGGTGTTGAATACACAATGTATAGATATGGTGAAGCTCATGAACCAACGGAACAAACAAAGAAAGAATTTGGATGGACTAAAGATAGCGACCTTGCATTTTATCTGCATGGTTGGACTAGAAAAGACGTTACCGAGTTTTTAAAAAGGGCTGTGTACGGAGTAAAATATCAAGGCCACCGTTGGCAAGACTACTTCACTTCTAGCTAGGGAAGAGGATTTGGTTTTTGATATCTGATCACTTGTGATAAAGACAAAACGGTTCAAATCGGGTATGATATATTCGATTTGAATATTTTCTTAAGGAGAAACAATGTCTGCAAATTTATCATCGTACAAAGTACTACGAGTAACCTTACCTAATTCTACCCAAAACACTATCAAGGTTAGTGATTTTGCGCCTCAAGGTTGTACCGTACGGTCAATAAACCTAGATGTTACTACTGCTGTTGGCGGGTCTACCGTAACAATTCAAGGTGGAGGAAATAACCTTCTTGCTGCCGCAAACGCCGCAACAGCAGCGGCTGGAGGATTTGAGTTAGCTTTAACTGCTGTTGTTGCGAATCTTAGTTTATCTGATAGTGATACCATTGTAGTTAATCCATCGGGTGCTACGGTTCTCGCTATAAATATCTGTTACGGAGATGCTACACCTTCAGTAATACCTTTCACCTAATAATCAATTAGGTTACATGAACACCAGTCTTCTCTATACGGAAAAGAGAAGACTGGCTTTGTAGTTTTTGAAGAATGACTATTTTCAAAAACCGTCCTAAAAATACCCTTAAAAATTTGAGAAAAATAAGAGAAAGTCGATATAACCCCCAACTTTTCTTAAATTTTTGGACATTTACAAACAATCATTGCTGTAGGTATGTTTATAGCTTATTTTGATACCAATGAAGCCTTAAAGTAGGCTTCATTTGGAAAAGAACTGACCAGAACCATCTAAATATTATTAGCAAACAGTAGACTCCACTATGGGAGTCTTTTCTTTTTGTAGACAAAATATGGTAACTTTAATTTTTTATAACGTGAAAATACACTATTTTCACGTTATAGTAATTTAAGGGTAGAAGACCCTGTTGCACACTCCTTCTGATAGGGGGGTTCTGAACAGAAAAAGGATAATAAAATGACAATGCAATGGCTCAAGTAATAGGATTAAAAATGAAAGAAGAAGAAATAAATGGGATTATGGTTCCGACAGGAACCATAATATACGAACCTAGAGAATACCTAGATATAGCTATAATAGGCCACAAAAATAGTAGGGTGCTATACTCTCATACGCTTCTAATCCATGCTTTCATGAAGATGGGATTCGCTTATGAAGAGGCTATAGATTGGATATCATACAACATATTAGGGTTAGAGTGCAATGAGGGATTCCCACGAATAATACATGATGAAGAATTTAAAGAGGAGGGTATTGATGAAAAATTTGCCAATTTACTTCCTTGATGTTGAAACAACAGGACTTGATGCAAAAAAAGATAGAATAATAGAGTTTTGTATAATCAAACATACAAAGCACTCTACCATATCGATCACCTATAAAGTCAATCCAGAAGGAACACCGGTTCATCCAGAGGCACAAAAAGTCAATGGTTATGCAGAAGAAAAATGGATCGGACAAATATCTCAAGCTCAAGCTGCGGAAAAGATACGACACTTCACTTTAGATAGAGGGGTATTTTGTGGTCACAACGTCAATTTTGACTTGAGATTTGTCAATAGACTACTGGCTTCTTGTGGGTATAAGAAGCTCAATATGCGGAATGTAGACACTTATACCCTAGCGTATGAACATCTCGCACCAATGGGAATTAAGAGCCTATCTATGGACGAGATTCGCCGCTTCATGCGATGGGAAGTGCATAAAAACCATACTGCATCTAGGGATGCTTGGGATGTTTTTCGATTATACAGAAGAATAAACAGGATGGGATGGCTCAAAAAAACATATACATGGATATCATCCATCCCTTATCGATCAAAACTAAAAATAACATGGGAAAGATAATGAAAGTAACCATACAAATCAATCAAACAGAAGGCGTTCATTTTAGCTCTTTCACCGAAACAATACCAATATACAATATTTGCAAGAGTTACATTAAAGAAGATTTTAAGCCTTATGTCGTTTCTTCTACAGGACTACCTGTAGAAGACCAAATTAAGCTTGATAAACTTATAAACCAATTGCAAGAGTATTGGAAAGAAATGCAGACGCAATTATCTTTAGATTTTGGATAATAAA
>JAAHTH010002370.1_pt1 | contig 14600 bp, 16 predicted proteins | sample 6116091 | NCBI WGS metagenome assembly JAAHTH01 (sample SAMN13939990, study PRJNA603662) | sponge metagenome | isolation source: marine sponge | host: Mycale hentscheli | place: New Zealand | collected 2006
CGTATCATATCACACCAAAACATTCGGGTTTTGGAGTAGGATGGGTATAAATGCACATAATTTATCTTATTGTCACCATCAATTGCCTATATGTGAGAATAAGTCTGAATAAGGTATGGATTTATATAAGTTGGAAATCAAACGCCTCGACCATACCCGGATTCTTATGTACAGCCACGATACCTTCGGGCTGGGGCATTTGCGCCGTTGCCGCACAATCGCACATTCTATTGTCGAGCATTTTAAAGGTGTGAGTGTCCTGATTATTTCTGGATCTCAAATTGCTGGTGCTTTTGATTTCAAGGCACGGGTGGACTTTGTCAAAATTCCGTCTGTCATCAAACTTTACAATGGCGAATACGACTCGATTGGCGAGTATATTGATATCGACGAGATTCTTGAAATGCGCGAACTGATCATTCAGCGCACTGCAGAAGCGTTTAATCCAGATATCTTTATCGTTGATAAAGAACCAATGGGCCTCAAGGGTGAGTTAGAGCCCACTTTGGAAATGTTCAAGAGCACTAAAACAAAGACGGTAATCGGTCTTAGAGACGTTATGGATTCTCCCGAACTGCTGATGAAGGAATGGACCCAGCAAAAAATGTTGGAGAAAATTGATGATTATTACGATGCTGCATGGATTTACGGGCCAAAGCATTTTTGGAATCCACTAGAAGGCTTTGATCTTACCGATAGCCTTGCAAACAAATTGGAATATGTGGGTTTCTTGGATCGTGAGAGCCAATTGCACCCTTTAACAGAAGGCTATTCACTTCCAGACAAGTACATCTTGGTAACGGCTGGTGGTGGTGGCGACGGTATTGCTATCATGGAGCAGGTATTGGCTGCTCGCGAACATGATCATCAACTGGATTTTCCCATTGTTATGGTCTTGGGACCATTCATGAAGTCGGACAGTAGAGACCGGATAAGAATGCGAGCATCTAGGCTTGCAAATGTTACTGTGATTGATTTTGAAAGCCGAATGGAAGTGTTAATGCAGAATGCAGTCGCTCTGGTTGGAATGTGCGGCTACAATACGTTTTGTGAGGTTTTGTCGTTTGATAAGAAAGCGCTATTTGTTCCGCGCACAAAGCCAAGACAAGAGCAGTACATCCGTGCCAAACGTGCCAGTGAGATTGGCCTGAGTTCCATGCTGACGCCAGATGAAGCAGCAATACCATCTGTTATGGCGGAAGCGCTCCGTAATCTACCGAATCTCAAACTGCCATCAGAGAGCCTTGCAAAAGGAGATTTGGCTGGACTGGATAACATTTGTGTTGAAGTTCACAAGATTTCTGAAGCTCAGAAAACTACTTCAACAAAAGTAGAAAAGATTTTAGAGCCGCAAAGGGCTTAAGCATTGTCTTCGAAAAAAAGAATTGCCGTCGTTTTAAAAGGATATCCACGCCTTTCTGAAACTTTCATTGCTCAGGAAATTCTTGAACTTGAAAGGGCAGGGTTTGATATTTCAATAATTTCTCTGCGCCATCCAACGGATAAACATACGCATCCGGTTCATGCGGAAATAAAAGCACCAAAACATTATTTGCCAGAATATATTTATCAGGAATTGTTCCGTGTTTGGTGGGCAAAAATAAACTGCACTTTCAAGCCCGGATTTTGGAAAACGCTTCCCGTATTTTCTAAGGACTTTATGCGCGACCCTTCAGCAAACCGTATCAGACGATGGGGACAGGCGATGGTAATGGCGCATGAATACGCAAATGATTGCGATCACATTTATGCGCATTTTCTTCATACACCATGTTCGGTCGCAAGATACGCAGCTCTTATTTCTGGAAAATCATTTTCGATTTCTGCCCACGCCAAAGACATTTGGACTTCACCGGAATGGGAAATGCGTGAAAAACTTGAAGACTGCGATTGGCTCGTAACATGTACTGAAGGCGGTGCTGATTATCTCAAGACTTTAGCTCCGCAAGGACGGGTTCACTTGGTCTATCACGGGCTTGATTTATCGCGCTTTCCATCACCAAAAAAACCACCTTCAAAGAATGACGGCAGCTCGAAATCCAAGACCGTGAAAATAGTAACAGTGGGAAGAGCTGTAGCAAAAAAAGGTATCGATAGTTTACTCAAGGCACTGGCGAAATTACCCGATGATCTTCACTGGAGTTGGACGCATATTGGCGGCGGTCCTTTGAAGGGAGATCTGGAAGCCTTGGCCTTAAAGTTGGGTATCAATGACAAGTGCGATTTCAAGGGTGCACTTCCACAATCAAAAGTTCTGGAAACTTATAAAAAGTCTGATCTGTTTGTGTTACCCAGCCGCATAGATGAAACAGGTGACCGTGACGGACTGCCGAATGTCATAGTTGAAGCTCAAAGTCAGCAGATGGCGGTAATTTCAACCAGTATTTCAGGAATTCCTGAGTTAATTCAAAGTGGTACTAATGGTATATTGAATCAACCTGATAAGATTGACGAACTCTCCCATGCCATTGAAAAGCTCGCCACAGATCCAAAATTGAGAAATAAAATGGGTAAGCTTGGTGAAGAAAAGGTTCGGTCTCATTTTTCTCACAAACAAACCATTGGCGATATCGTTGCTCTTTTAGATAAGAGTTTGGAAGAGCCTAATTAATGCCCGTAATCTTATTTTATGTTCAGCATTTATGGGGTGTCGGGCACGTTTATCGGGCCACAAGAATTGCTTATGGACTGGTCAATTCCGGATGCCAGGTTCATCTGGTTTGGGGAGGTACAGAAATACCAGGGTTAGATTTCACAGGAATGACAGTTCACCACCTGAAACCCGTACGAACAAGCGATGCTTCTTTCTCAAAATTGTTACATGCTGATGGTTCAATATTCAGCGATGAAGACAAGCAGACAAGATGCATTGAACTCCTGAAAATTTATGAAGATATCAATCCCGATATTTTAATGACGGAAGCATTCCCGTTTGGTCGCAGGCAAATGCGTTTTGAACTTTTGCCGCTGCTTGAAAAAGCAAAACAATCTGACAAGCCACCGATGATCGTTGCTTCAATCCGGGATATCATGCAGGAAGATCGAAAGGAAAAGAGGGTTCAAGAATCCAATGAACTGGTGGCGAATTATTTCGACCGGGTTTTTGTTCACGGTGATGAAAACCTCATTCGAATTGAAGAGACATTGCAAGGTGCTGAGAATTTTTCTGGCAAAATCCGTTACACAGGCTTGGTAACACCAGAAATTTCACAATCAGAAATTACAAGCGATTTGCACTGTGATGTTTTGGTAACCGTTGGGGGAGGAGCCTTCGGGCAAAAATTAACGCGTACCGCATTAATAGCGATGCAACATTCAAAAAAGTTTCCTTCAAATTGGATTGTCTCTGCTGGAACAGAAGTCTCAGAGTCAGATTACAATTTACTGAAAGAGCAATGCCCGCCGGGGATGAAGGTAGTCAGGTTTATTCCTGATCTTGCGAACGCCATGAGGAATATCAGGGTTTCTGTTTCTCATGCGGGATATAACACTGTTGGAGACATATTACGCTCTGGGTGTGTCGCAGTACTCTATCCATACACAGGTGGCCGGGAGACAGAGCAATTACGAAGAGCAGAAATTATGGACCAGCAAAATGTTGCAGTGATGCTCGATCCAGATTTATTGTCTCCATTAAGTCTGGCAACTGCGATTGACAAGGCTGCCAATCTGTTGAAATCAAAAGTCAGTTTGAAATTAGACGGTGCAAATAAGACCGCAAGTCTCATCAAAGAGGAATTTTCTGATTTTAGGCGTGCCAGTTGTTGATTATCACGATCTACACCTTGTAAAAAATGACCCTCTTGTTAGTTTTTGTAAAAACAGTAACTAGTCGAGAGTAAGTGATGATTAAGGGTATCTTAGCATTCATAGGGCTTGCAGCTCTTTGGCTATTAATGTCCGGCCTTTACAAAACTCTCATTCTGATTTTTGGCGTTCTTTCCATCCTTCTAACTTTATTGGTCTTACATCGTATGGATAAGGTTGATGGTCACAAGCTTGGCTATGACATTGGCGTGTTTGCAACTGTAAAATATCTCATTTGGCTGATGGTCGAGATTGCCAAATCAAATTGGGCTGTCACCAAAATAATTCTGTCAGGAAATATGCCTAAAAAACAAAAAATGTTTGTTGTACCTGTAACCCAGAAAAGTGAAATAGCGCAGGTTGTATTTGCCAATTCCATTACCTTAACCCCAGGGACAATTACCGTTGAATCGGAAGATGATCATTTTATCGTTCATGCGCTTGATTTTGGTGAGGGTGATATGGACGCCTTGGCAGAAATGGATGCAAGGGTGACCGCAATTGAAACAGAAAATGCAGGAGGTAATCAATAATGTTTGCTGCTGCTGCAATCGCGCTGTTTATTGGGATGGTGATCGTTCTTTTCAGATTATATGCTGGTCCAACTTTGTATGATCGTGTTCTGGCCGGCAATGCTTTTGGGACCTACACAGTACTGTTTATTGGGGTTCTTGGGTTTCTGACAGGTCGTCCTGATTTTCTTGATATTGCACTACTTTATGCTTTGATCAATTTTGTTGGAACAATCGTGGTTCTTAAGTATTTCCGTTATCGCGCAATAGGGGATACCTCACCAACACCGCGAGGAACACCGGCTGAACGGGGCCGGTTAAAAGATCAGGGGGCAAAGTCATAATGTCACTTGATGTAATCATGGATATCGTTAGTTGGATTGCAATTCTTGCAGGTAGTGCATTTATGCTCATCGGAGCAATTGGAACACTACGATTCCCGGATTTCTGGGCAAGGGTTCATGCTGTGTCCGTAACTGATTCCGCCGGCATGCTGTTACTGACCCTGGGAATGTGTATCCAAGGTGGTTTTACGTTAGTTACGGCTAAACTGGTTATCATTGGCGTCTTTTTGTTTATTACAGGTCCCACAGCTACTCATGCGGTAGCAAATGCTGCTTTGGTATCTGGTTTTTTGCCCAAGGGCGCTGATAAATTTTGTAGTGAAAAGAAAAAATTATCGCCTGAGGTTAAAAAAACAAAGGCAAAGAAACGTGCACCATTGAAGGGTAAGCTTTAATGGAATTATTTATCATTTTGACTTTGTTTTTCATGCTGGTTGTAACGGCAATCGCAATCTTGATGATGCGTCATCTCTTTGCTGTGGTAATGCTGTCAGGCGTATTTAGCCTCTTAAGCGCCTTGCTGTTTGTAACCTTGGATGCTGTAGATGTTGCTTTCACTGAAGCAGCAGTTGGCGCTGGAATTTCCACTGTTTTGATGTTGGGTACCATGGCGTTGACATCCCGCAACGAGAAAATGCCAAGGGACTTTTCACCTATTCCGCTTCTTGTTGTTATCGCAACGGGCTCAGTTCTGATTTACGGCACTTTGGACATGCCGATTTTTGGTTCGCCAACTTCACCAGCGCTGTCTCACTTGGCAACAGCGTATTTGACGCAAAGCCCGCATGATATTGGAGTTCCAAATGTCGTTACCGCAATCCTGGCAAGCTATAGAGGGTATGATACATTGGGCGAAACAGTAGTTGTTTTTACTGCATGTGTTGGTGTTCTGATTTTAATCGGCGGTCTTGCCCGACGTCGCCGTAAAGATGAAGAGGGCACAAACTAATGCGTCACCACCTTCTTTTAAGAGTTATTACAAAACTCCTGGTTGGCCCAATTCTTCTGTTCGCGCTGTATGTTCAGTTTCATGGTGATTATTCACCTGGTGGTGGATTTCAGGCCGGCGTAATATTCGCTGTTGCATTTATTCTTTTCGGTATTGTTTTTGGACTGGCAAAAGTAAAGCAGGTCTTCCCGCCTTGGTTGGTTCATAAATTGGCCGCCCTCGGTGTTTTGATCTATGCAGGGACGGGAGTCTACAGCTTGATGCTTGGATCAACTTACCTCAATTACAGTGCGTTTACCCCTGCTCATCCAGAGCACGGACAACATTGGGGCATCCTTGTTGTTGAACTGGGTGTTGGGGTTACAGTTGCAGCTGTCATGGTTGCAATTTACTACGCGTTTGCTGCCCGTCCTCCTGTCATTCATGATGAAGAGTGGTAGGCGATACAATGGAATTTATTCTTGGACACCTAAATTATTGGCTATTCATTGTACTGATGATGATCGGATTTTATATCGTCGTTGCTCGTGGTAATTACATCAAGAAAATTGTCGGCCTAAATGTCTTCCAGGCGTCCGTTTTCATGTTCTACATTTCAATTGGCAAGGTTGATGGTGGCACCGCGCCAATTTTCCCAACCGACATGAATATTGATCCAAATGTGGTTTATTCAAATCCACTGCCTCATGTTCTAATTCTGACCGCCATCGTGGTTGGCATCGCTACAACGTCTCTTGGGCTTGCCTTGATTGTTCGTATTCGAGAAGAGTTCGGCACGATTGAAGAAGACGAGATTTTGGAAATTGAAAGTAAGTTGCAAGCCGAAGAAAATTCTGCTGAAGGCCCGGCCATGGGAGGGCGCGCTTAATGGCTAATGCCGTTATTCTCCCAACGTTGAGTATGATTGATCAATTGCCACTGCTGACCATTGCGGTACCACTTATTGCCGGACCTCTGTGTGTAATATTTGGTAACAGGCATATTGCATGGGGACTTGCATTTCTTTCAAGTTTGCTGGCGTTCCTGTTTTCTGGACACATGCTCTTACAGGTTATTGATGGCGATGTTCTATCCTATCATCTTGGTGGATGGGCGCCGCCGTTAGGCATCGAATATCGTGTCGATGCAGCCAATGCATTTGTACTTTTCCTGATTTCAGGGATTAGCACGGTCGTTTTACCTTATGCCCGACAAAGCGTAGCGCATGAGATCAAGAAAGTTAGCCACACGCTTTTCTATTGCTGTTATCTTTTGTGCTTTACTGGCTTGCTTGGTGTTGTTGTTACAGGTGACGCATTTAATGTGTTTGTTTTCCTTGAGATATCATCACTCTCCACTTACGTCTTGATTGCGATGGGCGCGGAGCGGGATAGACGTGCTCTGACGGCTGCATATGACTACCTTATATTGGGCACCATCGGCGCAACATTCTTCGTTATTGGTATTGGGTTCTTGTACATCGCCACTGGCACACTGAATATGGCCGATCTTGCCGTTCGCCTTGCAGATATGGGTGACAATAGAACAGTTCAGGCTGGCTTTGCATTTATAGTGGTTGGCATGGGTTTAAAAGCCGCAATCTATCCTCTGCATCTTTGGCTGCCAGGTGCCTATACATATGCACCGTCTGTTGTAACGGTGTTCCTGGCCGCAACTGCAACAAAAGCTGCAATCTATGTACTTTTGAGATTTATGTTCTCAGTATTCCAACCAGATTTTGTTTTCGAATTGCACACACTGACCTGGATAATCATGCCATTGGCAATACTGGCAATGTTTGCGGCATCTTTAATCGCGGCATTTCAAACTGATTTAAAGCGCTTGTTGGCGTATTCTTCAGTTGCACAAGTTGGCTATATGATTTTGGGTATTGGACTGGCCACAAAGACAAGTCTTTCTGCCACAATTATCCACCTGTTCAATCATGGCATTACAAAAGCTGTATTGTTCATGGTCGTCGGTGCATTTGTTATGCGCGTGGGGAGCAGTTTTACAAAAAATTTAAATGGCCTGGGAAAACAAATGCCATGGACTTGTACTGCTTTTGTTATTGGCGGACTAAGCTTGATAGGTGTTCCAGGAACAGCCGGCTTTATCTCCAAATGGCTGCTAATTGACGCGTCCCTCAAAGCAGACCTTTGGTGGCTCGCAATGCTAATCGTGATGTCATCATTGCTGGCAGTTGTATACGTCTGGAAAGCAGTCGAAGTGCTTTACATGCAACAGCCAGATGAAGGTTCAAGTGCCAAGGAAGTGCCAATGTCCATGCTGCTTCCAATGTGGATCATGGCGATAGCGTGCGTTTACTTCGGCCTAAACACAGATCTCACGCTGACTTCAGCCAGTGTCGCTGCAAATAGTCTTCTTGGTGGAGGCGTTCAATGATGGATACAAACACAGCTATCTTGATGTCTCTCATCATTCCAGTATTGGCATGCATCAGCAATATTCTTCACGGTGACGAGCGGCCCAATTTACGCGATGGCATTACATTAATTGCTGCAATTGCAACGTTTGGTTGCGTTTTAAGTATTCTGATAAATAACGGTGGCGCACCCACAGAAACTTATACTCTCTTTTCGGTTATGCCGGGTCTCGATATTGCCTTTAATGTCGAACCACTGGGATTGCTATTTGCTCTTATTGCGTCGGGTCTTTGGATTGTTGTTCATCTCTATGCAATTGGGTACATGCGTGGGAATAAAGAAACTAACCATGCAAGATTTTATGCGGCATTCAGTTTCTCAATTTTCGCTACACTCGGAATAGCGTTCTCAGCAAATATGTTCTCGCTGTTTATTTTCTATGAAATTCTCACAGTCGCTACCTATCCACTGGTGGCGCATAAAGGCACCGAGGAAGCAAAACGCGGTGCGAGAGTTTATGTTGGCACCTTGCTGGGTACATCCATTGGTTTCCAACTCGTCGGCATCACCTGGACCTATGTAGTTGCAGGCACACTTGATTTTACCCAAGGCGGCATTCTTCATGACAAGGAATTGGGATCTGGACTTACAGCAGTGCTCTTGGCGCTTTATGCATTTGGTATTGGTAAGGCAGCGCTAATGCCGTTTCATAAATGGCTTCCATCCGCAATGGTTGCGCCAACACCGGTTTCTGCATTGCTGCACGCAGTTGCAGTTGTGAAGGCTGGTGTGTTTACAATATTGAAGGTTGGCATTTACATCTTCGGAATTGATTACCTGGCCGAAACAGGCGCTTCACAATGGCTAATGTGGCTTGCTGCATTCTCAATTCTGGCCGCATCGATTATTGCGATGACAAAAGACAATTTAAAAGCTCTATTAGCGTATTCTACAGTCAGCCAGTTATCCTACATTACCCTGGGCATGGCGCTTGCGACATCCATGGGAGTTGTGGGTGGTGGACTGCACATTGTCATGCACGCTTTTGGCAAGATCACACTCTTCATGTGTGCAGGCGCAATTTATGTTGCAACCCATAAGACCGAGATCAAGCAAATGACAGGCTTGGGTCGTGTGATGCCGTTTACCTATGGAGCTTTTCTCGTGGGGGCGATTTCCATCATAGGATTGCCGCCATTAGGCGGCTCCTGGAGCAAGTGGCAATTGATGATCGCAGCTGCAGACACGGGTCAATTGATCATGATTGTCGTTTTGATGGTAAGTTCTTTGCTGAATGTGGCTTATCTTTTGCCAATCATTGCAAAGGGCTTTTTCTTGACCGACGAAAAGAACAATGCTCAATCGGGTATAAAGGAAGCACCGTTCTGGTGTGTTGTACCGCCTGTCTTTACTTCAATAGTGTGCCTGATCCTGTTTTTCTACGCAGGTGATATCATGGCGTTCCTTGCACCAATCGGGGGAGGGCAATAATGGCTAAAAAACCCAAAAATGATGATCCCCAAAATTATCCGGCACTCGGTCGCTGGATGATGTGGGTTGATAAGCTTGGCAGTATAAAAAAACTAACCTGGATACTGGGTATTATTTGTGCGCTTACGATTCTTGCAAATCTGACCTATTCCAATAAAGGTCATTATGGCGCTGAAAATATTCTGGGTTTTTACGCATTCTACGGCTTTGTTGCGTTCACATTTATCATTTTTGTGTCAAAGGCATTGCGCAGCATTATTATACGGCCAGAAAATTATTACGGAAAAAAATCCATAGATACTGAAGAATGGCCTGAAGCTGAGTTGGATAAAAAGGATCATACAAATGATTGATCCCTTCCCACCGGCATTCCTGTTTTTCATTGGCGCTATTTTGTTGCTGTTGCTTCCAAAGGGAAGCCCTCGAGCATTGGTGGGCATAATCGTTCCAATTATTGCTGCAATGATGGTCTGGGATCTGCCAACAGGTGTTGGAGGTGAAGTTCAGCTTGCGGGTTTGACCCTGGAAATGATGAGAGTTGATAAACTCTCTACCATTTTTGGACTGGTTTTCTGTCTCGCAGCATTCCTCGGTAATCTTTACGCATGGCATGTCAAAGATACCGTTCAACAGGTTGCAGCCCTTGCTTATGCAGGTTCAGCGATCGGCGCAGTTTTTGCTGGCGACCTGATAATACTGTTCATTTATTGGGAAGGTACGGCAATAGCTTCTGTATTTCTGATATGGGCAAGGCGCACGGAAGGCGCTTTTTATACGGGTATGCGTTACCTGATTATTCAAATTGGATCCGGCGTAATTTTGCTTGCAGGCGTTGTACTTTTATATCGTGAAACAGGTTCAATTGCATTTGAAAAGATGGAACTTGGAACGCTTGCAACCTGGCTTATCTTCTTATCTTTCGGTATGAAATGTGCATTCCCATTACTTCATAACTGGCTACAAGATTCGTACCCTGCTGCCACTGTTACCGGAACAGTTATCCTTTCTGCCTTTACCACCAAGCTTGCTGTCTATGCATTGGCCAGAGGATTTCCTGGAACTGAGCTTCTTATCTACATCGGCGCGGTAATGACTGTCTTTCCAGTGTTCCTCGCAGAAATCGAAAATGACCTGCGCCGTGTCCTTGCATACTCACTCAACAATCAGCTCGGATTTATGGTTGTGGGCGTTGGTATCGGCACAGAAATGTCGTTGAACGGTACTGCTTCCCATGCATTTGCGCACATCCTTTATAAAGCGCTGCTTTTCATGAGCGTGGGAGCGGTTTTGTTTAGAACTGGCACATCGAAAGCATCAGAGCTTGGCGGCCTTTATCGAACCATGCCACTAACAGCCATATTCTGTTTGGTTGGAGCTGCTTCAATTTCTGCTTTCCCGTTATTCTCGGGTTTTGTGACCAAGTCGCTTATTCTCGATGCATCAGCGGAAAATCATTACACAATTGTCTGGGCAATGTTGGTATTTGCATCCGCAGGTGTGCTTTCGCACTCTGGTATTAAAATCCCGTTCTTTACATTTTTTGCCCATGATAGTGGTAAGCGCCCGGCAGAAGCACCTAGCCACATGCTGTGGGCAATGGGAATTACAGCAGCGCTGTGTATATTGGTAGGTGTGTTCCCGGAACCGCTTTATGCACTTCTGCCTTATGAAGTCGATTATCATGCTTATACAACTTATCACGTTGTAGGACAGCTTCAGCTTCTGCTCTTTGCTCTGCTCGCATTTGTATTCTTAATGAGAACAGGCATCCATCCGCCGGAAGTTCGTGCGGTAAATCTTGATACGGATGTTATCTATCGCCGCTTCTTGCCAATGCTGATCATCAAGATTAGCAACATAGTCTCTGGCCTATGGGCATTTGGAACCTGGTTTACAAAGGGCAAAGCAGACAGGCTTGTTAGAACACTTCACAGATCGCATGGACCAGAAGGACGTATGGCAAGTGTATGGCCAACGGGCGCTATGGTTTTGTGGATTGCCATTATCCTGACCGCAACATTATTGGTGAATTTCATCACATAAGTTGGAAGGCATATTCCAATGATCTCAATTGCCGGTGCTATATTAGTTTCCAATTCAGGAACATTCTTGTTGCAACGCCGTGATGACAATACTGCAAGTGCATCACCAAATATGATCAGCATCTTTGGAGGTGCAACTGAGGCAGTGGATGAAAATCCTCTGGCAGCAGCAATGCAAGAAGTTGAAGAAGAGACAGGTATTAGCCTGCCGGCAGAAGCTTATTTGCAACTTGTTCAATTCAAAAACAGCTATCCCGACGGGCGCATCATAAATGCATCGATTTATGTTCTGGAAAATATAGAAAAAGGTGAATTGCAGATTACTGAGGGAACATTGATAGAAATTCCAATTTCTGAAATTGGTAGGTACATGGATGAATTGGTTCCCACCACTTGCTTTGCTATTTCAGTTTATCTTCAAAAATGGGGTTCTCAGAAAATTTAGTGCTTTTTGGATGTTGGAAGTATAAGTAACTCAGACATCAGATCCGTCATTAAACAACTGGGTAGTTGTGTTTTTACGTAGATAGAAAAATAGAGTCGAAGATAACAAGAAGGCTGTTAGTCCACACATAAGTTGCCAAAAAAACGCGTGGTTATAGTAAATGCAAATTAATGCGAGGAGCGTATTTATGATACTAACTCCAAAATAAAGAGCACGAATGTTATTTTCACTTATCCCATTCTTAGCTGCGATTTGATAGGCATGCCCGCTGTGTGACTTAAGTGGATTTTTTCCGCTGATAATAATCCCAAGGAGTGTAAATGTGGTATCAACCAAAATACAGGCGTAAGGTATAAAGCCAGCAATTGAACCATGTTTTGCCAGAATGAATATCCCGCAGCTGCCTAATAACATTCCAATACAAACAGCTCCAGCATCACCCATATAGATGCTCGCTTTTGGACGATTAAACCAAACAAATGCACCCAATGAAGATAAAAACACCAAGAAAATAACAGATATGTTGAAATCTTGATTTGTGTGTAAATGTAGAAGGGCAAACAGAATACTTCCGGGGATCACATTTGCTACAAGTAATAAGTCCATACCATCAATAAAATTTGTTGTATTTATCATCCAGAAAATTGCTAAAACCATGAAAATACTAGGTAAAATATAGTTCATGGAGGAAATTATAACTTTTAGGCCAGTGTATTCAGTAAGTTGAAAAATAAAAATAGTAATACTAGTTGCAACAGCTAGCTGGATTGCTAAGCGAAGAATTGCTGAGATAGGTCGATAATCATCGAATAATCCAGTCACGAAGAGCAAGATTACTGGTAAGCAAAAAACCAGCTGAACATGAAAATTTATTCCTTTAGAAAAATAGAAAAATGAAATAACAGCGACCATTGTTATCGCCACTATCACCAAACCACCAACCTGAAGTGCTGTGCTACCTAAATTGGCTGGATGGTTTTGCAATGACCTTAATTTTTCTGAAAGCTTGATTCGTTTCAATACAAAAAAACTAATAATTGTTACTAAATGTACAGCTATCAAAACAACAAAGATCTGCTCATTCAAAACCATACGCAACTTTCAAAAAACACAAGAACAGACCAAATTTTTCCTTCTGACACAGTAGGATATGTTTTACACAAAATCTAGGTTATATACACAAACAGCTAGAATAATATAATGCATTTTACATGTTCTTCAAAATGATAAATTTCTTCGATCATTCCTATGCAAGGAATGTCGCATTTGCTTTTATGATGGGGTTTTTGGGCGTTTTTTTTAGCAGTGCATCAACAGCACTTCTTGTTGCTTCATCCATATTTGTTGTTTTCATCAACACTAAAATATCAACTAAGCAAGTTTTCATAGGATCGCGGGAACTTATCAAGAAGGTACCCATAGTCTTAGTGTTTCCCGCTTTTTACTTCGTTGTTGTGGCAACAAGTATTCGCAGCGATGACTGGTTGGAAAAGACAGTTTTTGTAGCAGGTTCTTACTGGCAGTTTCTGGTAATAATCCCGGCATCAATTGGCATGTATCGTCTCTCAAAGGATGTGAATTTTGCTGGTCTATTTTCATATGGCTGTCGGTATGGTCTATTATTCGTAGTGCCAATTGCTGTTATTCAGATCTATTTTTTCAATTTACGTCCCGAAGGGATTTTTAGTAACACATTGGTATTTGCAAGCCTTTGTATAACTGGTGCTGGCCTTGCCATCATCGAGTGGCCAGAGGACTCACACAACCATAGGACATTGAGTTGGATTGCTTTTGTAGCAGGTATTGTAGCAACGCTTTTAACGTTCTCTAGAGGGATGTTGATACCACTTTCTGTTATCATTCTGGTTGCTGTTTTTTATCGTCTTAAGGTCAAGTCCCAATACACAATGAGTTTTAAAACGGCCGTAATATTGTGTGCTGTGATTGCTGGGTCCCTCGTAGTTTCTGTTCAGTCAGACAAAGGCTGGCACTTTGTTAATCAGAGATTTATTCAGCCAATTCAAATGTACAACGAGGGCAAGCCATTTGAACGATCAATAAGTCAACGCGTTGATATGCAAATTACGGGCTTTCATGCTTTCTTAAACCGGCCGTTAATGGGGTATGGCATTCAAAATTCTGTTGCCGAAGCAAATTCACTTTCGAAAGAAGTATTGGGCAAAAAAACAAACTACACCTACACTCATCTTCACAATGACTATCTAACGCATGCCGTAGGTGGAGGGGTGATATTGTTGATCTTGTTTGTTTTGGTAATCGTTAGCCCAGTCATCATGTGCTGGCAGTTTAGAAAGAATGAGGATTTAGCTAGCCATTTTTATTTTTCACTGATGTTAACCGGGGCTTACTCAACCATTGGACTAACTAACATTGTTTTTCACAATGACCAATTGGCGACAATGTTTTGTGTAGCAACAATGTTTATTATTGTAAGGCGAATTCAACTACTGGAAGGAGTGGAAGAAGTAAGAATTCCTGATTTGCCAACAATCGCCGATGGTATAAATCCAATTGGACTGGTGCCAGAGAGCAAAACAAAATAAAAAATTGGCAAGATTTTTGTTCGCACATATACTCCGAGTCCTTGAAAATCTGATTATTTGGGGTTGACGTTTCAGGCTTG
>JAAHTH010002371.1_pt1 | contig 14600 bp, 28 predicted proteins | sample 6116091 | NCBI WGS metagenome assembly JAAHTH01 (sample SAMN13939990, study PRJNA603662) | sponge metagenome | isolation source: marine sponge | host: Mycale hentscheli | place: New Zealand | collected 2006
GGGTGGGAAAGTATTGTGGGCGGGCTCCGTTGGAAAAGACAACGCACAAACCATTGATTTGACGGATTTGAACATCACATTAAGACCAAATAAAACATACACATTGACATCGGAGGGTGGCGGAACGGCGACCATGGCGGGGTCATTGGTATGGGTTGAGGATTTTTAATAATATAAACGATAAACAAAAAAAACAATTGTCATGAGTAAATTTAAAGGAAATCCCGAATTCCCAATCGAAGAACCACAAAACGTCGCGGGTGGCGCAACAACAAACGACACCGACGTCATATATTGCATAGACACGGGTGGCGCGGATGCGTTGTTTTCCGCGGGAATGCAACAATTGGATGTTGACGGCAACAAATCGACATCCGCATGGGCGGGCAAAACATACAATGGTTTGTTGTATGGTAGATGGTCAAACGTTGGCGCGGATGTTCAATTGGCATGTTATCGCCAAATCCCAATCAATTCACAATCATAAATCATGGGATTAGGGTTGAAATTATCGAATCGACCAAGGCGTGTTGATTCATTTTCATTGGCGGACATTGCGGATTTGTCACGTTGGTTTGATGCAAATGAAAATGTGTTTTCCGACACGGGGGGCGAAACACCCGCAACAAACAATGATTTGATTGGCGCGTGGCGTTGTAAACAATCAAACGTGTTGTTCACACAACCAACAATTTCTTCGCGGTTTACATATAAAACATCGGGATTTGGTAAAAATTCGCGTCCATACATTGATGGGTCGGCGACATTTCGAAAATTGGTTGATTCGGGCGACGGGTTGACATTATCATCCGATTTCACCGCATTTGTGATTGTCGAACAATTGGATTCATTTGATTCGGCGGTGTACGCGGGCGAGGAATCGAACGCAATTTTGGGAAATGATTTTGGGCAAAATATGATTGGTGGTTCACCCGACGGGTTGATTTTTAACAACAATACATATTCATTGAACAACCCCGTCATGTTGTCAAATAAAATGATTTCGGGAAATTTGACGAATTCAAAAATATATGTTGATGGTGTCGAATCAACAAACACAAACAAACCGTATTTCTTATGTGGCGACCCATCGAAATTTCAACAATTTGGCGGAACATGTATCGGTCAAGATGCGTTTTATTTGTCGGAATTTGCATTGTACACACGTGAATTGACATCCACCGAATTGGATTCGGTACACAATTATTTCGAATTAAAATATGGTATATAATGAAATTGATTTTGTTTGATACACAATTAGAGGCGGACACCGTCGCCAACCGATTATTTGAAGCGCTACAAAACGCGGACATCAATTTGGGTGGCGCGACAAATTACGCGGAACCACGGGAAAACGAAAACATTGGGAAATTTTATTTTCACATCATTGAATCACCATCCAATATGGCGAACGTGATTGACAATGAATTGACCGAAAATGAAAAATCAAAAATTGTGACGGAATATCCGAATGGATGGTTTCCGCCACGTTAAAATGAAATGCGATGCAATTGTATGAAATGGTGATTGGAATGTCGGGAACCGCGGTTGGTGGTGCAATCGTTGGAAAATGGTTGAACAAAAAACGCGACACATTGGAAAATCAATTGAAAGAACAAGTTTTTTACAAAACATTGATTGCGGACATTCAATCGCAAAGCAACGCCGACAAAAAGGAAATCCAACTATTGAAAAACAAAATTGACAATTTGACCAAAAAGGTCACGGAATTGTTGAAATTGAATCGTGAAAAGGATGAAATCATCGCAGACCAACGTAAAAATGTGACGCGATGGGAACAAAATTGCGAACGATTGGAATCAATTATCAAACAAGAACAAAAAAAAGTGGCAAAATTATTCACCGAATTGCAAGCGTATGAAAAACGAAACGGACAAATTGATTGAAATTGATGACGACGTATTTGTCGAAAATTACTTGTTGCAATTTATACAACCCCCCCCGAATCATGAAAAAATACATTGATTGGATTTCCGCACATTGGTCGTTTTTGGCGGTCATTGGGACGGTATTTTGGACGTTCACGGGTGCGGTGTACACTACAATGGTATTGCCACAAATCGACGCGCATATCGACGCGCGTGTGATTAAAATGGCTAATGATTCATTGGGTGGCATGATTGACCAACATATGATGTCAAAGGGTGGCGGATTTCGCGGGGCGATTGCGGACAAAACGGGCATCCCAAAAGATAATGTCGCCGACACCGTGTCACACATGATTTTGGCGGAACCATCAATCATTGGTGATTTGAAAAGATTGGAAAACGAATGTGATTATCAACATGGGTTCAATTTTTTTGTATTGAAACAAGTGGCGGAAAAAAACGTGTACAATGGCGTCACTTTTTGGTTGCCCCCCGACGGGAATGTGTATTATCGGGATTTGTATGGGTTGGTGTGGGACGCCAAATATGATTCGTATGACGATGTGTATTATTTTTATCCATCATATGGAAATGGAAACCGATTAAAATGTGAATAATTATGAAAACAAACGTGAAATCATACACCGACGAACAATTATTGAAAAGGGTGTCGGAATTGGACACGTTCGATGGATTCCCGAATGACTATTGGCAAATTTGGGTTCGGTCGAATGAAGATGAATTCAACAAATTTGATGACAAAGTTTATTTGTTTAGGGGAAAAAAATTCATTTCGGTTCATAAATGCACAACAAACGCGGGAAAAACGGGGTTGTTGAATTTTGAGAAATACAACAAATTGGGCGTTGCGGTTTTGAAATCCGATTTGATTGTTTATGATAGTCATGTTCGGGGATTGCACCGTGGCAAGGTGATGTCATATCGACAAAACAAACCGTGGACATATTATCGCGACAATAACAAGGATAAAAAATCGGATGAAAGTGGTGTTGAATACAACAATATCATTTGGGCGAACATTCACCCCGCAACGTACGAAAAGGGGTCGGATTTGGAAAAAGAATACATCAACGGGTGGTCATTGGCTTGTTTGGTTCGCGCAAAGGGAACCGACCATGAAGATTTCATGAGATTGACGGAACATCAAAAATATATGACGAATTGTATTATCAAAGAATTTTAAAAATATGACAACGGGAAATCCAATTGCGGATGGCGTCATGGGTATGGTCAAAGGTATCATGAAACCCGTGGGTGACATCATCGACAACACAACCACCAATCAACAAGAACGGGGCGAAATTAAAGCGAAAATATATGATGCAATTGCGTCGTCCATGGCGGACAATGAAAAGGAATTGACGAAACGATTGGAGGCGGACATGAAATCGGATTCATGGATGTCGAAAAATATACGACCGATGACATTGATTTTTGTGTTGTTATTGTACACCATATTTTCGTTGACCGATGGAAACATTGGGGAATTCAACATCACCGACGCATATGTGTCGTTGTTGGGTCAATGGGGCATGTTGATAATGTCGTTCTATTTTGGCGGGCGTTCCATCGAAAAGGTCATGGACAAAATCAATTTGAAGCGGGATAAACGCGAACGGCGCGACAAATAACCGCCACAAGGATATTGAAATCCCGTTCATTGATTTGGATGGGATTTTTTTTTGAAAACATTTGATGTTTGTTGAATCATTATTCAATTGAATGACGTATATTTGGGAAATGTTTAACCAAAACCAATAATCAAATGAAAACCAAAGTATTGATAATCAGAGGAAAACGAATGGAAGTGTCATACCAAGAAACCAACCGTGGAATCATGTTGAGTTATGTTGGCGCCAAAAATATCGTTGATGAATTGACAAAAGACGAACGAAATGAAATCATCATCCATTTATTAACCAAATAAAACAAAAAAAATGAGTTTAAGACACACACACAAATTGATGACAACCACAATCACCGATTGGTACGACATATTATTGACACATGAACGATTGCGCAAAATTGACGATTTTGACATGGATGAAATTGATTTGACCATCCAATGGTCAATCACCATCGACACATCGGAATCGTCGTTCAATTTGGTCATCAATATCGAATCAATATCATTGGAATGTTCCGCGTATGACATGGGATACGCAAAATGGCATCACATATCCGAAACCGTCACGCGAAAAGACATCCGCGAATGGAATGTCGAATTGGATGACATGGAAATCAAATCATCAAATGAAATTGTCATCACAGATGTCGAAATTGATTTTGAATCCAAATCCATCACAATTGAAAACACATAATCATGAACATTGAAATTATAAAATTTGACGACCAATTGGTCGGGGGAAAATACCAAAAACGCGAAACGTCATTTGATGCGTTTTGCGGGGCGATAAAAAAAGACTTGACCAAATACCACGATTTTGTGTCATACGGCGACACACGCAAAATATACCGCCAAAAAGACTATGATTTGATACGTAGTTCATTTGACATGTTGTATTCATTCCGAATCATGCACGGGTTCGCGGGGATTTCAACCAATGGCGGTTTGTTCTTTTCGGAAATTTGGGAACGAACGGGATGTGATTATGTTTTGCGCCAATTTCATTGTGTCCCCGTGGATGAATTTTTGGCATTGCTGGACATGAAACCATCGTTGGACGAACGCAAAAAGGTCGACAAGGTGGAACAATATTTTTGTTCAATTGAATAATTAATATACTTTTGCAACCATGATTCAAATCATATTTTTCACATTATTAATCGGGTTTTTGTTGTTGGAATATTTCCATGACGACGACCACAAACCAAACAATCAACATGAGTAAAATAGTCAAAAACGCGGGGGGGTCAATAAGCAAGACAACCACCACATTTCAAATGGACACGGATGTCCACCACAAATTCAAAATCGCATTGGCGACCAAAGGTCATGTCATGGCGGACGTTTTACGGGACAAAATTATCGAATACATCAACGAACCAATAAAAACAAACAACAATGGGACGAACAAAGGAAATGGCAATGGATGAAACACCATGCACAACATCGTCAATGATGATGAATGCGAAATTGAATCGCAAAATTCAAGAATGCGCCCGCGCAATTGGTAAAATCGACAAGGATGGAACCAACACGTTTTCAAATTATCAATACATCACCAACGACCAAATGGTCACATCGTTGCGGTCACATTTATTGGATTGCGGGTTGTCAATCGTTCCGTCGGTGATTTCATTTGATGAACGTGATTGGACGGATGGCAAAGGAAAATTAGTCATCCGTTCAACGGTCACCATGGCGTTCCAAATTACCGATTTGGACACGGGTTTTTCCATGATGGAATCATTCGTCGGTGCGGAACAAGACAATGGCGGAAAATCGTTACAACAAGCCATCACGCAATGCACGAAATATTTTTATTTCAAATTGTTCAACGTGACATCAAAAGATGAAATCGACGGTGATGCGAACACCAACGCGGTGGATGCGCCAAAACAAGTCAAGAAATTGACCAATGCAAATGTGAGGGCTATTTTAGGTCAATCCGACGAATACAAAATCGATGTTTGCAACAAAATCGAATCGCGGGAATTGGTCGCAACCACCGCGCAATATAACACAATCAAAAAATCAATATCAATTTAATACAAACAATTATGAGTGAATTACAAATTAGTGGGAAAATCAAACAATTCAACGACGTCGAATCGGGGCAAACCAAAAACGGCGGGGAATGGCAAAAACAAACGTTAGTCGTGGACACGGGCAACCAATACAATCCCGATGTATGTTTCACCGTTTTCGGGGCGGAAAAGGTCGCCAATTTAACCAAATACAACAAGGTGGGCGACGTGGTCAATGTCAAATTCAATGTATCATCCCGTGAATTCAACGGGAAATGGTATCACAACATTGACGCGTGGCGAATTGACCAAGATGGTCAAACAACGAATCCAACGCAACAACATGACGTAACCATTGGCGATTTGCCATATTAATATGAACACGGGGGCGGGTGACCGTCCCCATTTTAAGCACAAAAAATGACAACATTTGAAGCAAATAAAAACATTGGCGAAATCGCCGAAAAAATAGTGACCGACCGCATCGAATCAAAGGGTCGAATAATTTATGCGCCAATAACAGAGGGCAAACACCTAATCGATGGAATGGTCGTCAACCCCATCGACAAATCCATGATTGGAATTGAAGTCAAAAAACAACGCCCGTTTGATTGGCATGGTGTGAAAACGTACACGATGCCATTGCGCAATTGGATTGAATATTGCGATTTTGTCGCCGAATTCAAAATGGACGTTTTGTTGTTCATTGTGGACACGATGCGGGGGAAAATATCATTTGCACACATATCGTCGTTAAACACCCCCAAATGGGTCAAAAACGGCGAAAAATCATTTGTTCAATATCCTTTAATGTTGCGCCAAATGGAATTCCGTTCGTGGCGTCACGACAAAATGTTGTTGCCCGTGGCGTGGTTCCAAGAAATGGACGACATGACATCCGCGGAATTGGGAATGTTCAAATAATTTTTGCAAAAGTTGATTGATTATTCAATTGAATTGATTATCATTGTGGAAACAAATGAAAACTAAAACCCTTATAAAAATGGAAAAAATGACAAAAAGTGCTGAAAATCAAATAGTTAGACGATGGACACGGTTAGGTGTGCAACATGTTGAATCAACAAATGGCATGTATTCAATTAGCCGAATTGACAATGACACCGTTGGATTGTGGAATGAAAATGGCGAATTTATTAAGTCGGAAAAAATTGACAATTCAATTGGCGGGAATAGCAATTCCGCATGGAAAACATTGGAAAAATTAATCAAATCACTTTAATACTTATAAAAATGGAAAACTCAACACAAAATATTGAAAATCAAACAATTAACACGGTGACAAACAAAAATTTCACCATGGAGCGCATAAATAACACCGAACAACGTTTGCGCGAAATATACGAAGATAGATATGACGGGATGGTTTATTCATCAACAACAAACCACCATCACGGGTTGAACACATTTTCAACCGATTTTGATGGATTGATGGTTGGTGATTTCATCCGTGATTTTTGGGGAATGCCATTGTGCATCATCAAAATTGACCGAAAAAAGAAAACGGTTGACACGGTGCAAAATAACAAATGGAACGCAAAATTTCCGTTTGGAAATGTCATCAAAAACCGTTCGTTTGCGGGTGGATTGATTGAGGTATATGAAACAAACGAAAAATCATCCATGTAAACCAACCCAACGCCACACGAACCCCATACCCGCAACGGTTGGGGTTTTGGTGGTATTAACCAAAAAAAACAAACAACATGGGAATGTGGGAAACGGCGGTGAACGCGGAAATAATTGACCAAATTGAAGAAATGGTCAAAACGGATTTTGAATCAATCAATGATGATGACATGGACGACCAAATTAGGCGTCAATACTACTATGACATCGGAATACAATTGACCGAAATTTTGTTCGAATACAACGGAAACGATTATCAACTATAAAACAAAACAACAATGGACATGAAAACCAAAATCACAAAAATGTTGGCGATGATTCACGACATTAATGACCAAGCAATCAACGGGGAAATTGACCCGTTGGAATCATTCATCTACCTTGACCGATTCAAAAAGCAATTGGACGACGTTATCAAAGGATTAAAGGACGACGCCATATCAGAGGCGATGAAACAAGGTGACAAAACGTTCGATTTGCATGGGTCGACCGTGACGGTCAAATCCGCGGGTGGCGGATGGGATTTCAAGGGTTGCCCGTCATGGGTTGAAAAGAAATCCGAATTGACACACATTGAACACGATTTGAAAAGCGCACACGACGCACACACCAAGGGTTGGAATGTTGTATCAAACGACGGTGAATTGGCGGAAATACCAACCAAACGTCATGGGGTGGAAACATTGTCAATCAAACATCCAAAATCATGATATCATCAAATCAACGTCATTATATCAACGGGGTGGAACACATCGAGGTTCCACACCCGTATTCATCGGAATTGCAAATGTTGGATTTGAAACGGGCAATGTTGACGGATGTAATGGAAATGTTGGTGAAACAACGTCGCGCCATTCCGCAATGGGAAAATGTACAATTTCACAAATCACATTTTGAAATTTCAAATTGGATAAAGGAAATAAAAAAGAAAATCAAAACGATTGAAAACACCCGCGAATGGTTGTTGGAAATTGGGCAAATCGAAGCAATTGAATTATGAAAACAATATCACAACAATTAAATATTAAAGACTTTCCATTTACGATAAATGATAAAGACGGTAACCAAATCTATCTTGAAAATAGTGATGGGTATTGGCACAAAAGAGAATACAAAGACGGTAACCAAATCTATTATGAACATAGTGATGGGTTTTGGTGGAAAAGTGAATACAAAGATGGTCACGAAATCTATTATGAAACAAGTCACGGGTATTGGTTTAGAAGTGAATACAAAGGCGGTAACCAAATCTATTACGAAAATAGTGATGGGGAAATTGTAGACCACAGACCAAAGGAACGACCTTGTGTTGGTAGGAAGGTTACTATTGATGGTATTGATTATGAATTGAAGTAAGCATGAAATACCGAGGAAACGAAACGGATTTGCAAAAAACGGTGGCGCGCTATCTTGACCAATCAAACGTGTTGTGGACACACGTGGCGAACGAACGCAAAACATCGGTGCGTCAAGGTCGCAACGGGAAATATTATTCCCCCGAGGGGTCAAAACTGAAACAAATGGGTGTCAAACGTGGCGTCCCCGATGTCATGATATTTGAATCGCGGGGTGGATATGCGGGTTTGGCAATTGAATTGAAGGTCGGTTCAAATAAACCATCGGATGACCAATTGATGTGGATGACCCAATTGAAAAAATGGGGGTGGTTGTGTATGTGGTCAAACGACCTTGACGCGATTATTGAAACGGTTGATGATTATATGAATGAACCACCGACCAATGTATTAAAAAAAATAATATAATTGCAATGTCAAATGACGTGGAAATCAATGACATTTTTTTCAAACCCCCGTTGGTTGATGCGTTCCACGTCGCTATTCCGACGGGGGTTTGTGTTTGAAATAACGTGGAAATGAAGAAAACAAAACGAAAAGGGTTCAATTTTTATCGGTCATATTTTGACGTGTACATGGAATTGGACGCCGAACAAAAAATACAATTTATTGACGCATTGTTGATGCGCCAATTTTGTGGTGTGGAACCCGAATTGGATGGAATTGTCAAATTTGCGTACATGTCGCAAAAACATTCTATTGACAAGCAAATCAAAGGATTCGAGGACGCAACGGGAATCAAATTGACCCCACCCAAGGGACACCCCCCCAAGGGGTCACCCATGCACCCCCAAGGGAACCCCAATGGGAACCCCCCGTCGGAAGAACAAGAGAAAGAGAAAGAGAAAGAGTATAATTCTAAACCCAAAACCGCGAAAACGGTTTCGGTCGATTGGGGGTCAATTTTGGAAAATTGGAACAAACACGGATTGATACAGCATCGAAAAGTTTGTCACAAGGCGAAAACACAAATCAAAAAATTGATTCGTGACGGGTACACATGGGATGATATTGACAAGGCAATCGCCAACGCAAAACGGGACGACCACCACATCAAATCAAATTTCAAATATTTGACTTTGGAATTCATCACGCGTTCCGACAAATTGGAACGATTCATGAACATGGGGGCGATTGATGCGCGACCGAAAAAACGTGTTGCGTTATGAGTGGAAACCACATCAATTGGGCGGAATTTGACACCAAGGGACGAACCACGGGAATCATGAAATTGAAATGTCCAGCATGTTCACACACGCGCAAAAAGAAATCCGACCCGTGTTTCTCCATTGATTTGGACAAAGGGACGGGCAAATGTTGGAACGCGGATTGCGACGCCACCACAACACGGTTCACCAAACGTTCCGAACCAACATACACGGTTCCACCACAAGATTGGCGAAACCGAACGAATTTGGATGACAAGGTGGTCAAATGGTTCCAAGGTCGGGGAATATCACAAACCACGTTGACCGAAATGAAGGTGACCAACCGCGAATTCAAAGGGTCATTCAACATCGAATTCAATTATTTCATCGGTGACAAATTGGTCAACGTCAAATCACGAACGGGTGACAAACGTTTTTTCCAAAAACAAGGCGCGGAAAAAACGTTGTACAACGTCAACGCATTATTGGGCGGATGCCATGGTGAAATCATCGTCGTCGAGGGTGAAATCGACGCGTTGACATTCATTGAATGCGGATTCAAAAACGTCGTATCCGTCCCAAACGGGTCACAAGACGTCAACGACATGTTCAACAAGTATTTCGACCATTTGATGGATGAAAAGTTGATGATTTTGATTGCGGTGGACACGGACGACGCGGGAATGAAATGTGAAAATGATTTGATTCGACGTTTTGGGAAACACCGTTGCAAACGAATTCGATTTGGCGATGATTGCAAAGACGCCAACGATGTTTTGCAGAAATACGGCAAACCCGAATTGTTGGAATGTATCGCCAACGCGACGGATTATCCATTGGACGGTGTGTATGACATCAATGACGTGTGGGATGGGTTCGTGGACGTGTGCGAAAATGGATTGGAAAAGGGAATCACCATCAAACATCCATCGTTTGCCGAATTCAACGAATTATTTTCGTTCGTCACGGGTCAATTGACCATGGTGACGGGGATTCCATCCCACGGGAAAACCAATTGGTTGGAATTTTACATCGAACGGTTGATGTTGGAAAACCCCGACATCAATGGGGGGTGGTATTCCCCCGAAAATTTCCCATTGAAACAACACCAAGCATTGTTGGCGGAAAAAATCATCGGGAAACAACCCAAGCAAATGACGCCATCGGATTTGTCACAATATCGGGATTGGTCATCGGGGCGCATATGGTTGACCCATCCTCAAGATGAACAACCGACATGGGATTGGATTTTCGCAAAGATGCGCGAAATGATAGCGCGATATGGAATCAAATTTTTCGTCATTGACGCATTCAACAAAGTGTATTTGGATTTGAATGGCAAAACAGAAACACAAGCCATCAACGATTTGTTGTCCAAAATCACGTTGTTCAAACAACAACACGACATCCACATTTTTTTGGTCGCACATCCAACGAAAATTCGCAAGGATGAATCGAACACCCATTTGGTTCCGACCATGTACGACATCAACGGGTCGTCACATTTCTACAATCAAACCGACAATGGTTTGACGGTGTATCGGAATTTTGGTGACCCCGATGGGGGCGCACCCGATTCGACGGATGTACACGTTCAAAAAGTCAAATTCAAACATTTGGGGATGATTGGGGTGTCCGAATGGCAATACAACACGAACAATGGTCGATATCGACATTTTGGTGGTCATTGGGACAACGACAATTGGTTGGGCAAATCGGAAACACAAATGAAAATTGAACCGTCGGATGAATGGGATGAACCATTTTGACGGGTGAATGGTGCGACGTATTGAACGCAAATACAAAAATGGTGGTACACTACCAACCGCAAAACGTTCGTGCGGGAAATCGAACGAAAACAAGTAAAACAACAAAAATGAATATTGAATCAATAATCTTGGGAACGTTCACGTTGGGCGTGTATTTTTTGCCATCGATTTTGGCATGGGGAAAACGAAATGAAACCGCCATTTTCATGTTGAATTTATTATTGGGGTGGTCGGGCATCGGATGGGTCATCGCGTTGGTTTGGGCATTGACAAAAGACCCGCAACGATGAAACAAACAACAACCGTCGATTTGGACGACGACAAGCAAATGACACCAGCGGATGCGGAAAAGGTGGAAAAAATGTTCGACCATTTCAAGGGTCAACGAATCACCATCACCGTGGACAAATTCAAAAAGAAACGTTCGAACCCGCAAAACGCGTATTTTCACGGCGTGGTCATTCCACATGTTCGGGATGGATTGTTGGATGTGGGAACGGAAATCACGACGGAACAAACAAAAGACATGTTGAAATCGATGTTTGCAACGGAAACAAAACAATTGATTGGTGACGATTACATCACCGTGACAATCCCGACATCCGCAATGACGACAACGCAATTCATGGATTTCATCGACAAAACACAACGTTGGGGGGCGGAATTCTTGGGAATCAATATTCCCGACCCGACGGAATCAATATCACACGACAAATGAAGGAACAACCAAACATTAATTTTGGCGACATTACGTTGACCGTGACGGAACGACGAACATCAACACGCAAGGGTCAAAAAATGACCAAGGTGGTGGAAACAACATTGCATTTGAAAAACACCACGTGGATTGGTGAAAGAAAAAATGACATCAAATCCATGTCCCAATCATTGCCACGGTTGGTCAAAGAACATCACCCAAATGTCATTGATTGGAACGTCGACAAATTTGTCGTCAAAAATATTTTAGGAAAATCACAAGTTAAATTTTAATACATTTGTATTTCTTCAAATCTTGTTTTTGGTTAAACAAAAGCCAACCCCCATCAATCGTTCATTTCCTATCATTTCGGGGGTTGGTGACCAAATTTTTGATGGTTCGTAATAAAATTACGATGTCACAACACCAAATCCACGACCACAAAAACACGTCCGCAAACCCGCGTCATTGCTGGATTTTTTCATATCTTTTTTTTTCCATATAACCATACCCGTGGGGGGTGTTCGTTCGTTAGAACGCGTTAAAATGCTTAATTTGAATAATTGAATTACAATTCAAGATGTATTGAAAATGGCAAAAAAACCAAATATTATTTTGTCGATTGATTACATTTGCAATGGTTCAAACGAACAACACGAACATGGCAAGACGCAAAACGACATCGGAAAACACACCCGCGAAAAGGAAATCAAACGGACAATTTGATTTCGGAAATGAAGGTCGTGGCAAGAAATGGAAAACCCCCGATGAATTGCGTTCGCATATCATGGAATACATCAACGCATGTGACATGAACCAAAAACCCGAATTGATATTTGGAAAAATCAAAATGGTTCCACATCCAATTCCATACACCATCGAAGGGTTGGCGCATCATTTGGGGGTGAATCGAAAAACGTTGTTGAATTACCAAAAGCGCAAAGGATACGAACCGTTTTTCCACATCATTCATGAATTCAAAGAATATGTTTTGCGGTCATTGACCGAACGCGCATTGATGGGGGACACACACGCAACGTTCACTATGTTTTTGTTAAAAAACAATTATGGATTTGTCGACAAAAAGGAAATCGAACACCAAGCCAACGCAATTGAAGTCAAACGACCACAACGTCCACAATTGGGTGAATGATGCAAGTTGATTTCACCGACCCGTCCATGTTCACAAATGTGTTTTGGAAAATCCAAGATTGCCACAAACGTTTTGTGGTGTCATATGGTGGCGCGGGGTCATCCAAGTCATATTCACACCATCAACATGAATTGATGAATTTGTTGGACGCGGATTATGACATTTTGGTGTTGCGGAAACATGGGTCGGACATATACGATTCGTGTTATGCGCTTTTCCAAAATATCGCGGAATCATGGAACATCAAACATTTGTTCAAATGGAATTTTTCCAATTCGAAACGTGAAATATTCAACATTGCGACGGGTCACCGAATCATATTTCGTGGGATTGACGACCCCGAAAAGGTCAAATCAATCGTTGGCATCAAACGCGTATTGTATGAGGAAGTGTCACAAGTGACATTCGATGATTTCTTGGAATTGAACCGACGTGCAAGAGGAATTGAAGGGTTGCAATTCACATTCCTATTGAACCCCGTATCCGAAAACCATTGGGTGAAACGTCAATTGATTGATTCGGGCAAGTATTCCGACAAATTGGATGTGATTGTTTCCACGTACCACGACAACCCATTCATGACCGATGATGACATCGATGAATTGGAACGATTGAAAACCATTGACGAAAACCAATACCGTGTGTATGTCATGGCGGAATGGGGAATTGATGACAAATCGGGCAAATTCGCGTATTCGTTTGACCGTGACCGACACATCGGATGGTGTGAACATGACCCGAACATCATGACCATATTGTCATTCGATTTCAACGTCAATCCAATCACATGTGTGGTAATCCAACAAACCGCCAAATGTGACCACATTGTCGAAACCATCAAATTGAATGATTCCAACATTTTCGCATTGTGCGAGGTCATCCGCGCCAAATATCCAAACACCGTCTTCATGGTGACGGGTGATGCGTCGGGGAAAAATCAATCCGCATTGACAAAAGATAAAATCAATTATTACACCATCATCAAAGAACAATTGAATTTGGGCGATGGTCAATTCAAGGTTCCATCGGTCAACCCGTCGTTGGTTGAAAACCGTGTGTTGGTCAACGCGTATTTGAACAACGCCAATGTCATCATCAACGATGATACAAACGACGGGTTGGTGTACGATTTACAATATGTCGAGGTGGACGCCAACAACAAAATCAAAAAAGACAATCGGAGTGACAAAGCGCAACAAGCGGATGCGCTGGATTGTTTCCGATATTACATCAACACATTCCGACGGGAATATTTGATGAAAACGATGTC
>JAAHTH010002373.1_pt1 | contig 14594 bp, 18 predicted proteins | sample 6116091 | NCBI WGS metagenome assembly JAAHTH01 (sample SAMN13939990, study PRJNA603662) | sponge metagenome | isolation source: marine sponge | host: Mycale hentscheli | place: New Zealand | collected 2006
ATAGGAAGGGTTAATAACGGAGAGTGTTAGCACTGACCAAATTATTAACACCATTGATGGTGAGTACGCCAACAATGGAAAGAAGTTCATTAGAAGGATTAGAATACATTATGATGGTGATGATGTTACTGACAAGTTCGGTAACACCACTAGAGAAGGTAAAGGTTGGAGAAACATCGTAGTACATGCGTATGGTAAATTGAAGAACGGTGGTCGTGAAGCAATTAGAGCATACCAAGTATATGGTGACAGCCTTAGAAAACCAGAATCACCAGCTGGATGGAAATTATTCAGACTTGATAGAATTTCGCATTGGGAACCAACAAACTTAAAGTATTGGGAACCTATCGAAGTTGCTGGTCAAAAAACGAATATGGTCGGTGATGATTCTATGGTTGGAGAGGTTAAGGTAGTAAACTTTGATTCTAAAGGTAGTGATGTAAATGACAAAATAAGTGCTGATAATAGGAACATTGACCCTAAAGCAGATACTTATAGATACGATAATGCTGAACCAACCCCTGTTGAACCAGAGGTAGATGATGCAGAAGAACTAAACAATGAACCAACTTTTGACAATAAAGAAGAAGAGGGAGTTGGATTCGAAGATGAAAAGATAAAAGCGGTTTTAGATGAACCCGAACCAGAATCTGAATTAGATTATGAAGAAGAAGACATCGAAGACGAAAATGATGAAATAAAAAATTATTAATTATGGAAATGCCACAACCAATAGACGTGAATAGACTTAAAGGTATCCTTGGTGGAGCCAAAGCTATCATGAATAAAGTAGAAACAGGTGATTATACAACTGGAAATGTTGACGGTAGAGCGTTAAATGAAGACGGTGTACAACAAATGATGGCCGAAGGTATTACAAGACCACAAACATCGGTTGCACCTCAAATGCAAGCTAATCAACCTTTATATAAGAATATGGAAACTTCTAAGATGCCATCGGCAATTAAGGAAGCAATGATGGCAACGCCAATACCTCAAGGTAATGGAGTTAATCACACATTCAATTTAGAGGATGTTCAACCACAAGCACAACAAGTACAGCAACGTGCTCCACAGCAATACCCTTCTACACCAAGAACTAACCCACAACCAGTATATGAGCAACAACAACCAATTGGTGCTAATGGTAATGGAACGTTCACAGTATCAGAAAGTGCACTTAGAGCAATTGTTCAAGATATGCTTTTAGAATTCATGACACAAACATTCACTCAAAACTTAAGTGAAGATGTAATCAAGAAAACAATTGGAACGCTTATCAAAGAAGGTAAGATTAATGTGAAGAAGAAAAGAGTTTAAGATAAACAAATTTATATAAAAGGGGATAACTTAATTGTTTTCCCCTTTTTTTGTTTGTAATATTTACTATTGTGTAGATTTTCCTATTATTGGGTAAAATAAGTTTTAAAAATTAAACCCATATGAGTAAAATTAAAGTTTTAGTTGTCCCAAGTGACAGAACAGGTGTATCGTATTTTAGAAGTACTAAACCGCACATTACATTAGAAACAATGTACCCTAAGGAATTTCACGTTGATATTGAATATGAACCAAAGATTGATGATGATGCTTGGCTTAAACAATATGATATAATCCATTACCACAGAACTTTCGGTCCTTATGAGAAACATGCTGAATTGATTGAAAGATGTAACAACTTAGGTATCGTTACGTTTATGGACATTGATGACCACTGGGCACCTGGTCCACATCACCCAGCATACCAAATCATTAAGAACAATGAAATCGACAAGAAGATTTTAGGTAACTTAAGAAGTGCTGAGAATATCATCACAACTACACCAATATTTGCTGCTGAATTAAAGAGAGTAACTAATAGTGATAGTGTATATGTATTACCAAATGCTATTGACCCAACAGAGAAACAATTTACACCAAAGTTAGAACCTTCTGATAAAATTAGAATTGGATGGTTAGGTGGTTCATCTCACTTGAAAGACCTTGAGTTATTAAATGGACTTGTTGGTAGATTAAAGAGTGATGGATTATTAGATAAGGTTCAATTCGTATTATGTGGGTATGACCTTAGAGGTTCTGTTACTATGATTGATGAGAATGGTAAACAAACTCAAAGACCAATTAAACCAAAAGAAAGTGTTTGGTATAAGTACGAGCAAATTTTCACATCTAACTATGAGTCAGTATCTAAAGAATACAAGGATTTCCTTCTTACATTTAAGAAAGGTGAATTTGATGGTGTAGAGAATGAACCATACAGAAGAGTTTGGACTAAACCAATTTCTACTTATGCATCTAACTACAATTTATTTGATATCTCATTAGCACCGATTGAAGAGAATCTTTTCAACAAGGTTAAGAGTCAGTTAAAGGTTATTGAGGCTGGTTTCCATAAGAAAGCTATTATAGCACAAAACTTTGGACCATACCAAATCGACCTTACAAATGCTTACGTTAAACCAGCACATAAGAAAGATACACCTAAGTTTGATGAGACAGCAAATGCTTACATGGTAGAGTCTGGTAGAAACCACAAACAATGGTATCAACATATTAAGAGGCTGATTACTAATCCAGAGCAAATTGAAATACTTCAAACGAATTTACATAACACGGTTAAGGATACTTACAGTATTGAAGCTGTTACTGAAAATAGACGTGAATTATATCTAAATGCATTAAAAGCTTCTAAAGAGAATAAAACATCAGAAGAGGTTGCATCATAATAAAATATAAAGTATATTTGTATGAGTGAAGTAAAAGATAAAGTGGCTTTTGATATTGAAACTAAAACCATATACATCGCTAATACAATCACAGTAGCGGATATATCTACATTGGTTAATCCAATGATGGATTTCGAGCGAGAGCAAGATAGTTGGCCGAATTCTGAGCATATTCAATGGACTGTGGTTGTTAAACCTAACAATAGTTAAAAAAAGTTTAACTAATGAATCAAAAAGAAAAAGTTTTAAATCTATTCGGTTTCCTAATGGATTTGATTGAAGAACCACAGGAAACTAAAGATACAAATAAAGAGGTGGTAGATGAAAAGGTATTAACAAACCCTTCATTACCACATCACCCATTCCTAAACCCATACAAGAGTAATGATTTAGTTGGTGAGATTAAGCCAACTTTATCACATGGTTTAGATTTAATCAAAAAGATGGAAGAAAACGATAAGGTTCATGCCGATGAGGTTATGAAGACTAGAATCGTTAAGAAAGCTGTCAAACCACTTATTTCTGAAATAGAACAATTAAAGGCTAAGGCTCATGAGGGTGCTATGGAAGCTAAAGAAAATGAAGAGATTGAAGACATCATGGAAACCGCTGGTGAAAAGATGGGTGTTACTCTTGAGAACGGTAAGATTAAACTAGTAGAAGTTCCAACCGAATTACGTGATAACATTCCTTTAGAAGAAGAAACTACTGACCAACCAGTTGGGGTTTCAATTAAGAAGAATGAACCAACCGAAATTAAAGGTATGGATGACTTACCTAAAGAGGTGAGAGAAAAGCTAGAAATTAAAGAAGAAACTAACGAAAATAAAGAAGAAAAATAAATGAGTACAATGATTACAGAAGACAAAATTTTAAAAAACACTGAGAAATACTTTAAGACAGCGGAAGCACATGGCTTCATGAACGATAGTCTATTAGATTTCTTAGGTCAAGAGTTTATTAAAGCACCAGCATCAACTAGGTCTGACCTACACAATGCATTTGAGGGTGGGCTTATCTCACACCTTTTAACTACAACTAAATATGCTATCTCGATTAACGGTGTGTTACCAGAAGCATTAAGAGTTGATAAGGTATCCTTAATTAAAGTTTCCTTATTACACCAAATAGGTAAAGCTAAACTTTATGTTGCAGAAGATAAGTGGCATCAAGATAGAGGTATGATGTATAAGTTCAACAATGACCTTGTATCTATGAGTGTTGGTGAGCGTTCAGCTATCTACGCTTTAAGCAATGGTGTTACATTATCAGAAGAAGAGTACCAAGCTATCATTAATTATGATAAAGATGATTCTGATAAGCAAGCTAAATGGCATTCTAGTACTTTAGGGGTTATCCTTAGACAAGCGAATGAATTAGCGATTTTAGAAGAAAAATCTAAAGCCTAATGCAAGGATATTTTGGTATGGAAGAAGCCCAAGCTTTATTGGCTAGGGTAATGGACCCGAATGATGACTACACCCAAGAAGATTTCATGAAAGAGTGTGATGAGGCGGGTAATCTAGTAGAAACATCATCGAAGATAGATATATCATTTGTTAACGAATCAGATAACCAAGACCCAGATTGGGAAACCTCTGGGTCTGCTGGTTTTGATTTAAGAGCAAGTGAGAATGGTAGTATTGGACCTAACGACTTTAAGGTTGTGCCAACTGGTTTGTTTTTCGACTTACCAGAAAACTTTGAAATACAAGTTAGACCTAGAAGTGGTTTAGCGGCCAAGAAAGGTGTGACGGTATTAAACTCACCAGGTACGATTGACTCCGATTACACAGGTGAGATTAAGGTGATATTAATTAATCACGGTAAAAATACGTTTGATATTGCTAAGGGTGATAGGATAGCACAAGCTGTTATCACAACTGTTACCGCTAAGAATATCATCAAATTAAATAAAGTATCTAAGATAGAGAAGGATACAGAAAGAGGTACTGGTGGATTTGGTTCTACTGGTGTTAAATAGTTTTAAATATGATTACAATAGTATACTGTACAAGAGAATCTAAACCAGAACATAAGGAACACCTTATTAAGACTTCTGGCTTACATAAACACGTTGAGGTGATAGAAATTATTAATAATGGTGAATCACTAACCAAGTGTTATAATCGTGGCTTAAAACAAGCTAAATACGATATTGTTGTATTCTGTCATGATGATATTACCATTGAAACTAAACAATGGGGTAAGAAACTAGCTAAGTTATATACTAAGAATCCAGAATATGGTATCTTAGGTGTTGCTGGTAGTAAACACATGGCCGAAAGCGGTATGTGGTGGGAAAAGAGAAAGAAGATGTATGGTAGAGTTAAACATACTAGTGAAGGTAAAAGCTGGTTATCATCATACAGTCCAGACATTGCTAACGATGTTGAAGAAGTAATCATAGTAGATGGTGTTTTCTTTTCTTGTCATAAAGGAAGAATCAAGAAGAATTTTGATGAAACAGTTGAAGGTTTCCACTTTTATGATGTTTCGTTTGCATTTGACAACTACAATGAAGGTGTTAAGGTTGGTGTTCATACTAATCTTAGAGTTAATCACCTATCGATTGGTCAAACAAACGAAGAGTGGGAAGAAAATAGAAAAATCTTTGCTGAGAAGAATAAAGAGAAGTTACCAATAAACATTAAGAAGACATTCAGAAAGAATGAGAAGATTAAAGTATTGATTGGTTGTCTTAACTTTGCAAACCATACTGGTTCTGAACTATACGTTTATGAATTAGCTAAGGAGTTAATCAAACAAGGTTGTGATGTTTCAGTATGTTCAACACTTGGTGACCCATTGGCTAGAAAGGCCCATTCATTAGGGGTTAAGCTTTATAATATACAAGAACCACCAGGATACAAACTAGGTGATGGTCAATGGTCGTTAAACACACCAGAAGGTCCAGTTGTATCAACTAAGAATCACTTATACAAGGTTGCTGATATTCAGTTTGATGTTTTACATTTAAACCACAAACCAATCACAGAACACTTACTTAGATTGTATCCAGACACAGAAACTATTTGTTCGATACATTCAGAGGTTATTGAATTGGAACACCCAGTTATCAACCCTCAAATTAAGAAGTACATCGCAATTAGACCAGAGATTAAGGACTTCCTTATCGATAAGTTCGAAATTGATGCTGCTATGATTGATGTTGTTTATAATCCAATCGATTATACTAGATTTAAACCGACACCAAGTAAGAATGAAAGACCAGCTGTATTATTTGTTGGTACTATGGATTACTTACGTGAGCAAACAATCAAAGACCTAATCGAAACAACTAAAGCTGATGGTAAAGACCTTTGGTTAGTTGGTAAAGAGAATGGAATTAAGATTGATGATTTAATTGGTGAAGGTAATGACCATGTTACATATCACGGACCAAGCTGGAAAGTAGAAGACTTTGTTAAGAAGTGTGATGAAACAGCTGGAATCCTTTTAGGTAGAACAACTATCGAAGGATGGTTATGTGGTAAAGCTGGTTGGATATATGATATTGATTCTTCTGGACACATTAAAGGTAAAGAGTTATACCAAGTTCCAGATGATATAGATAAATTTAGAGCAGATAATGTCGCTAAAGAAATAATAGAAGAATACAAAGAAATAGTAATGTAATGGGATTAGGGGATTGGTTAAAGAAGAAAATGGCTGCTATTGCATTTGCAACGGGTAGTGTGGAGAAAACTGCCTTAGGGCAAGACGGTGGTGCTGACCTAGGAAATGGTACGGCACAACACCAAAGACATAGACAAGGTTCTTTAGCTGATGCTCTTACGCAAGGTGAAGTTACACAACAAGTACAAGAATTACGTTGGAGAATGTACAAGGTTCTTGAGGAATCTCAAAAGTATAAGACTAAGGTTGTTGGTTATGACGAAGATGGATTCATGATAACCGAACAAACTAAGATTGATGAGAGTGATTTAGGGAAGGGAACATTATCTAAGGTTAAGATGGATGAGTTTGACGACTATCCATTAGAATTATTAGTTAACAATGACCCTATTACCATTGGTATGGGTGAGGCAACAAACTCTACACATGAGAAAGCGGAACGTGTTCTTAGCTGTGAAAGAGATGGTGTTGTTAAGTTTAATATCGAGGATTACACTAATAAGATGAACATTAGAACAATCTCACCAACCGAGAAGTTGTTGGAGTTTTATGTTTCTATCTATCCAGATGAATACAACAGGAGAAGTAGATTATTCCTTAGTGAAATTAAGAAAGCAATCAAAAACCCTAGGGTGGCTGATTTCCTAGACATCGATAAAGTTATGTTTGTTTCTTATAACACTGTAGGTGTTAAGGATTTACATGAGTTTGAATATAAAGTAACTGGATTCGATAAGATTGTTGAATACGGTGGGTACCATGTGATTAAATTCAAAACAGAAGTTACAAAGAATGGTGAATCAATTTATGAGCAATTCAGAGATGAAGAACTAGATAAGAGATACGAAAACAAAGAAAAGAAAGACCAAAAATGAAACAAGTAATATTAATCCGTAAAGACTTAAAGATGAGACGTGGGAAGGAAGTAGCCCAAGGTTCTCATGCTTCAATGGCATTTATTGTTAGAAAAGGTTATCCATACAAATATGATATGGAAAAAGGTGCTGCAAGTTGGGATGGTGATATGGGTGAATGGTTATCTGGTGGACAAACTAAGATTTGTCTTCAAATTCATTCGGAAGAAGAATTATTAGAATTACATAAGAAAGCGGAAGATGCTGGCTTAAGGTCAAACTACATAACGGATGCTGGAAGAACTGAATTTAACGGTGTACCAACCAAGACTTGTCTTGCTATTGGTCCTAATAAATCAGAAGATATTGATAAGATAACAAAACATTTAAAATTGTATTAATGAAAATAGTTGTAGCAGTAACACTTTATAATTCGGCTGATATTGTCGAAAGAACATTAGCCTCTATTATGGGTCAAACTTACAAGAATTTTGTTTGTTATATAACCGATGATTTATCAACTGATGGTTCCGCAGAAGTTGTAGAAAAATTCATTGAGGGTGATGAAAGATTCAAGTTAATTAGAAATACAGAGAAAAGATATCAAGGTGGTAACTATGACCTTATTTGTAGAGACACCCCAGATATTGATGATGAAGATATTGTAGTTGAAGTCGATGGTGATGATTGGCTTGCTAACGCTAAGGTATTCGAGAGGGTTATTGAAACTTATGAGAGTGGGGATATATGGATTGCTAATGGTAGTTTTAAATATGCTGATGGTAGAATGGGATTTTCCAAGCCAGTAACCGATATTTCAGCGTTAAGACATGGACCATATACTGCATCTCACCTAAGAACATGGAAAATATTCTTATGGAGAGCGATTAAACCAGAGGATTTAAGAGATGAAAACGGTGATTGGTGGTCAGCAGCATGTGATTTAATATTCATGTATGATATGTTTGAAATGGCTGGTTTAGAACACTATACATTTATGGACACAGTTCATTATATTTACAATGACCAGAACCCAATGAATGAACATAAACAATATATGCCAAAGATTAGTAAAATGCATAATATATCTAGGACCAAAACACCTAGAGAAAGGTTAATTAGATAATATGGTTACTACGTACTTAAAAGGCGGTTTAGGTAATTACATGTTTCAAATGGCTGCGGCCTTAGCATACGGACTAGACCATGAAGAAGAGGTAATTTTCCTCGATAAAGGTTTAGTTGTTCATAAGGCTGTTGATTCTTATAAGGACACTATGTTTAGAAATATTAACTTTGTTAAACATTACGAACAATTAAAGAATCGTTACACCGAACCAGAATTTAGTTACAATAAGATTCCATACATGGAAGACTTGTCATTGGTTGGATATTTCCAATCAGAGAAATACTTTAAACATCATAGGCGTGAGATATTATCCACATTCTCACCAAATTACGATGAGTTAGGTTTGATACACGATAGGTATGGTTATTTAACGTCTACTGAAAACTCATGTTCGATACATGTTAGGAGAGGTGATTATTTAAAAGTAAAAGAACATCACCCACCTTGTACTATGGAGTACTATAAAGCTGCAATGAGTAAGATGCCAAGTGATGTTAATTATTTGGTTTTTTCGGATGATATTGGATGGTGTAAAGAAAACTTTATTGGTGATGAATTCACATTTATTGAAGGTGAGACCGATACTATGGACATGCATCTTATGAGTTACTGTAAACATAATATAATAGCCAATTCTTCATTTTCATGGTGGGGTGCTTGGTTAAATAATAATAATAATAAAATTGTGACGATACCATCTCAATGGTTTGGTCCAGCAAAAGGAAACACACCCACTAAGGATATATATTCTGAGGGGTGGATTAAAATTTAAAAGTATGACACATCACGAATTAGTTAGAAAATGGTTGGGTATGAATGGAGATAAAACCCTAAGATTAGATTATGACCTAAATGAAGATTCAATAGTAATCGATGGTGGTGGTTATGTTGGTCAATGGGCTTCCGATATTTATGATAAGTATAAATGTACTGTTCATGTATTTGAACCTGTAACCAAGTATTATGACATGATAAGTAAGCGTTTCGAAAACAACGATAAGGTACATGTTCATAAGGTTGGTCTATCCAATGATAATAAAGAGATTGACATATCATTATCAAATGATGCATCTTCTGTCCACACAACAGATGGACCAAAAGAAAGAATAAAGTTGGTTGATATTAATGAGTTCTTTAATGGTTTAGGTATTACTAAAGTTGATTTGATGAAACTTAATGTTGAGGGTGAGGAATATAATATTCTAGATAGGGTTATTGAAGCTAACATGCTTAATATCTTTACAGACCTACAAATCCAATTTCATAGATACAGTGATGACCACACCCCAAGAAAGGAAGCGATAGAAAAAGAAATTAAGAAAACATTCACCCCAACATATGAATATGATTATGTGTGGGTAAATTATAGAAAGAATGGGTAAATGGGATTCAATAACAATAGAACCAGGAACACCTAACCACTACATTGTAAAAAATGCTAATGGGTATTTACCACATGCTGAGATACCAGAGATAAAGGAATTAGTTGATGGTAAACGAGTGTGTATTATCTGTCCAAGCCCATCATTAGAAGGTCTTGGTGAGGGGTCATTAATTGACTCCTATGATGTTGTTATCAGAATCAACCAGAAATTTAAAATGTCTAAGGAGAAGGAAATTGACTATGGTAGTAGAAACGATATTTTAATCGGAAGTTTCAATCAGAAAAATATAAATGAATGTAATAAAAATTACGATTACATAAAAACATACAAACACGTCTTAGGTGTGATGCCTAATTCTCAATACCAACCTAAAATTAACTTCTTTAATAAGATGACAAAAGATGGTGTTAAATGTACTAGATTAAATGACAAGTATATCTACAAAGTCTTTAAGGATGTTGGGACAGTACCTAATAGTGGTTTAATGGGGATTGCGTTGCTTATGAATTATAACATTAAAGAATTATATATTGCTGGTCTGACTTTCTACAATATGGGGACATTTGGTGAGATATACAATTCAGAGTATAAAGATTCTGTTAAATCTGTGGGTCAAGCAGTTAACAAAAATAGTCACGACCATAAGATACACAAACAACAACCACAAATTAATTACTTTAAAAAATTACATACAAACAATAAAGATATTATCAAGCTAGACAAATATCTAACAGAAAATTTATACAAATGAAAAAAGTAGCAATTATACCAGCACTGTTGAATAGTACAAGAGTACCAAATAAGAACCTAATGTTAGTAGATGGTTTTCCATTAATGCATTACGTTGTTAAGGCTTGTAAAGAATCTGGTGCATTTGATGAGATATACATCAACTCAGATGCTTTAGTTTTCGAACAAATGGCGAAACAATTAGGTGTTAAGTTTTTCCATAGAAATAAAGCCAATGGTGGTTCAGCTTGTGAGATGTATAATAACTCTAAAACTTGTAATAGTAGTAGATGTACAATACATGACCATTTCCTTATGGACTTTATGTTAAGTGTTGAAGCTGACTATGTTGTTCAAGTACATACAACATCACCACTAATTGAACCAGATACAATCTTTGGTTTTACCGAAACACTTGAAGGGTATGATTCGTTAGTGACTATTGAACAAACACATTCGGAAAGTTATGTTGATGGTGTTGCCGTTAACTTTGACCCAAATAAGAAACAAGAAACTCAATCACTTAAACCAGTAGATTCTGTATGTTGGGCTTTAACTGGGTGGAAGAAAGAAACCTTCATAAAAGAATATGAAACGGGACCAACATTCTGTGGTGCTTCTGGATACTATCCAATTAGTAAGATTGAAGCTATCGATGTTGATACTATGGATGAGTTATACATCGCTGAGGCTTGTCTTAATCACAGGAAACGTTCTAAGAATGTAGGTAAATTCTATTACAATGAAAATATTACATCTATAGAGTCTGAGTTGGTTGACTTAATCGCACTAGATGGGTCTCCGATACCTTCTGACGAGGTTTTGGGTCACAATGAGACACTTATGGACCTAGACGAAATTGAAGCCAAATTAGGGGACGATGATTGGTGCTATCCAGTTGTCTATACTGACAATGACCAAATTGCATTCATCAGACAAAGCAAAGGACAAGGGTGTAGAAAACATTACCATCCAACTAAGGATGAATGGTGGGTAATATTCAGAGGTACATTTGAATACAAACTTTGGTATCCATCAAGTGATACTAATGGTGAACCAGATGAAACTGTAATTGCTGGTGCTGGTAAATTAGTTTTCTTACCAAAAGGTACAACACACATTATTAGCTGTATCAGTGATGAGGTCGGGGTTAGACTTGCATGTGGTGGAAAAGAAATGGCACACGTTTATGTTAATTAATTAAGAATATTACATTTATCATTGATTGTTAAAATTATTTTCGGTATCTTTACACAAATAACAAAAAAACAAAAGAAGAAAATTATGTCATTAATAGATTTCGAAAACATTGAAAACAAATTTGAGGAAACTCTAACTACTAAAGAATGGGCACAATTCGTTAAGGATTTCCAAGAAAGTGACGACATTTATGTTGTAGCTAATGGTGGTTTATGGGCAGTTGGTAATCACGCTGCTGATGATTGTACTAGGCTTTTTGCAAAAGCTGGTATCGCTAAACACATCTCTACTATGGAGAGTCAGTGTTTAATGACAAGTATTGCTAACGATTATGGTTATAATAACTTGTTCTTAAGTTGGTTAGACTTAGCAAAACAAACTGGGAAGATGGAAGGTAGAAAAGTGATGATTATCGCTTTATCTTGTTCTGGTAACTCTAAGAATGTAATCTCATGTTTACATTGGGGTGAAAAGCACGGATTTAAAACTGCTTTAATTTCTGGTGCTGAGAGTCAAGTACTTCCATCTGGAATTAACGAAGTAAATCTTGAGTGTAAGTATTTCCACACTGTAGAGGTTTTAACATTAATCTTATTTTACGAATTGATTCACATCATAGGTGCTGAGTGCCCAACGATTAAAGATGAAATTGTAAGAAAGGGAGCAGCTGAAAGTATCGACAGAAAACCAACTAAGTAAATGAGTTTAGAGGGTAAGTACGCACTAGTTACTGGTGGGTCTAGAGGTATCGGTAAAGCTATTGTTGATGAACTAAAGTCTAAGGGTGTTATTGTAACATACACTAGCACTAAAGATGTTGATTTCTCTGATGATAAATCGGTAGATAAATACATTGACAAGATTAAAGACCTTCAATTCGATATACTAGTTAACAATGCTGGTATATGTATCAACAACGATATTTCCGATATTACATATGAAGATTTTGATAAGGTTCAGAAGGTTAATCTTTATGGACCCTTCAAGATTACTCAAGCCGTATGTAAAAGTATGAAGAAGAAAGGATACGGTAGGATTGTAAACATCTCATCAATTAAGGGTACGGGTTCATCCGAACGTAGATTGTCTTATACAACCTCTAAGAGTGGTTTAAATGGTATGACAAGAACAATGGCAATGGACTTAGCACCTTATGGTATTTTGGTTAACTCCATTTCACCAGGTTTTACAAACACCGAATTAACCGATTCAATGTTAACCCAAGATGATAAAGATTATTTAACCGAAAGAATACCAATGGGTAGATTCGGTGAAGTTGAAGACATAGCCAAATTGGTTAGATTCTTTGTAAGTGAAGAAAACGCATTCGTCACTGGTCAAGATATTATAGTTGACGGTGGATACTCAGTTAATAGATAATGAAGATAAAATCACAAATACACGACTATACGGTTTCCTTTGAATCAATCAAGGATATGAAACTGTATGATGGTGATTATTTGATAATAGATTCAACATTTAAGGGTATGATACCTTCTAATCACAACAGAACTTACGTTTTGGCTAGTGAGTCAATGAAGGAGTACATCGCCATTGGTAGTATCATTGATAATATCATCAAATCTGGTTTTAGGAAAAACAATAGAATTATAGCTATTGGTGGTGGTGTGGTTCAAGACATATCGGGGTTCATCGCCTCAACACTTTACAGAGGTGTTGATTGGGTATTCTATCCTACAACACTATTAGCACAAGCAGATAGTTGTATCGGTGGTAAGACATCAATCAACTTTGGGGAATACAAAAATCAATTGGGTAATTTTTACCCACCAAATAAGATAATCATAGATACTGATTTTCTAGACACATTACCCAACCTACAGATTTATTCTGGTTTAGGTGAAATGGCTCACTATTTCTTCATTGATGGTCGAGAGTCTTTCGAATTCTTTAAAGGTCAGTTAGATAATCCAGATTATGAGTTACTAATTGAAAAGAGTTTAGAGATTAAGAAGAAGATGATTGAAATTGATGAGTTCGACACTGGACCAAGACGTATCTTTAACTATGGTCATTCATTTGGTCATGCAATCGAATCTATCACTAAGTACGACATACCACATGGGATTGCTGTTAGTGTTGGGATGGATATAGCTAACTACTTCTCAACGATGTTAGGTCATATTACCTTAGATGAACACTTAGAAATGAAATCTGTTCTATCAAGGATTTACAAAGTAAAAGAATTACCTATTATTAAAGTTGACGATATGATTACGTCACTTAAAAAAGATAAGAAGAATGTTGGAGACAAACTAGGGTTAATATTAACCAGAGGACTTGGTGATATGTTTTTAGAGCAATTACCGTCAGATGGATTCACTGTTCGATTTTTAGAGAATTACTTTAATGAAGGATACGTTAAACTTAATAGATAGAACATTTGGTCATTCAATACTAGGATATTGTAGCGACTACCAAACATCAGATATATTTGAATGGGATAGAACCCTTAAAGGTGGTGATGTTGTTTATACTGACATGGTATTAAATGCTGCAAGACCTAACCCACATGGTAAAAATTACGCTTGGTTAATAGAACCAATAGATATTGCTAAAGGTAATTACGACACGATTGAGCGACTTAAAGGTAACTACGATAAGGTATTTACCCACGAGAAGACATTAATCGATAAGGGTGCACCATATGAGTTCGTACCCTTCGGTTGTTGCTGGATTAAACCAGAAGACCAAAAGATTTGGTCTAAGTCCAAATATCTTAGTATAATTGCATCTAGTAAGACTGCGACTGGTGGACATAAATTAAGACATCAAATAATCAACTCTCACAGACACCTAGCTAATTTTGATGTGTACGGAAGAAAGTATAATCCATTAGAATACAAACTAGACGGACTTAAAGATTATATGTTCCATGTTGTTATAGAGAATTGTAAACGTGATTATTGGT
>JAAHTH010000611.1_pt1 | contig 14591 bp, 20 predicted proteins | sample 6116091 | NCBI WGS metagenome assembly JAAHTH01 (sample SAMN13939990, study PRJNA603662) | sponge metagenome | isolation source: marine sponge | host: Mycale hentscheli | place: New Zealand | collected 2006
AATATTGTTTCTTCTGTTTCTAAGATCGTTTTTTTAAATATTTTGAATTTTTTTGCTTCTTCAATAATTCTTTCTATCATACTCCAAGTTTCGGTTGTTATATTGAAATCCTAATCATCCTCTTTTCTGTCTAAGAAGAATTTATAAAGCCTTTCACTAGCGTCCAGTTTATGTTCCTCAAACTCTAAAAGACCGTTTTCGTTTATAAAAACATCTTCATCAATGTTTATATCACATTCCGAAATAATACTGTACCTAGAATTGTACTGTCTATTGGAAAAATCCCCGTGCCAAAGGTGAAACGATGCTGCATCGCAGTAGTAAGTGTTAAAATATTTCCCCATTGTCAGTTCAACGTGTTGCAATATATGGTTTCTCACCCTCTCCGTATATTGATTCATTTCCTCACTCATGCAACTATCGAATGAGTGAACGTCTAGTCTGAGATGTTTAATCCAATCTACTTGCCTTAATACTCCCGCCGCCAAATACTCATCACCACTTCCAACCATCGTGTTTGGCAACGGTAATATTTTTTTTAATGACCCAATGTTACAAGCCCAGCCAAGACCTGGTGCCCCACGTACATTCCTAGAACCCGTAACAGGCTGATCATGGCACACGTATGCCCTACTATGGCTAGATTCTGTAATGTTGAAAGTTTTACCCAGATAGTGGTTTATCTTAAAAAGTTGGACAAAATCAAAACCATTATTTATCTTCTCTACGCATTCGTTCAACCAGTTTGAGTCAGCATAGCATTGGTCATGATCTATCCAAAAGAAATATTTTTTATGGTCCGATATGTTTTTTATAGCCAAGTTCATTAGAGACTCTTTTTGCCACATGCAATTCCTTTTAGAGTCTGCTGGTATTACAATAGATCCCTCTATTTCAGGTTCTCTGTCATCAAAGACCACCTCGTAGCATTTTATATACGGTGCTATATTTTTTAGTGATTCGATCCAAATTTTATAGGTTCTCGTCAAGTTCTTAGACTGGGTTAAATTATAATGGTATGTTATTATTTCTACCTCGTCCATATTGTCTGGTATAATGTACGAGTCAGGCAAGTCTATGTACCTCGTTTTACAGTCATATTCTGTTGGATTCTTGGTATTGGATAAATATCTCATTAAATCCATCCTATTGCAGAACTCATCTTGCGAAATACGAGAATCATTTATATGCTGCACATAAGATTCTTCTATATAGTCCCAAAAATCTATCGTTGCAAAAGAGTTATTCCATCGCCTGTCTAACTGAAAAAACTTTCTGTCCGGTAGACGCATAGAGAGATGCTGCTGATCAAAGCAATATATTGTTGGGTAAGGCTCAGTGGGCTGCTTGTAATATTCGCAGCAAGAGTTTGGTATTACCATAACACCACTGTTTATCATGAATCTTGGGATATTGTAATCAAATGGTTTACCAAAAAATTTATTTATAGTTTGATACTGCCTTGTTATCCACTCTTTGTCTTTCCAGTCGTGGTATTCGTCGTATGCAGAAATTTCGTCATCAGGAGTGGTTTCAAAAAGATCTGGTGCATTACGCTTTACTATTACGTCACAATCAAAGAATACAGTTTTCTTGTATACGCTGGTTACTTGGTGCAGCCTGAACTTATTGCCAATAGGCCACTCTCCGTTGAACGATTGATCACCGGAAAGCTCTATGTAATCAGCACCGCATTTCTTGGCGTAAGATTTAATTGAATCCCCACTTACGTCCAGCAACTCCATTTCGGACTCATTAAACGGTATAACGCACACAGCAAAATCGCTGGTTTTTTTAGGCAGTTCGTCATAAAAGTTGACAATCGTTACAAGGTTGTCTGTACCCAAGTAATCGACTAATCCTGATTCCGTGGGCCATACCCACAAAGCTGACTGTTCGCTATCTTCCATTGTCTAAATTTCTTTTAAAACAATTCCAAGTAAAAACGAATAAACCAACATTATAAACATAAAGATTGAATTCATGAATGCGACAAACAAAAAAAATCTAAAAACTATCTCGACAATAGATTTCTTATCTCTTTTAAATTCGAGACTTGATGCTTTATAAGGATTAATCACCTGTTTTTCTTACTTCTTTTCGAAGTTGTAGCTGCTTTTTATTTAAACTCTTAATTTCTTCTTTTAGCTCTTGAGTCTCTAGTTTGCAGAGATTACATTTCTTATGAACGTCCTCTATTTGCCGTTGTAAAAAACTCATGAAACGCCATAGAAAGACAACAAACCAAATTGCAAAGGCAGAACCGGCAGCACTCATGATGACAATGGTGGAAAATTCATTCATTTTGTTCATTCAACTTTTTAAGCGTATATGACAATGAATCATCGTTTTTCTTCAAGCGTTCATCTAAAGACTCATCATTCTTCTTCATCGTCTTGCTTAAAGATTCTTCCCAAACGCTATAAAAGTCTTCAATCTGAGGGCAACACATATAATATTTATCTGAGCTAGTATTGCTGCCAATGTTGTCTGTGCTAGTAAAAAAATCATAATATTCAACATCTATCCAATCTGCAACTCTGAAGTCGTTGCAATTGGTTTCTTTTTTTATCACATCATTGATTTTTTGAGCCAGAAAATCCCTCGCTGATTCCGAACCGAGATTTAGGTTTAAATTAGCGACTTCATCCAATGCTTTTTTAATTTTATCAATCATTCCATACCTTTAACTTTTAAGATCATATCTATAATATCATTTGTCTCATCAAACGTCCCACCAGAAAAAACACAATAATGCGGAACACCTTGCTCTTTATATTTTTCAATTACAGGCATTGTTTCGTCTCTGTAAACTTTGAATCTTTTTTTAATCACTTCAATATTATCATCTTCTCTGCCGTTGCGATCTGAAGAAATTAGAATTCTGTTAAACGAGACTTCTTCAGGGCATATAAGCTGAATGATAAAATCGGGGACTATGTCCATCTGAGTGATTTTTCTTGGATAACCATCCAAGTTCCAGCTATCCAAAGACGATAAAACTTCATGTACTGCATTTGAAACAATGTCGTCTGGCACAAGTTCACCAGAAGCCACAATATCTTTGATTGAATCATTACTTCTACAAATATCACCTGTGGAGATGTGAGAAATTCCAAAATTCTGTTCAATAAATTCAGAAACTTTTTGCTTTCCACTGCCAGGCTGTCCGATTATCAGAATCTTCATCATGTATCCCCTAAAAACATATTTAAGCAGTTAAGTTAATATTTTGGAAGAGCAGCAGATATCATTTCCCAATCAACATCCCAATCAATTGGCAAGTTATAAGACCCGTTATCGTTGACCGCCTCTGTCATGAAATCAACATGGTCTTCAATTGCCATTGATAAGCAGATGCCTGTCACCTTTGCAGTGTCAGCATCTGATCTCTTGTCTTTGACAACTTCGATCTGTAAAGAGTGAACACTTGGATCAGGACAATGTTTTCTATAGTACTGATTTAAATTATTCTTACTATTACCTGCGAAACGTCCGCCCTCAGATGCAAAGTATGTCCCAAAACCTTGAACGTATGCCAGATATCCAAAAGCATCAGCACGCCATCTGTCAGATGAGTAAGATGAATACCTTTTGTTTTTTGCGCCACCATATCCAACAATGAGGTCAAGGGCCGGATCTTCCGATATCTTCCGAGCATCATTACCACAACCATGAATCAAATAAATAAAAGATTCATGGTGCTCAGATAAAATCCTTGAAACATATTTTTCTATAGGACTCAAGAATTCATCTGTAACAACGTCTTCGAAAAGATGACTTACATTGTTGCAATTCGCCTTATCAGCAAAATAATCAAATTTTTCGCTGCGTTCCCAACCCCAGTTAATTACCGCATATGCACCAATTTCATCTGCTATCGCCTCGGTCATCTCTGCGGTGAAGTCATCGTCGGCACCATGTGGCGCAATTAACAACGCAGGAATATTCCCCTCTTTAACTGACACTCTCTCCATCATCTAATCTCTTTTACTAAAAGTTGATTTTGGCTTAATTTCCCACCAAGAGTTTTTTTCTATGATGCTTTCACATAAAAGCTTTTCTTCAATCTGCTTGGTTATTGTCTCAAAAATAGATTTTTCAAGGTCGTCATAATAGAGATAATTATATTCATTTTTAAAAAATGTTTCAACACCATTTCGAACATCTTGTTTGTTGTGATTAATAAGTCGTTTTGAGTTTCTAGGCAAAAGATGTATTACATTATCAGAAAAATCATAATAATGAATCGGGTGATGGTCTTTCCATAGTGCAATCGAAGGAGTATTAGTTGCTCCTGCAATGTGTAAAGGCCCTGAGTCGATTCCGATAAAAAGATCCATTTGTTCAATTAAAGCGGCTAATGTCGAGTTTGAGCCATGCTTCTTGCCTTCCCACACAGGATCTAATTTGCCAGGTCTAAAAATTGTTGTGCCATTTGAAATTTTTTCCTTGGCATCCCAATCAAAAACAACTGATCCGAAACCAAGATGGCTCAACTCTCTACTAATTCGCTTTATTGCGTCCTCGTTGACGTTTTTCTTGTGTGTAGAGGTAAGTCCTTGATAGTGAAAGCCGACGTATTTCTGAAAAGGTATTTTTTTTAAATACCGTTTTGCCAAAAGTCGATTGTTCGATGGGATCGCTGTCTCATATCCAAAAAGGTCACGGTCAGGTTCGATATTTAAATACTCAACCAACGATTTTGTGACTTTTGTTGCTGGAACCTGATAAGCCAAGCACGCTTCACTAGTTCTCATTGAAGCTTCCCACCATCGGAAATTAAAAATTTCATCATATGATGACTCATTAAAGTTATCAGGGCTTAAGACATTATTGCATAATCCAACTAATAAATCATTTTTTCCTCTTGGAGCAACAACATCGACTTCCCAACTGGGTCTGTACTTTTTGACATGTTTTAAAATTATGCTAAATTGAATGGTATCGCCCACGCCATGACGCATAATGAATAATACTTTTTTCATGTCATTATATATTTTTTTCATGCAAGATCTTAAACAAAAAAAAAAGCCCGCTAAAAAGCGGGCTTTTTATCTTTGCAGTCTAGAGTTGCCGTTTTCTGAATTTATCTAAATTTTCAGCCTCTGCATCTCTTCCCTGTTTTTTAAGCCATTCAATTTGGTTTTTGTAAACATCATCCATCCTATCTCTCTCGTACTCTTCAGGGGTCATTTCATGGAATTTCCTCCAATATTCTTCGCCCATTATTTCCCGTACTCGCTCCTCTCTTCTATTTTTCTCAAAATAGTAAGGATCTTGGCGATATCTTCGCAAGTCTTCCAAATCTTTTTGTCTTTGAATTTCTTTTAAACGCTTTTCTTCTTCTAGTTTTATTTCTTTTTCTGCTTGTTCTTTTTTCATTTCCCAGTATTCAGGGCTTTTTTTCCATTCTTCAATTGAATGAAATTTTTTGCCTTTATGAATAAAATATCCAGGTTTTTTAGGAGGAAGAATCCCCTTATCAATTAAATCTTGTTCTCTTTGCTTCAGTGCGTGTCTTTGTTCCGCTAAGTCTAAAGATCTGTGTCTTTTTTCAATATAGTTTTCAGTTTTGGTTCTTTTTCGGTATTCATCTTGAATTTCCCACCTAGTTCGAACTCTGCTTTCCCAATTCTCGATAGAAAGGTCAATCGCTCTCTGTCGTTGAATTTGGTAGTTTCCCAAACCTTGGAGATAAAGTCCTTGTGCGGCAGCTAGATTCGCTGCGCCATTCAAATAAGACTCTCCAACCGTGGCTGCTCTGTTGCATCCCCAAAACGTCCTTGGGACAAATTGAGCTTCGACAGAACTAGTTAATAACAACAAGCCAATAATTGGCAAAATTATATTTTTCATATCAAATCATCCTTAATTTAAAGTTATAAAATATCTATGTTTTCCCCACAAATAAAAAATAGCATGTCAATAATCAAACTGACATACTATTTTCTGGAGGGCACTCGCAAAAAAAAGATACTGTTAAAATTTAACAGTATCTTTTGAGTATTTTCAACGAACAAATTGCTTTATAAATTCCTTATCGTCCTTGTTGAATTCAATATGCTTTGGTATTTCGTTGATTGTCCAATCCGTATTCAAGTATATCAAATCTCTCTTTGAATAATTGTTTCTCAGGACGCACGTATTATTGTTGTGTATGATTGCCAGCAGCGTCATCCTTTTTTGGTACAAGTCGTTATCTTTACCAAGGCTTTCGCATTTCTGCCGCATTTCATCTAGCTCTTTCTGAATAGACATCACTATGTCTTCAAGATCTAATTGTGGCTGTTCTATTTCAGGGTCTTTCGGCTGCACTCGTTCCCAGCTATTCCAGCTATTGTTCCAAGCATTGTTTATATCTTGTAGTTTATCTTTTCGAAACTGAAATGCAATCACAACGAAAACAACAAGAATCAACACAAACAAAAATAGATTTAAAGAATTAGATTTTTTAGCAGGCTTAGACTTAACTTCTGCTTGTCCTCCTGTTGATACAGGGGCACTTTGAGTATTATTTTCATTCCTTGAATTTTCTGCGAGGCTTTGCCTCAATTTGTTTTCAAATTCATCGATCCATGACATATCATAATCCCTTAAAAAGGTTCAAAATTATGTATGCTTTTGGTGAAAATTTTAACCGTTTGTTATATTTTTTTTACTAAAAACTCAGGTACAAACAACTTTTCGTCATTAAAACAAGATTCAATTCCACGCTGACACATTGAAGATTCTGGCAAACGATCAAAGACAAATTGCTCAGGTTTGTCTGTTTCTAAGGCAGAACCTTTTTTAACACACGCAATCTGAGGATAATTGGATGTTTCATAGATCGGCACAACTTTAAGATCATTGTCTATCCTCAAAATAGCCAAGTCTGTTTTAGCAGTCCAAATCCCACATAAATCTTTCTTTTCTTTTATAGGAAATTGCAACTCCTGCCTCATCTCCAAAAGCATATTGTTCAACTGCTTTTTTGTAAGATTCTTTTTGTTTTCATTATATGCATTTCGAATCTGTCTTAATCCTTCAATTTTCAGGTTATAACTACCTTTTAAGTTATTACAAATAGAACACATGGTTTGATAGTTTGAATGAATATTTTCTCCACCATGAGATCTCGGATTAATATGATCTTTTGTCATCAGAACCATAGAACCATCCCAATGAACTGCATAGAAATTAAAGTGAGGCGACTTATCGTTAGGATTTTGTTCTAATATAAACTTATTCCCAACAATGCCACACGACACACAGCTAGGGCAGGCTTTAAATATAAAGTATCTCTGGCTATTCATTCTGATGCTGTGGCATGAGCCATCAACAAAATAGTCTCTACGTTCTTCTTCGTTGGTTATAAATGGAAAAACGTCATTGACCGCAAAAGATCCGATAATTTTCTTTTGACGACGAGGTTTTAGGTTGTCTATTTTTAAAATACGTCCAGAAACTAAATTGGGCAACATTTTTTGTAACTGAACCGATGCTGCTTTTACTACATCTGGCTCTCTCGTTTCTATTTCCCACTGGACTGTGGCTGTTATTTTATGCTTCATATTACTCGTGAAAATCTGAAAAACAGATCATATAGATATAGATATTTAGCATGATTTGATTACAAAATCAATGCAGAAAGGCAAATTCAATGAAAATCCCTAAACTTAAAAACTTTTGCAGAATTACGAACAAATTAAACATTGCTTTGTTGGTAATTCTTTGCAGCACCGCTATTTTCTGGAACTTAGATAAAAAAACCCCCTTGAAGACGGGTTTTACGTGGGACAAAAATAGCAAAAATATAGCAGCAATTTTCACAATGACAGATGAAAATGGAAGAAAAAGAAACATTCAGCTAATGGAGTCTGTCTTTGAAGATGGAAAATTAGGGTTTCAATCAAAGTCATTCCACAACAAATCATCTACTTTTATTTATGAAAAGATGACACAACTCGCTAGAGATGTTGGAGAAAACGGAACACTGCTGATCTATTTGAACTCTCACGGTGGAGGAAGTGGCTCAAAATTCGGAATGACCGCCTCTGATGGCTGGTTTAAATTCAGCAAAGCTCTAGATGCTATTGCGGAGGGAAGAAAAGTAAAAAGACTAATCGTTTTAATTGACACTTGTCACGCAAGCGGAGGAATAGAAGAGGGGTTTGGAGATGGAGAAATAAAAATTGATCCCAAGACGGGTCTTGCAAAGCTAATCATTAAAGAAGGCAAGAAAACTTCTTCACTTTTTGAAAATGAATTAAGCCTAAACAACGAGGCATATGAAGAGTGCCTGATCATTGCTTCATCTTCTGTTGAAGATTTATCTGTACGTGGAGCGTTTGCCTATAGATTGTCAAAGGCATTTGAAAATGCGAAATCAAATGAAGAAATAACCGTTTTAGAATTTATGAAAAAATTTGCATCCTTACATACAAACACAAGGCAAAAACCGCATTATAAATCATTGCCGAATGAAATGATTCTAAATGAACCTTTGTTTTACAACGCTTTGATTAGAAGAATTCCAATAATTGACAGAGATACAGGAGACCAATATCCGCTAGATTACATTCCAGTGCCTGATGAGTAATTTGCCTCAACACCTATTACAATTTAGAACTTTAACGAAATTTTCCATCAGCAATTAAATGCGCAGTCCATCCAATTATTGATGCAATAATATATTTCCAATAGTTTCTGAACATATCGATCCATTCAATCTGATCGGGCGTGTATCCAAAAACAATATATCCAAAAACTATAGCAATAAAGAATGGGAAAATAAAAGGTGACCAAAGCTCATGCGTCCACCCCCTATGCTTGTGAAGCAATGGAGATATACACACAATTGCTAACGCAATTGCGTGCTTATCCATGCCTTTGTAGCTCAACACAAGCAAAGTAACTGTGAGTGCCCTGTAGAACCATCGCTGTGGTATAGAGTTGGTATCAAGATCTGGGAAGAAAGAGAACGCCAAGGCAACAGGGATCACCAGAGGCTCAAATACACCATCTATCGAAGTTGCCAAAGAGGCAACAATCAAAGACGCTACACCATATTTTGCATGACCTTCAAATTTCATGTTTAACCGCCGTAAAGAAAAAAAAGCTGACTGATTCGATGCGAGAGTTTCAACGAATCAGCCAGCAAGTCCCCAGTATATTCTTTATCGGCGGTTTATCGTCTGAGGATTAATGTTTTCACTCAGTTTTGGAAAAAAGCTTTTGGAGTTTAGAAAGATTCTCTTGAAACAAATCTTGTTGCAATGAGTTTTCTGTTTTTTCCAAGTCATACCCAGTCCAGATATCTTTATTCTGCTGATATCTCTTTTGCATCATTTCTACTCTTTTTGACCGAATCTCTTCGCTCGCCTTTTTAGAAGAATTAAACTTAGATGATTTTATTTTTTCTTCTGCTTCTCTGAGTCTTTTTATTCTTCCTATTTCATAGCATGAAACTTTGATGTCAAGTTTAGAAAGATAATAGATAACCTTTCGACGACCTACTTGAAACTGATGATTCTCAATGTTCCACTGATCTGCCAACTCTTGAGGCAGCTTGCCTCGCCATCTTTCTTTCAAAAAAATTTCAAACTTAAGCCTGACGTGCTCTGGAAACCTTGGGTGTTTCTTTGGGTTTGTTTTAGCAAGCCCAAGCCTGCATATCTTTTTTTGAATGGAGTCTATGGAAAACTTCTTGGGAAGAGCTTGTATTTTGAATATGTCACGGGCTGAATGTCCCTGTTTGCAAAGACGCTCCAATGCTTTTACGTTCCTTTGAGTCCACTCAAATCTAGGCTTTCTTTTATGAAGCCCTAGTGAAATCCTTTTTCTTTCAATAGTCTTTTGAGACCTGCCTGTGATTGGTTTTCCGGCTTTTAAAAGATCAATCTCTTCCTTTGTCCAAGGAATATAAAGACGATCTGGCTTTAGATTTAATTCCCAAATTTTCCTTCTAATTGAATCCTGAGAACGTCCCTCAAGATTCAATTTTTCGCCTTTTGCAATTCTTTCCAACTTGGAAATTTCAGAATCGGTCCATCGATTACCGGACATTTAAAAATCCTTTATATTAATAGGTTTACATCATTCATAATCCTATTTGTTTTCCTTGTTTAAGTCAAGGTATATCTTCTTGTTTAGAACTCAAATCAAGTGTTTGTGCATCTACAAAAAAAAGCTCCAGAAATTGAATTCTGGAGCTTTTTAATTACGATTTAACGATGCTACGATACTTGGACGTTTTCAGCACATGGGCCTTTTTGTCCTTGAGCTTCGTTAAAAACGACTCGCTGTCCTTCACGAAGCTCGTCGAATCTCACGTTTTCAAGGCTAGAAGAGTGAAAGAACAAGTCCTTATCTCTGCCTACGTCGATGAAACCGAAACCTTTGTCGGTGAGCCGTTTAATTGTGCCTTCAGCCATGTTTTTCTTTTCCTAGAATTGTTTAAAAGAGAGGGGTTTTAATTTACAAAATTCAAGCAGTTTGTTGCTGCCTGTAAATCTTTCGAGCAGTAGCCTTATCGACATTGTGCTCTTTTGCAATTTCTTCAACCTTAGACCAGTACTTCTTCTGATTCTTTCGAATCTTAGCTGCACGTACAGGATCGGCAGGTTTCTTTTTGGGTGGATTCGTCAGAATATCTGAAATTTCTGAACGACTCTTATAAATTTCACGGGCTTCGCCCATGCTGCAATTTTCTTGATTTGAAATTTTCTTAACTTCTCGCCAATAAGCAGTAACACCACTAGTGTTGTGTCGCTTTTGCTTCTTCGAAGTGCTGGAAATTCGTTCAAGGCTTATTGTATACCCCAAAGCTTCCAGTCGTCCTTGCATCGATTGAATTGAATCACAAATCGAATTCAACTCAGTCTGGATGTCTTGCGAAAACTCTTTGATTGTAAGGATCTTTTTCAAGGTGGTCTCCTTTAGTGAAAGAAATGTTCATAAACGTTCATGAACGTTGAATTTACTCATTAACTCCAAGTGCGACTCCAAGAATCTTTGCCGCCTCTTGAATTTTTCGTGTATTCGCACTATCGAGCGAATCGCTAACTGCAAACTTAACAGATCGCAACTGAACCTGTGGCTTCACCACAGAGAGAATCGCATCTAATTGGTCTACACTGTGAGCGTAGGTACATGCTCTGTTCAGAAAACCACTTTTGACAGTGACATTAGCATGACTAGTAACCAAAAGGCTACGTTCTTCATCAGTAAACGCATCGCTCATCAATATAGACTGAAGTTTAGCTGCCGCAGCTTTTTCTTGATCGGACGCTTCGATCCAAGCACCATCTTGTTTCCGTCCAATCAATAGATGATTAAGAGGCTTAATGCCAGTCATCGGAGTGAAATCTAATTCCTCGTCAACTAATCGCTCTGCATCTTCTTGCTTAACGTCTTGATCGACCAGAGTATCTACAGCATCGCTTGCATTTTCAGCATCTACTGAAAGCTTCGACACAACGACAAACTGACCCGAACAATCAGTCTTATCTGGGTCTCCATCGTTCTCTGAGCCATTGACACTAAGCGATGGATTTTTTGGCTGAGTCTTTTGGTTCCACATAAACTCAATAAACTCACGCCAAGCAACATCGATAAACTCGCTACGTGTTTGACTGAAATGCGATTTGAAATAGTCACTCAACTCTTTAGCAGGAGCAAAATTTCTAAATGCATCTTGAGCACTGTCTGAAAGGTTTAGTTCAGGCCGAGCCTTTGAAGAACCTTTCTTCTTCTGGGTAGCGACTCCTGCGAGTTGCCCAAGCATGGACGCAACATCTAGTCCCTCTTTATTGTCTCTATCCGCAGAGGGAATTTTTACTTTGGTTTCTTTGCTGCTCTTTGTTTTTGTCTTAGCCACAAAAATCGCCTTTCTAAATAGCATTTGTTTCGGGTTAACATTAATACTATACGACAATTTTTGTGGTTGTAAATCAATAATCTGGATTTACAAGTCTTAATCCACTAATATGGGCGTTGTTGTTTATGTTTATGCTGTATCCGTTTAACTTAGCCGCAGCTTTTGTGTTGAAATACCGATTTCCAACCTGAATGATAGAACCTAAGTAAACGTCTTTCCTGTTAAAACAATTTTCCAAAAAAACTGATACCGCCTCTGTTTCAGATAAACCAAAAATTTTCTCATGTTGGTTTCCTGAGTCAACCTGATAAGACATCATCTATCGCTCCGTCGCAAGAAAAGAAAGTATACCCTAAGTTAAGATATAGTATGGAGCAGTGTATCAGACTGTACGTGTGTGTCAATACCCGAATGGCTTCTTCCTGTTGCTATCAGTCTTTCTTTTTAGCCTGAAGATCGAAGGGTCATCGACCTTTTGTTTCTTTTCATTCAGGCCGTCGAATCTCTTCAAGCAATCAGTGATATCACTGACTGCTTTTTCTCCAACATTCGTGATTTGAGAAATCTCTTTTCTTGTAGAATTGAGCAAATCTTCAACAGTATCGATCCCCTCTGTTTCTAAAGCGTTTATCACACGGTAAGATAGGTTTAAATATTCCAAAACAGTGATACTATCACCATCAAGAATAGATTTTTGGAGAGCCTCAATCGTGTCTAGGTTGAGTTCATAATAGATCAATCCAAAAAATGGTTTTTCGTTAATCATTTGCTCTCCTTGATTGGCCAATGTGTAATTTCTTCCAAATTGTCAACATCACCTTGGAAGATATATGTTAACACAAGTCTGTCCGTCTGGTACAGATCGACTGACTGACGCTTGTAATAATGAGGATGACCCTCAATGGTGTCTAAATCTTTCAAGCATTTTTCATTTGTTGCCCAAAGCTCGCCCTCAATGCTCTTTCCATCTTTGTGATCTTCGATCAAAGCAGGGTAGCTGCCGACATTGAACAACCTATATTGGGGCAAAGTTTTTCTGATTCCTACAAAAACTCCATGCATGCACTCAGCACGACATTCGCCCCTTTTCAGTGTTCCATAAATAAAAATGTGCATTGTTTTTAATTTACAAGATGGGTTCTTATGTTCTTTGAAAAAGATCGTTTACACCAAAGATGCGTTCTGATGATATCTCGCAATATTCTTTTTCTAGGTCTATTCCGATGAAGTTGCGGTTTAGGCTTTTGGCAATCTTCCCAGTTGTTCCACTTCCCATAAAGGGGTCAAACACAGTATCCCCTTCGCTGCTCCATGAGAGTATATGATCGTGAGCTAATTGTTCAGGAAATATGGCAGGATGTTTGAAAGCGATCCTGTCTTTTGTGCTGTGTCCTTTGCCCGTTGTGACATACCATATATTTCCTTTTATTTTATCTTTTCCAACGGGCTTTCTCTTTTTCCCACTTCTGGCCGATCTGTTCTTTTCATTTGTTTCTGAGAAAAAGCTATTTTTTCGTGCGGTTGACTTCTCTGGGTATTTACATGGAATCCTGATGGGGTTGAAAGTTTCAGGTTTTCCTTTTGACCAGACGAACATATATTCAAAATCTTGCTCGTATCTGTTGTGGTTCTTGGGCAAGGCGTTTTTGTGGTATATCATGGTATCATGCAGTCTGAACCCGCATTTGATTGCCCACAGTGCTTGTTTGAAACTGGTTCCTGTTTCACTCCCTTTTATTGTCGCATCGCCCACCACCCAAACGACAACGCCACCTTTTTTGGTGATTTTATAAAGGCTTTGGATGCAATCTTTCCAGGCTTGTTCGTTCCATTGACTATTGTTTCCATTGTAACTTCTGAGATTGTCATATGGGGGAGAGGTGATGGTTAGATCAATGCTTGATTTCTTCATCGCCTTCATGTATTTTAGGCAGTCGCCATTAATCAGATTTATCATCAAACATCCATAAGTAAAAAAATTTATATTTTTAAACTTATAGCATATTTGAGTTTTTCAAGTCAACTGCGTTTTAACAAATTCATTTTTTCATCAAAGTGCAAAGAAGACAATTCGTCTAAACACACAAATAAAGTTGATTCAATTTTCAAAGATGAAGATGTTCCTTGAAAAATTAAAGCTCCTCCATCGTTGCATTGAGTGCTTCTAAGATCGTCAGAACAAGCAAGAAGCTTTAGGTCTGTATCGTTCAGATCATACTTATTTTTAGCACAATCTAAAATTTCATCAAAGTTCCAACTACGTTTTATTTCTTTCCCATCCTCTAAGAGAAAATGAAGCTTGGACATAAAGTCTCTGTGATAGTGCCCAAAAACCCAAAGCTTTGGCCGGTGCGACCAAAGCATTGCCTCAAGACCTTGATTTGTACGAGTTCTGATCACCCGACCGGATGGCAACATCCCTGCTGACGAAAAATATTCAACAACACTTAACGGCGCAGAATGAGTTGCCATAAAAGATGGCTGTTGACTCGCAAAGTCTTGAATTGCATTCTCCATTTCAGCAGTAGACAACTCTTCTTCTTCAAACCAATCGTAACCAATCTGTCTATGGTCTTGATCAATCGACCAAGCACCTCTGGTGAAAAACAATTTGTTTGACAGGTCGTCAGAAGGACTTGATTCTGGTATCTCCCAAGTCCCCCAATCTCCCAGGTGATTTTTTGGAAGAAAAGGAAATCGACAAGCATTTGCATCAACCGAATCATAA
>JAAHTH010001494.1_pt2 | contig 14581 bp, 17 predicted proteins | sample 6116091 | NCBI WGS metagenome assembly JAAHTH01 (sample SAMN13939990, study PRJNA603662) | sponge metagenome | isolation source: marine sponge | host: Mycale hentscheli | place: New Zealand | collected 2006
TAAATTGTATGGAACCAGTGGGTCCACTGGCACTTAACGCTGAATCTTGATCTATATATGCCCAAGGAAAGTCGCTCATTTCCGCGAACCTCCTTTAAATACTATTGACACCTAGATAGACATGAAGATTACCAGTAGCACTATTGTTATAATCTGTACACTGGACAGCAATTCTTTCAATACCCTCGATGTTGAAAATATTATAAAGGTCCGTGTTATTGGGTGTAACTATCGCTATAGCACTGCCAGATCCATCCGTGACATCTAATACGGTTATAATACCCCATTCATCAAAAGCGGCGTGATATCCCCACAATTGAATAGTAACATTGCCACCTGTTGCGTTGTTTTTCACTAAGCAGTGTAATGTTTTTTGCAATCCAATATTTTTATACCCATCTGAATCCGCAGTGGGCGCTGATGTAGCTTCGGTAATTGTGTATGCTATTTGTTCTGGCTGGGGAACACCAACAGCATCTGTCGCAATGTTTTGAACTGTACGGCTTCTTCCTCCAGCCCTATATGCGGTAAATGTTTGTGGCATATTATAAAACTCCTAATATTTCTTTATAATTAGTTCTTTTTGTCTCTTAAGTTCTTGTTTTTTGCTTTTTCTCTTTTAATACGATTGTTTCTTTCGTTGCGCTCGTCTGATGGCTTGCGATAATAACGACGACGACGGACCTCATTTAAGATGCCAGCCTTTTTAACCTTGCGAGTGAAGCGACGAATCATACGCTCAGGTGTATCATTAACCCTTTTGCCTCGCCTATTGTTCTTAAGTGGTTTTACTGTTAAATTAGATGCTCTGCTCATTTTATTTTTCCTGACCAATTTTTATTTACGCCGCCGAATAATTGGCTAATGTCAACGCCGGAATCAGTTGGGTCCACACCGGAGAGAGGATCACCATTTTTTGACTCTGTAGGGGCAGAACTTGGAGTGGTGCCTGCAAAAAGATCAACACCATTATAGGCATCTTTGCCAACAGCATCTAACATTCGTTTTCTCGTTTCTTGCAATTTTTGTTTAGCAACGCGGTTCTCTGCTTCATAATCTCGTTGTGGTGGGGCAGGCTTCTTGGCTTCAACAATTGTTTGTGCTCCGAGACCTTGTGCCACTTCAGATACAATATTAGATAAGATACCCTCTTCAAAGATTACCTCTTTAATGCACTCTTTGATAAGGGGTTTGAGAACTTGTCTTAGTTCTGATTTTTTCATTTTTCCCTCAGTATATCATTCAATGCTCTGTTAATACGATCAGCCTTAGTAATAATGTTGGGCTGTTTGCTTTCCTGCATCATAAAAGCGCCTGTAGTTGAGGGCTCGGATACAAAGTCAAAACAAATCAATTGGAAGTCCTCTTCAACAATTGTCTGTCCGCCTTGCTCGTGGACTGATCCCATACCTCGGGAAGAGATGCCGAGCTTTACTCCAGATTCTACAAGAGAGCGGAGAATCTGACCAGATGGTGTATTTAAAATTTGTACTTTACCCATAACAGCATCGCCATCCCACCAAACTTCAGTTACAAGGTGGGCTGCGTTAGCGAGATTAATGACTGCGGAGTCTGGATGATCCAACTCTCCAAGTGCTCGTCTTTCACGAACAAGTTTTTTGTAGTTATCAACTTCGCGCTCCAAGATGGGCTTGCTATAAACGCGGCGGTTTCCGTTTAGATGGTTTGCTCTTTGCATGACACCTGTAAGAAACATAGCGTTATCCTCTTTGACCATACGCTTCTCTTCTTCGGTCAATAAGTCATCACAAATCCCGTTAGGGCAAAGTTCGTAGTATTCTGTTAATAAATATTTGTTCATCTTTTTATCCAATTGCGGGCGCAACCCGCGTGAGTTAGGATCCCTTGCAGCAACGTCTCACGGGTTGTAACATCCACTTGTTTGTCCAGTTATCCATTGTTTACTCCTATCTGTATACCCTTGTCGCTGAATATCATATTAAAGATATATGATGTTCCTGACGACAGCCAACCTAAGATTAATAAGTTGACGAGGTTATACTCGTATGTAAATAGTTCTGTCCAACCATTTATTCCAAACAAAAGAACGCCAACCCAAAAGCCAACGCACATAGGGCAAGAAAAAAGATCGCCAAACCAGCCAGTGGTTGGACGAACCTTGTTAAAGATGCTTCCGTAAACAAGTATCTGTGTTAGCCCATAGGCGGCTAGCACAAAATATATTAAGCTCATTTTAAGTCCTGTACATCATGTTCATACCATACGGACCTCTAATCCATCCTGGTCTGATTGAACCCTTAACGGGTTCTTGCGGAACCTCTCCGAGTGGTGTGGAATCTGTTGCAGTGGGCTCGGTAAGATAATCATCAACTGCTTTTTCAAATTCTTCAATGTGTTCAAAGTATGGTTGTTCTTCAAGTATGAATTTGTTAATTCCAAGAAGTGCCAGTTGGATCATATCATAGTCTTCATTCAAAAACATTTGGGCTTCCATTGATCCATAGACATAGCCAGCATGTACCGACTCTGGTTTGATAATTCCCTCATTTCTTAATAATAAAAACAATCGGTCTTGCGTATCGTATACCTCTTCATTGGTACGATGTTTTGCGAGGGCTAAGATTTTACTACTGTCTGGATAGATAACAATGTCCACATCTGGATGATCTTCAACAACAAGTTGATTTCCCATGGTCTTGCGAACTTTTAGCTTGATATCTTCTTTGATGCCAAGTTTCTCTGGTTGTTGTGGTATCTTAACAGTAATGCTCATTATGCTGAAATCTCGTGAACTAAGTTCTGAATCTTAAGAACCTTTTCGACAAGGTTCTTGTCAACGGGAGTATTTCTAAACTCCTCGATCATGTTGATGACCGAATTGGTTGATTCGGTCATAGTGCCATCTGACTTGACCTCATCTGTGTTTAGAGCTTTTTGTAAGGCTACATGAAGTCTGCCAAGCTCCTCGTTAAGATAAATTTTCATATCGGTATCAGAACTAAACGAAAGAATATAGCGATTTAACAATTCTTTTTGTTCTGAAAGTAAGCCCTCGCCATAGGCTTCATTGAATTTACTGGTGAAAGTTTTAAACACAATATTATCAATTGGTTTCATTTCAGTCTCTGGCTCTTTGGTTGTATCAGAGGTTAGAGTCTCTAAAACATTTTGTTCTAAGATAACCCCTTTTTTAATTCCGGCAGCGCTGGAATCTGCACCAAATAGTTGTGATACAGTTGCAATGCTTTTATAATTTGGGACAAAGTTATTATAAACTGCTGAACCAATTTCTTTATTGATTCTATTAATCACGGAGCTTTGTGCATCATAAATCTCCTGCACATCGAGCGTGGCATATGCCTCACGAATCTTGTAAAGTAATTTCTCTGCCGTGATTGAATCTAAATCCGTTGATTCAAGAATTGTTTGATAAAGTCTTAATTCTTGTCCAAGAATCTTATTCGAGGAAAACGATTCCTTCAAAATATCAATGATATTATTTTTGCGCTTTTTATCTTGCGAAACAACTGCCTTTGTCATCTCTCTGACGAGTGCTTCATATAAAAAAGCGGTATTTCTCTTCTTATTGTGTTTTGTTTTTGCCATGTGTATCACCCAACTTGCTGTTATCCAACTCCGTAATTAGTTTCTTCATCTCTTGTTTGACCTCAAATAATCTTCTTTCTTCTAAATTATCCGCTGGTTTTTCATCTTCTTGATATAATCCAGCCTTTCTGAACTCTCCTGAAAGATTTCCAAGGTGTCCTAAAGACTCATAGCCCTTGCCGCCTGGGTAGGTTGTGCGAGGTGTTGCTATCTCTACTCCGCGTGACTTTGAGCGAGTGCGCCTTTTGTTTGGTCCACTTTTACCCATGCGCCTTTGGTCGTCTCGTTTACCAGGGGCTGCGAGAAGCGTATCATCTGCCGGTTCTTCTGCGGGCTCATCTGCTACGGGTGCTGTGTCCGCTCCAGCTTCATCTCCGCCAAGCAGATCGTCAATGTCTCCAGCATCGCCAAGATCTTCAGTGTCTCCACCCATGCCTCCGGCTTCGCCTTCAACTGCGGCTGCAACGCCTTCAAGTTCTGCATCAAGGCGACGATCAAAGAACATCTCTCGCTGATTGCGGATAAACTCTTCTTCGGAAAGATTAAAGATGTGGTCAGCAACCCAACGACGAGAAAAGAATCCATCGGTAGCAGTGGCTGCAACATCAAACTTTGTTTTCCAATGTTCAAGTTCTTGAAGTTCTGCGAGCTTTGAGGGGTTGTTGAGGGACAGCTTAAAGCTAATAAGATCTGATCCTGTATATCCAAGTGTATAAAGGTGGATAATTCCAACCTTTTCTAATTCTGCAATAATGGATCGCTGAAGACGCTGGATTGTTCTCGCGAAACGAATATCTTTTTGTGCGAGTGTTGTCTTATCCTCGTCTGCACCCTCCATATTAGTTAGGTACGATGCGGGCACCTTAAGTGCGGAGAACAATTTATCACGGAGATATTTTACATCGTCAATATCGCCTGTGTATGTTCCACCTGGGAGGTTCTCAATGCGAGAAGACACGCCTCCGCGAACGGGAATAAAGTAGTCCTCCTCGGTACTCATTGGATTGTAGCGAAGATCGACACGACCAGTGTTGGAATCAACAACTTGGTTGCGCTTCATCTGAGTCATAACTTTTTGCATGTAAGTTTCAACATCATTTGGCGCGACATTTCCAACATCAATATAAAATACACGGCGCTCAGGAGCGCGGACGATGCGGTAAGACATCATAGCATCTTCAAGCAAGATTAACTGACGGAAAATACGGCGTGCAGGTTCAAGCACGGAGGTTCCGTAGGGGGCATACTTGTCATTGCCAAGAATGCGGAAGTGAGCCATTTGCCAATTTTCAAATGTTAGTCCACCAGAATTCCACTGGAATTGTACATACTTAGGGTTACTTTTGTCTTCACCTTCAAGCCGTTCAATTTCGTGGGTGGGTAACCCAATTGCCGATGTGACACCAAGTCTTTCATCGATATCAAGGTATAAAAAGAAGTCGCCGTATTTGCACATCGAACGACTCCAACCAAAAAGATTGAAATCAATGTTAAGTACAGTATGATAAAGCTCGCTGAGAACTGCTTTAATCTCCTCGTTATGACACCTGATTGTAAGAAGTGGCTGGAGGTCTGATGAGGTTGTCATCTCATCGGCATAGATATCGAGAGCAGAGGCAATCTCTGGAGTGTATTCCATTTGCTCAAAGTCTTGATACCTTTCTGCTCGCAACTGGTTAGCCATGATAGCTGTAGAAAGCTGCTCGAAAGGATTATAAGAAGATTTCTTGAAGTTTAAACCAGAAGCAGATTGGAACTTAAATTTGTCCAACTGAACACGGGAAAGTTTTCGACTTGTCTGTGTTCTGTAGTTTACAAGTGGACCAGAAAGCAAACGTGTAAGTTGCCTAAAGAGTGCCGATTCATTATTTTTTGGGTTTCTTTTATTATCTGCCATGTTTATCCTTTAAAGAGCCAGCCAAACTGTTGCATATTTTGCATTGCTTTTTGACGTTGTTCTAACGTGTTATCGTCTGCTCTGTATCCCTCTTGTCCTTTAATCTGTGTATTTAATCTTGTTGAAGCAACAAACATTGAATCAACAAACGCTTCTCTGTACTGCTGCTCTAATTTCCCTGCTTCAAACGCCGTATCTCTTACCCAACAACCTATCGCGAGAGCCATAGTCAAGTCATCATTGTAACTTCTCATTGCCTCGGGGCGACCATTGTTCCAAATAAAAGTCTTGAACTCGTTAAGAGTTCGCGAAGAATATATGGTAATTAGTTTATTTCTTATGAATTCTTCCATTTTTGCGATTATAAGTGGACGTGTCTTGGAGGTAGTTGAAAATCCAGCGATAGCATTGGACATATGTTCACCGCGAACTTGCTCTACATACTCGTGAGTTGATTTAACAGAGAAGTATATATTATTATAACCCAGTTCTTGCAGTTTTGATAATACTGCAAAGCCAACTGAGTTGTTTTCTACAACGACCATTCCATTGTTATACTCTTTGCCTATGCTGTTTAGCATATCGGCGTAGACATCGGGCGTGGGTTTGCCTTGGTATTCTGCGACAAGCTCCATTGTCTCAAGCTTTATAACATGTAGCGTAGAACTATCTTTTCCATCACCTCGTGCTACATCGGCTGAGAGTAAGTAATTGCAGCCATCGACCGCCTTTTCCCAAATCCAAAAATTGCGATCAAATCCTGTGCGATATAGAGGTTCCTTGATCGTACTTTCAATCCAAGTCAAGTCATCTGGGTGGATGACCGTTTCACCGGACATATTGAAGTTACACTCCAACTCCTGTGCGATCTGGCGACGGGACATGTTCCTGGTTTCTTTTTCGAACCACTCCGTGTCCCGCTCAGGATGAACCTCCCAAGGAAGAATAGTTGGAAAGAAATCGTTCTGCTGTTGCTCTGCATCAATATAGGCTTGGTGAAACCAGTTACCAACACCATTTGGTGTAGATAGGGCAATGCAGCGTCCACCTGTTGATAGCGTGGGGTACAAACCAGTCCACAATTCATCAAGCCCCTCAACATGGGCAGCCTCATCGATGACCAACAAGGAGAGTGCTTCCGAACGACCGGCATCTCCTGATGTTGAGGAAGCTTTAATCTCAGAGCCGTTTGATAGCACAAACGATGCTCGGTTGTCAATATCAATGTTTGCTATCTGCAACCAAGGAGGCAAGTTTTTAATAATATGTTTGACCTTCTTTACAAGGTTTCCTGCCGTCTGGAACTTAGTTGCGATAACCAAAATGTTTTTGTTGCGGTGAAAAAGCATCATCCACGCAACATAAGCAGCCGTTGTGGTTGAAATACCCAACTGGCGTGCTTTGAGAATTACATTGAACCGATGATCATTAAAATCCCTTAACAACTCTTGTTGAAAGGGATATAGCTTAAATGGAATCAACCCCTCAAGCGGGTGGGAGATTCTTGCGTAGTTGTCAATAAAATAGACTGGATCTTTGCCGCTTTTCAGTATCTCTTTTACTATTTCTTTCTTAGTGAGTTCAAAGGACATCTAACCATCGCTTATTGTTTGCCGAGAGAGATAAAATCACGAATGGACTTATCAAGTCGTTCTTCCGATGGCAAGCCAACTTCAATAACATCAGCAAGGTTTCCGACTTTATAATTGCGCTTTCCAGTCACAAAGACACGAACCTTTGAAGTGTTTTGTACAAGCACATCAACATCGCCTTCAGCGGTAAGGGTAAGTGCATCGCCTGTAATCTTCTTGAATTCTTTCTTAAGAAAATTGGCAACATTCTGAATCATTTCTTCCACATCTGCTTCGATATCACCAGCGTATACATCTTTGAGCTTGATATCACTTTGATATGAGATTGTAAGAATTGGACCGCTCATGCGAACGTTAAATCCATCAACAACACGAGAATCAATAATAGGATCTCCCTCTTCTCTTTTAAGCCCGATCTTTCGCGCCTCTCCATCAAGGGAGTATTTTTCGTCCTGAGAGCCATCATAAGCATTTGCTGCTGCTTGTGAGATTCCTCTAACGATGTCTAAAACTGAAGCCATTATTTATTTTCTCCTTGGTTCGGACGCCATCCGGTCGTCCAACGGTCTTCTCTTCCTTCTACATGTGTGATATAACACACGCGACAACAAGTGTATTTTGTCATGTATACATTATCCCTTGTATCAAAAGAATAAGTATTACATACAGGACAAGACCTATTGCTATCTTTATTAAGTAGTTTTTTTGGCAGTAAAACTCCCTCTACTTCTACTTTTTCAAGTTTTTCTGATATCTTATCCAACTTCTGGTTCAATAACTTAAGTTGTTCGAGGTAATCTTCCTCTTTTTGTGGGTTCCAGTCGCGCTGTGGGTGTTGCACAGTTTCTGCGCCATACTTTTCTGAAATAGCATGTTCAATTGTTAGTGCGTGATCTGGGTCTCGTTTTGGTTTACTCATTGTGTTATATTTGTTGCTGCGTAAAAAGTTCCTAAAGATAGCCCGATGCCTACAACTACTCCTCCTGCTAACCACCATTGATTGTTTTTATTTGGTTGGTCAAGAGCCATCTCTCTATAGGTATTTATCTCGTCATTCTTGATATCCATTAAAAGTTGATGTTTTTCTTCTAATGCATCGTAACTTACCTGGAGAGTATCCAGTTGTAATTTCATTTCAGTTCTTGCTTTTGAGACCTCGTACTCAATTTGTAAATCACACTCTTCTACCGAAAATTGACTATCTGCAATTAATTGTGCAAGGGCTGCGGGATTGAACAAAGTACCAGCAAATGGTGCTGATTCTCCACTATCAAGGTTTGTATACCTTGGCTCTTCTGAGTCTTGTGCGAACAAGGGAGCAGGAAATACCAAACCAAAAGTTAGTATTTGTGCGATAATTTTATTCTTCATATTTAAATCCGAATTCTTCTTGTAAAATTTTGTTGATATTCTCTGGATCTGATTCGTACATTTTCACAAGTTCAAGATACCGGGAGCGTTTTTTGATACCAAGCTGATGCTTGTCACCAGCGTACTTCTCTTCAAGTTTCCTAATGTCTTCGTTATGCTTCTTGATTACCTCATCTCTTTTTTGAATCTCTTGTTTATGAGAATCTTCGATAACCTGAACTTCTTTCTTGTAATTTTCAATCGTCGTGTCCAAGACTTTTTTATAGGCTCTCACATTTTTTCTGGCTATCAAAAATACAACAAGAGTCCAAAGCGCGAGTGCAAGAATTTTCCAGTGGTGCTTGCACCAAACCCATGCTTTTTTAGAATATAAGAGAAGTGTTAACCAGGTCATCATCCGTGCCTATATGTGTGCATGGCGTCAATAGCACCTTGTGTGCCAATATAAACCATAGCGATCATGCCCCAAGTGTCACTGGAGAGATCGCTCCATAACATTAATCCCGTTGCGGTAAGAAATGTAAATAATTTTCTGGAGATGGCTTTTGCCATCACCTTGTCTAAAATTGCTTGTTTGCTCATAATAATTTCCTTTATACGTTAATTCTAAAAAGCTGATAAATAAATTTTCTAATTAATAATTGTTTTTCTTCTTCGGTCTCTGCTTCTGCGAACCCGTAATTATAACTATTCTTCTTTTTAGAAATAAGCTGTTGATTTTTTTCCTCTTCTCTTTTCATCCAGCGTGTTTGTTGTTTGTAGTTACGAGGTGTTGATACTGCATATCTTTCGGCTATGTCTATCAGAGCATAGTATCTTTTTTGGTCGAGAGCCTCGTTAGCCTCTACAAAATGTTTTGCTCTTAGCTCTTTTTCTTCATCTGGCAAAAACTTGTTTATCCTGTCTGGATGAAGTTTTAAGGCAAGTCTTTTAAACAATTTTAAAAAAGAGTCGTGGATCGCGATTTCATCTGATGTCATTTGATATTCCTCGCTTTCCTCTTGGTTGTTTTCAAAAAGTGTTATTGAAGTGTCGCCAATGCTGCCAGACAAAATAAATTCGTCAGTATCCTTTTCTGGTATTTTTGCTTGCTCGTAATAATTTTCTAATCTTGATTTGTTCTCTTGCTCAAGTGATGGAATGTTAATATTGTTTTCAGCACAAAATCGACGATAGTATGATTCAAATTCTGTTGCCGCCTCTCTTGAAACCTCTGATACATAATTCAATTCTTCGTATGAGTATCTTAGTTTAGATAGTGTCCTCTTCCATTGTAAATTTTTAACCGCTGACATGTCCTATATAGAATCATACATTGACTTTTGCGTAGCCATTTTCTTTTTCAACATTGATAACATAGTCAACACAATCTTTTAGCGTATCAAGATGCGAAATCAAGACGACGATCTTATAATAGTTCTTAACCATGTCCAGAATACGAACAAAACCATCCATGTTTTCGGCGTCAAGTGCTGTTCCAGGCTCATCCATGATAAACACATTTGGAGTTGGCAGGTTGCTTACTTGTAGCAGTGCAAGGCGGATAGCCATAGATGCGATGGTCTTTTCAGCACCAGAGCCCATTTCAATAGGGCGTGGCTCGTGGCTTGGATGTTTAATATAGACATTCAGCCTGTTGCCTTCGTTCTCGAAGAACACTTCAAAGTTTACAATATTCGCAAGAATCTTTGCGATCTCTTCGTTGATTGCTGGTAGCTTTTTCTTGATAATATCATAAGAGATTCCGCTGGAATGCATGCATCTCATAAACAGGTCATAAGCAGAGTATTCTTCACGGAGATCTGCAAGGTCTTGCTTTTGATCTGCGAGATTCTGCAATTTTTGTTCATAAGAACCATGAAGTTTATAAAGCTCGTTTAGCTCTTCTTTGCAAGCATCACACGCTTTTTGAGTTCTACTAACGAGCACAGCGTGTTCATTTCGTTTTGCAACAAGTGTTTCAAGGTTCTCAATTGCTTCTTTGTTGTCCTCGTAAAGTTGAATGTTCTTTTCAATGCCAACAATTTCGTGCTCATACACCTGCAATTTTGATAAGTTAGACTCTATTTCAGCCGTTGCAACAGATACTTCTTGACCGACATCCTTCTGTCGTCCAACAAGTTGTGTGTATTTGTCAATGTAGTCATTGAGTTTATCCACATCAAGCTTATCAATCTCATCCAAAAGGGTGACGGTTTGTTGCCGAAGTTCAACAGCTTCAGCAAGCATATTTGGCAAAGCATCTTTTGCTGTGTGGGCTTCTTTAACAAACTTGTTGTCAGAGCAATACTTGCAGTCTGGGTCGTACTCGTGTGTCTCTAATAGTTTAACCTTTTTCTTATAATTGTCAACATCTTTATTTTTAATTTTCAATAAAGCAACAAGCTCTTCGTATTCGCCTGTTTTATTATCAACCTTCTGCTTTTCGGCATGCAGCTTTTCAACATCGTATTGTTGTAAAAAGCTTGCAAGCTTGGCAGACAGAGCTTCGTTGTCGGTATTTGACTTTTGTAACTCTTTATTCTTTTTAGTAAGGGTGTAAACTTCGTTCCGCTTACTCTTTAACTTGTTTCTTGCAGATTCAATATCAATTACATCAACTGGTATAGAGGTGATTTTGTTCTCTATCTCATCTAAAAGTTTTTTAGTATCGTTGATAGTCTGCTCGTATTGTTCACATAGCTGCTTATGTTCTTCAATTGCCTCCAGGCTTTCTTGCATTTCGCCCTGAGCCTGCTCTATATCCCGATCAAACTCTCGTCCTTCAAGTCGCTTGAGGGCGCCACGAGTATCAGCAGCATCGTCCTTTGCCATCTTAAATTTCTTGTCAAAGATTTCAAGATCAAGAAACTTTGCCAGAATCTCTTTGCGTTTTGTCGAACCTTCTTTAATAAAGGTCAACGAATCCAACTGGGAAGCCATAGAAGTCAGCAAGAAGTCATCAAGTGTTCCAAACATCTTGCGAATATTCTTGTCAGTATCATTACGAGACAAGCCATTGTGACTAATAGTCTCATCCATCACGGCATCGTACTCAAAGAATTCAACATTTGTTTTGGCTTCGAGCGTCTCCTCGCCTTTTAGCTTCTTGACATATTTTTCACTTTCTCGTTCAATAGTGAACTGGCGATCACCAATGCTAATATTGACCCGCCCAAAGGCTCTCTCTCTGTTTTGATTAATTACATTAAGGTTTTTGCGTTCATTTTTTGAAGTGCTGTTAAATAGCGTATAAAGGGCAGCATCAACGATGCTGGACTTGCCTGAATAGTTCTTGCCGAAGATTCCAACAATACCTGCGAGGTTTTCAAAGTTAATTTTGTTATCTTCGCCATAATTGAACAAATTGTCAAACTCAAACGAGTTGAGTTCCCAGTTAATATTACGGGCGACTTCTTCGTTTTCTTCAACGGTTGTATTGTATTTTTCGTTTAGTGATAAAACACGATCAAGGATCTCGCCTTCAACTTCGTAGTCTTTGAGGTACTCAGTGATGAGTCGCTCCTGAACCGAAATATCACGGAGGTTTTCCTTGATAAAATCGTCTTTGGAAAAGCCAAGCTCTGCTCGTCGTCCTGTTGCTCGGTTAAGAAAAGTGATACTCTCGGGCTTGAACCTGTGCTTTGCAATATCAACTGCTCGCTTCATTCGATCAAGGGGCAAGTTGTTATTAGATACAAGACGAACGCGGGCACCTTCAGTTATATCAACGCCTTTGGGCATTTTGCCCTTTGGTGTGAGTTCGATAGTGATAAATGGCTTCGGGTTGATAAGTTCAACATGGCGGTAGCTAAAGGTTTCTTTATCTTCTATTTCCCAGATACCAAAGCCCTTATCGTTTGTTTCGCCGTGGTTCTGCTGCACAGTAGAGCCACAATAGCGCACCCGTCCGTCAAAATCAAGCACTTGTGCTTTGTGGATATCGCCAAGCATGGCATAATCAAATTTATTAAATATAGCAAGCTCATGCTCGCCGTGCTCCATCACCCAGCCAATGTCAGTTTTGCAATTTGAGATTGAGCCATGATAAAGAGCAATATTAATTTTACTTGTATCAGTTGGATCGCTCCAGTTATCCTCATCAAAAACGGAAAGAACGTTAAAGCACAGATCTTTTGTTGCGTGAAACTCTCCTGAATTCTTAAAAAAGTGGATATTTGGGTGCTCTAAGGCTTGAACAATAGGTGTGATCGCGTCTTGGCGGCTGCTGTTCTTTAAATTGCCATCGTGGTTACCTGGAATAATTACCAAAGGAGCGATATCAGCCAAGTTTTTCATAAACTCTGTTGCGAGTTCAAAATACTCAGGCGATAGTTGCGTCTTTGTGTGTGCGAGATCGCCACAATGAACGATAAAGTCGGGAGCTTCTTCTGCCAACTTCTCGTATAACTCTTTGAAGATAATACGATACTCGTAATGATACTTCAAATTTTTGATGTGCGTGTCCGCAATGTGTGCAAATTTATACATACAACCCCGTTAAATGTTTGCGATTGCCTGTTCCAACAGATAATCGTTCTCTGCTACTGCAATAGCATTTTCTTTTCTTTTTAGAAACTCTTCTCGTCCCATTTCAGCTACATCTTCATAGCCACTAGTATCTATTGTATACAATTCTACGCCATAATTCAAGAACATTTTTATAATTCTTTGCTCTTTTTTGATAGCGTCTGGGTCAAGTGCCAGAAAAACTGGTGTGTCATTCTGGATAATCTTAATAAATAATTTAGAATTTGGGCGAAGCGTTGAGCCAAGAATCGGTACTGCATTTGGTCCAGCCACAATCGCATCAAAAACACCCTCCGTAATTATAAGGTCCGTGTCCCACTCCAAGTAAAGCTCATTAAAGATAACATCTTTAGAACAAGGGGGGTTGAGATACTTGCGCGGGTCAGAGGAAAAAGCTCTTGCAATAAAGTAGTTTAAATCTCCGTTGATATCAAATGACGGCACAATTACTCTTTTGGCGTAGCGACCTTCCATACAATAGCCCATTTTCCAGTACAACATATCGCTCTCTACCACACCCCGTCTTTTAAGATAGTTCAAGGCAGGGGTGGCAGATAATGAGGGCATGTTGTTTAGTGAGGCAAATCCAGTTGGCATATCTAATTTTTCTTGTAGTATCTCTGGTTTATCATATTCCGCAAAGATATCATCAAAGTCTGTAATGTTAACACGGTTTGTGAGCGTGTCCCATTCTTGTAATTGATTAAAGTCTCCAAAGCGACGGACAATACGACGAATATCTTTGCCCGTAGATTCGCAAATCCAGCATTTGTATACATTTTTCTCAACATTGACTGACAGCTTTTTCTTGTGGTGCTTACAATATGGACAGGCGAAAAGATATTCATCGTTTGACCGATAGCTGTCACCGAGAATCGCGGATATAATCTTAAACTTCTTCTGCATAGCTATACTATAACATAAGTTTCAGCCTTCGTCAAGTAAAAGCGGACCAGAAAGTGCAACAACAAGTGCATCAGCCCGATCATCGGTTCCAGGCTGGGGATTACCATGGCGTGTCATGTTATAGGAGAAGTCCTCTCCAAACTTTTCAGACATTCGCTCGATAATAAAGTTTTTCTTTTCTTTCGCTGGAATGCCTCTCGGCACTTTAATACCAAGCTTGGAGCGTGCAGAGATCGGATTGATTAATTCTGCCTCCATCTCAAAGACGATATTCACAACATAGCAGCACATTCCGTTGAAGCGTTGTAGTGTCGCCATTGTAAACGCGGTTGTTTTGCCGCCCTTAAACATCATGGCAGGTTGCTCCACGAAAACATCGTAAACAACATGTTGTTCATTAATTTGTCGCATTCGCTGTTCAAAAATTTCAGCGCGTTCTTCCAAGGACATATTTGATTTAAACTTCAGAACTTCACTGATAACAATGTCGTCTTTGTTTAAAAGTGCGATGCCTATCTTGGAGGAACTTATGTCAAGTCCCAGTATTTTCATATTAGATATCTAACTTCATCTTTATAGTATACTCTAAATCCTCAGTTTTTTTAACTGGTGTTGCAAGTTTCGCAATGCCAATCAAGTTTTTGTTCTCGTCGTAGATTGCGACTGAGGATATGTATGTTGTCTTCTTGAAATCCGCGTAGGGATCCGAGTATGAGGA
>JAAHTH010002378.1_pt1 | contig 14574 bp, 19 predicted proteins | sample 6116091 | NCBI WGS metagenome assembly JAAHTH01 (sample SAMN13939990, study PRJNA603662) | sponge metagenome | isolation source: marine sponge | host: Mycale hentscheli | place: New Zealand | collected 2006
CCTTTTTCGGTTGGTGGCGGAGGTAACGGTGGTAATCCTGCAACTTCAAGAGGTAATAATGGTAACGCTGGAGGAGCCACAAGTTTAACAAACGTATTCACATTCAACGGTGGAAACGGAGGACAAGGCGCAAGTTGGAATGGCCAAAGTGCATCAAGTGGTAACAGTGGAACTACGTCTGTCAGTAATGGTACGCTTGTTACACCACCAAGTAGAATCTTTGGTTCTGTAGGTGCTCAAGGAAATAGTATTGAAGCTTTTGGATTAAGTGGTGGTGGAGGTAGCTCCAACAACAACACTGGTCAACAAGGTAACCCTGGACAAGCTGCAGGTGGTGGTATGCTTTTAATCTTAGAAAACATAGGAAGTTAAAATGGCAAAAGTAATTTTTTCAAAAGACGATCCCAACTCAGTATATAAAATTGCTAGAGATGATGATTTTTTAAATGCAAATAAAAATTTTGATACTACTGCTTACGAATTAATTGATATTCCTGCAGATGATTTTACACAAATTAAATTGAGTAACAAACTTGTACTATATCATGACGGAGCAGATGTATATTTTGCTGAGTCTAATCATTTAAATGATCCACAAGCTAACCAAGGTCAAATGCCACCTGAAGAACCAAATGGAGTTCCATTTGTATGGTACTCTGGTGATGGTGATGAGTTACAGGTGTATATAAATAATCTTGATGCTATGTTTGAAAATTATTTAAAAGGTAATGCAGATAAACCATTAGGCTCTTTAGTTACTACATACAAAGCTTATTTGAAAACAATTAATCTAAACGATGTAATAGCATTAAATGTAAGCTTAGAACAATATGCTAATGATCAAGGTCAAGAACCTATTCATCCGTTAGAATTAATTTAATATTTACTTTTGAAATAAAAAGAGTAGTTTATCGAAATGTTCGATAAGACAATTGAATTTATTTCGCACAATGATTATGTTGATCAAAAACTAGATTACCCAACACCAATTAAATTAAATATTCCTGAATGGTTTAAGAAACTTAATCACTCAGTTGAAAGACAAACTATTAAAGGCTGTATGCCTTTTCTTGATACATTAACCTCAGGATACCTTTTAAGAGTACCACAAGATTATGGTTTTCAATTCAGAGACGATAATGGAAAAAGAACTTTTGAATGGCATCCACCACAAATTGATCAAAATCAAATAATGGCTAGAGGAATTAATCTTACAGGTCAAAACCCTGAGCTTCATGATCCAAAACAACTAGAGGGTTCAGCAAACGTAGAGAAAAATAAAAATATGTCTATTTTAAAAATAATGAATCCCTGGATTATAAAAACTCCTCCAGGTTATTCCTGCTTGTTTTTGCCACCAATGAATAATACAGATGATAGATTTTCAATTATACCAGGTATCGTAGATACAGATACATTTACAAACGAAATAAATTTTCCAATAATTGTTAATGGAGATAAGTATCCTTACATAGATACAATAATTAAAAGAGGAACTCCCTATGTTCAAGTAATACCTTATAAAAGAGAATCTTGGAAAATGAAAATAACAGGCAAAAACACAAATGATTTTAACAAAGGTAAAATTTTTTATCAGCTTGACTTGTTGAGAAAATATAAAAATAGATTTTGGAATAAAAAATCATGGACTTAAGAGAGTTTGTACAGGTTTATGATAACGTGCTTCCACAAAGTACATTAACAACTTTTTTAAAAGTGTGTAAAACTTTTGATTGGGATGACGCAACAGTTGGTTATGATGAAATAAAGAAAGATATAAGACAAGTAAAAAAATGTAATCTTGAAGACACAAGTAATTCAATGACGAATGTCCATTGGTTTAATGTTATGAGACATAGTTTTTTTACACTACTAGAAGATTATTTAAGTAGCAAAAAATTATCAGCTACTTTTGGACCTATAGATGCCATACAGGTTTTGCAATATAAAGAAACTGATCATTATACTTATCATCACGACTCAGCTCCAAATACACCACGTACATTTAGTTTTATATTTTTTGTAAATGAAAATTTTGAAGGGGGCGAACTAGCATTTCAAAACCCTAATGGTACAGGTGAATATACAATTTCTAAAAAAGAAAATAGAATGATTATTTGGCCTTCAAGTTTTTTATTTCCACATAAGGTCATGCCAGTTAAAAATGGTGAAAGGTATAGTGTAGTGGCATGGACACTATAAAAAATTTTAAATATAAAAAAGTTAGTAAGTTTCTAGAGGATTCAGAGATAACTTTGTTAAAAGACTATTGCAGAATTCAACATAGAATTAATATGAGTGGTTTTGATACACAACAAATGCCTAACACATTAGATACAAGTTTCTACGGAGACCCTTTGATGGAATCATTATTAATAAATAAAAAAAATAAAATGCAAGAATTAACAGGATTAAAATTATTGCCTACTTATGCTTATTGGAGAATGTATACAAAATTTGCTGATTTAAAAAAACATTCTGATAGACCATCTTGTGAAATAAGTGTTAGTGTAAATATAGGAGGTGACGGTACTCCGTGGCCATTTGTGGTTGAAGACAATTCTATAGATTTGGAACCTGGAGATGCAGTATTATACTTAGGTTGTGAATTAAAACATTGGAGGGATGAATTCCAAGGTGATCATTTAGCGCAAACATTTTTACACTATGTTGACGCAAACGGACCATACAAAGAATATTGGAAAGACGGAAGATTGAAGTGGGGGCAAGGAAAAATACCAACTAATATAAGAAAAAATTTTAACCCAAAGGAGTAGATATGAAGTTTGTACAAAAGAAAGATGGTTCTGCTGACATCATTTTTGAAGAGCATGAGATAAAAATAATACAAGAAAAAAAATCATTACATTTTCCATCAATAACATTCAAACATTTTAGTAATGTTCTTAGTAAGTTTATTATGGATTGGAATCTAAACTTTAATGATGAAGTAAAAAATATGTATACTAAGGAAAACACAGTAATAAAGGGTGAGTAGCAATCTTTAAAAAGGTAAAAATATAAGGTATAATTAACTATGCCATTAACAAGAGTAAATATACGACCAGGATTCAATAAACAAGTCACACAGACCGGTGCAGAGGGTAAATGGACTGATGGTGATTTTGTTCGATTTAGATATGGATTACCTGAAAAAATTGGTGGTTGGGAACAAATAGTTAATGCGTCTTTAATTGGTGCAGCAAGAGAACAATTTGTTTGGGCAGATTTAGATGGTAGAAGATATGCTGCAATAGGTACAAACAAACTTTTAATCATTTATTATGAAGGTGCTTTTTTTGATATAACACCTTTAGGAACAGCACTTACAGGTTGCACATTTGATACAGTCAACACTTCAGCAACTGTGACTGTCAACAAACCTGCACATGGTGCAGAGCCTGGAGATATAATATTATTTAGTTCTGTCACTCCTCCTACAGGCGCAGGATATTCTAGCTCAGATTTTACAACAAAGCCTTTTCAAGTAGTAACGGTTCCTGACAGTGATACTTTCACAGTAACCATGGCTAGCGCAGCAGGGACAACGGTCAACGGAAGTGGTACATCAACAGTAACACCTTACATCAAACCCGGAGCTTTAGGGTTTACTTATGGATTCGGTTGGGGCACAGGATTATGGGGAGGTGGCCAACAAGTATTTAGCACATTGAATGGAGCCTTATTAGATGATACTGCTGGAACAGGAGGATCTGGGACTTCAATTACACTTGCATCAACAACGGGATTTCCAGCAACAGGAACAATTAAGGTTGGTGCAGAATTTATTTCGTACACAGGAATATCGTCAAACGATTTAACTGGTATAACTAGAGCTGCTGCAGGAACTAGATCCGCACATGCAAACGGAGCTGGTGTTGAAGTATTTACAGGTTGGGGTATAGCATCTTTATCACAAACTCTTACAACAGATCCTGCGTCATGGTCCTTAGATAATTTTGGTGAAAAACTTATTGCTACAATTAAAAACGGTCAATCTTTTGAGTGGAACCCAATTAATTCAAATGCAAACGCATTAAATACAAGAGCTGTTGCAATTTCAAACGCACCTACAGCTTCAGTTATGTCCTTAGTTTCAGATAGAGATAGACATTTACTTATGCTAGGCACTGAGACTACTATTGGAGATACTTCAACACAAGACAAAATGTTTATAAGATTTTCTGACCAAGAAAATATAAGTGATTACACACCTACTTCTGTAAATACTGCTGGAACTTTTAGATTAGATTCTGGCACAAAAATAGTTGGAGCTGTTAAAGGAAAAGATTACACTCTTGTTTTGACTGATAACTCTGCTTACGTGATTCAATTTGTTGGACCACCATTTACTTTTTCTATTAGACAAGTTGGTTCTAACTGTGGAGCTATTGGACAACACTCTATAAAATACGTTAATGGAGCTGTATATTGGATGGGAGAATCTGGTGGTTTCTTTGTCTACGATGGTACAGTCAAATCATTACCTTGTGAAGTTGAGGATTTTGTTTTTACAACTAAGAATGGGGACAACCTTGGAGTAAATTATCAAAATGGTGAATCAGTTTATGCTGGACTAAATCATCTTTACGAAGAGATAACATGGTTTTATCCTAAATCAGGGTCTGACTTTAATGATAGATGTGTTACATTTAATTACCAAGATCGAACATGGGTAACAGGATCTTTAGCTAGAACAACTTGGATTGATGCTAATTTATATTCAGCACCATATGCTACGGAGTTTACCTCAACAGGTCTTCCTACATTTCCTGACATTCAAGGAATTACAAACATAAACGGATCTACAATATATTATGCTCATGAAGTAGGTGTAGATCAAGTGGATACAACGGGTGCAAAAACTGCTATACCTGCATTTATAGAATCAGGAGACTTTAGTTTAAATCCTGATGGAACAAGTGGTGAATTTTTTATGAGTATGAGAAGGTTTGTGCCTGATTTTAAAACTATAAAAGGAGATGCTCAAGTGACTATTTTACTTAGAGATTTTCCTAGTGATACAGAAGCATCGTCTCCGCTAGGACCATTCACGGTCACCGGATCAACTCAAAAAGTTGATACGAGAGCTAGAGGTAGATTTGCAAGTTTAAAAATAGCTAATACATCAACAGACCAAAATTGGCGGTTTGGAACTTTTAGGGCTGATGTACAACTTGATGGAATGAGGGGATAATGGATCCAATAGAAGCACAAATACAAGCACAACTTAATGCTATACAAAATCAACAAGGCTTTTCTGAATATACACCATCTTTTGAACAAAGCTTACAACCACAAGGTATTGCACCTCTTGTAGAATCACCTATGAATAGTTTTGTAGGAGGACCTACAACTATAGATCAAAAAGAGATAGGTGCAAATATTTTAAAAAACCAAGGAGTTAAATTAGTTGCACGTAAATTAGGTTTAGGTAAAGTAGGTCAAAACGTTTTAGGATCAATTGCTGGTATAACCACACTACCTTTTGCACCTTTAACAGCAGTTACAGCTTTATCAGGAGCATCCTCTGGAATAGCAAATGTTTTAAGAAACAAAAGAGTAGAAAAAGCAATTATGAGAGATATAAATAGAGACTCTCAAGGAGATATAAAAATTTACGATCAAAAGATTAAAAATATGAAACCAACAGCACAAGATATATACAGAGGTGGTGGCGGTTATAGCGGTCCTGCTAGGTCTAGATCTAGAGATACGTCAAGTTCGTCTAGTTACTCACAAGCATCTTACGCAAGAAGGACATAATGGCAAGAGTAGACATAGTTATTCCTGAACCTACCGTAATATATACTGAGGAAAACCAAAGACAAGTTACTCAGTGTTTACGAACCATGCAAGATAAACTTAACACATCTTATCAACAAGAATTAAAAAACGAACAAGATACTTTTACTTTTTTTATATCATGACAATACAGTACAAAAACCAAGGAATAAATTTAAGCACCACTGGTACAACTAGTGTTTTTACAGCACCCACTAATGCAACTATATTGATTAAACAAGTACAAGTTAGCAATGGCTCTGGAAGTGCTGTAAATTTGACTGTCCAAGTGACAGATGCATCAGCTTCTACTACTTTTAGAATATTTAATGAGTCTTTGACTGGTTCAGCAACTAAAGATATTATTAATCATACGCTTATATTAGAAGCAAGTGATATATTAAAGATGACAGCTGGCACAGCAGATGAGATACAAGGTATAATTTCTTACGCACAGATAGATAGATCTCAGGAAAATGGCTAAAAAAAATATATTTGTGCAAAGTATTTTGCATGATTATTTCTTTGATGAACAATTCAACAATGAAATAAAAAAAGAATTAGAAAACTATGAGTCTGACAACACTCGTGTTATAAAATCAAATGTTGGTGGCTTACAAACCCCAAATGTTAATAATGATTATATAAAAAATAAAATACTTTTAGAAAGTAAAAATTTAATTACCAAAGAATATAAATTAAAAAGTAAATTAATCTTTTCTTTGACAGGTATTTGGATAAACAAAAATAAAAAAAATGATTTCAATACACCTCACGTTCACATTAAGTCAAATTTTTCTGGAATATATTTCTTAGAAACTACAAAACAAAACGGCACTTTACAATTTTATGTAAACGATGCATTTTCTTTTGCTAACAATGATAATTTATTCGACACAAATGAATTTAATCCCTCTTTTTTTATTGAACCAAAAAATAATACTTTGATTTTGTTTCCATCTAATTTAATACATTTTGTTATGCCACACTATGAAAATAATGATAGAATTTCATTAGCTTTTAATATAGATATAGACCATGGCTAAGAGAACATTTAAACATTTTACTCCTAGACCAAAACCAAGAAAAAGACCAAGAAGACACAAGAAGTCACTTTCAAAATCAGAGAAAAGAAGTTACAAAAAATATCATAGACAAGGAAGACCACAGTGAAAATTTATGATAATTTTTACGATTCAAAATTTATAATGGATGCAGCTAGTTATTTAGCTCAAGCTAATATCTGGTCTGCGGATAATGTAGCAAATAGATACTCACATCCATACGGACACAGAGGAACTCATATTATTTTGGGTCATAGAATTTTTACAAAAGCAAACAATCATTACACGCAAGATAAAATTTTATTTGATGTTGGTATTGAGATTTTTAAAGGTATTGAAAAATTAAAAGAGTCACAATTAAATTTATTAGAAATAACTGCTAATTTACAATTCAAAGGAATGAATGGTACTTTTCATAAAGATGGATCTGATGATCAAACAGCTTACATACTTATGCTAACTAATGAATTTTTAGGAGATGACGTAGGCGGTAAATTTATAAACGACACTGAAAAAAAAGAAATCGATTTTAAAAATGGCAGACTTATTGAATTTAATGCTAATGATTTGCATAAGGCAAATAGTTTTAACCTTGATAATGCACTCAGATTTAGTATAAAGATAGTCATCGGAGGAAACAATGAACGATATACCAAGAATACCAGCTGAAGCAAAAGAAATTATAAAACACAAAAGAACAGGAAAAGTATATGATACCAAAGCTGATTTTGATGCTGATGTTGCTGATCCCAATACTGATACTACTGAGAATGATTTTAGACAAGACTTAGAAATTACTGTTACAAGAGCAGGTTCTATAGGGGCTAAAACTAAAGAATGATTTTAAATCAAATTGATGGATTCTTTCCGAGGTTAGATCAAATTCTTCCTGAGATAAAAAAAATTCCATTGTATACTAATGATGAATATTTGAAAAAATATAAAGATCATTATTTTTGGCCTGGACAAAGAAGTGGTAATTTTGCAGACTCTAACCCTATTTTTTGGAATTATATTAATGAACTCCTAGTTAGAAAAGATCTTTTGAAACAGGGTGAATGGAATATATCCTCACAAATACATCTAAGATTAGAACAAGACAGCACTGATGATTATATTCATAAAGATGAATGTATTTATTCTATTTTAGTTTATTTATCCGATACAAATTATGAATCAGGCACATATCTATATGATGAAAATAAAAACGTAATTAATGATATAAAATTTGTGCAAAATAGATTAATTATGTTTAGTAGTAAATATAATCATTCAGCTTACGGACATCACGGCACTGATATAAACAACGGTAGATTAACACTTAACTTATTTATAAGACATGAAACCTAGAGGCGCAACCGAAATTCAACATGAATTACTTGAAAAGTATGTATCTAAAGATTTATTAGATCAATTTCAAATCTGTACATCAATTCCTGGTAAGGTACCAATAGATCCAAATAAAATTAATATTCTTTGGCAAAAGAATTCTTGGGATCAACCTAATTTCCAATGGTTTTTTAGAGATAAAACAAAACATAATGATTATGATTGGTATGTTTTTAATTCGCATTGGAACTATGAAAAGTTTAGATATTTTTTTCAAATTCCTGAAGATAAATGTATCGTTATTAAGAACGGTGCTAGTCATTTTCCTAAAAGAAAAGTATATAAAAAAGGAGATCCTTTAAAGATTATTCATCATTGTACTCCTTGGAGAGGATTGAATGTTTTATTATTGGCTATGCAATATGTAAGGAATCCAAACATTACACTAGATGTGTACAGTTCAAATGAAGTATACGGATCTGAATTTGCAGATAGGGTAAATAAAGATACTAAAGATTTAATAGAACAAGCTAAAAAATTACCAAATGTAAATTACATAGGTCACAAACCAAATGAATATATATTAGAACATATGTCTGATTATGATTTATTTGTATACCCATCTATATTTGAAGAAACATTTTGTGCCTCAGCCTTAGAAGCACTTGCTGCAGGACTTCACGTAATTACTACAAACTTTGGAGCACTACCAGAAACTTGTGCTGAATGGCCTGTGTATGTAAATTATTCTAAAAATTTTGAGTTACTCGCCACAAGTGTTGCTGGTGCGATTGATATAGCAAGTCAATATCTTCATACCGATACAATACAAAATCATTTAGAAGAACAACAAAAATATTATAAAAACTTTTATAGTTGGGATAAAAAAGCTATAGAATGGGAAAACTTTTTGAAAGGAGCCATAAGTGTCAAGCAGTAAATACGTTAATGAAGATACCTATCAAACATTACAAGAGGTAAATATAGAAACACAATCTGATTTTGAAAAAGCAGTAGAGCCTCTTTGGAAAGAAAACAAAGATCAATACAAAAAATTTGAAATATTTGTAGCTACGCCAGTGCATAGTGAAGTTTCTATTCACTACACTCAAGCTTTAATTGAGTTTCAACAAGAGTGTTTTCAAAAAAAACTGAAAGTATCTTTTCATTTAATTAAATCATCTTTAGTCACACAAGGAAGAAATTTATCTGTTGCTGGCTTTTTAGGTTCAAAGGCAACGCATTTATTATTTATTGATTCTGATATATATTTTCAAGGTAAATCAATATTTACTATGTTAAACGCTGACAAAGATATTATTTCTGTGCCATACCCACTTAAAACTTTAATGTGGGATAAGGCTTTTGAAAAAATGCAACAGGGTAAAATTAAAACACCCGATGATATTAGGAAATCCTTACATACATATCCAATGAAAGTCCCTGATCCAAATGATATAAAATTAACTAAAGGTGTTATGGAAGTAACAGACTCTCCAACAGGATGTATGTTAATAAAAAGAGAAGTAATAGAAAAGATGATAGAAAAATATCCTGACAAAGAGATAGTTCAAAAGACAGTAATTAATGGAAAATTTGTAAATAAACCAAATATGTGGAATTTTTTCGATACGCTACATGACCCCAAAGAGAAGACCTATAATGGTGAGGATTTTGCTTTTTGTAAGTTATGGAGAGACTTAGGTGGTAAATGCCATGCTTATGTGAATGATTCTATTGTGCACATTGGCGAGCATCAATATCACGGCAGGTTTTATGATGAGTTGATATCAGCCAAGTAAAATGGTATTATTAAAGACTTAAGATCTTAAAAGGAGAATTTAATAGTGATACAATTTTTACCCTACGCATTAGCAGCATATGGAGGTTACAGAGGATACAAAGATTCAAAGGATCAAGGTATTGGTGGTATAAACAGACTTTTAAACACAGCAGTTGGGGCATATGCAGGTTATAATTTAGGGCAAACGGGAGGGTTTGCAAAAAGCGCAGGATTTGGAAATCCAGCATCAGCAAATTTTGTTCCTACTTTTTCAAATTTACCAGGTATATCAACACTACCTGGCATGTCACGATTCAGCACTCCAACTGTTCCAAGAGTCAATCCATTACCAGGAGATGATATTGGTACAGTCTCTAGAGCTGAAGAAATACAAAAATTACAAAGCAAGGATAGAGGCATCTTAGATATTCTTACTAGAAAAGAAGATGGTGAGTATGATCCAATAAAAATCGCTGCACTTGCAGGAGGTATACCGTTTGCAATGGGTGCATTTGATAATCAACCAACAGATATTTTTATGCCTGGCTACAATGTAAATTATTTAGATTTAAGAGAACAACGACCATCTTATACATACATAGATCCAACAACTGGACAGGAAAAAGCATATGAAAAAATTTATGCACCAGAGGAAGCAGCTAAAAATGAAAGACGTATGGGTCCATATTCTATTAACCAACAAAGACTTAAAACTGGTGGACTAGCAGAAATTAAAAAATTTAATGAGGGAGGTATAAATTATCTTCCATCAAAAATGACCCACGATGAAAACGACTCTAATAATTATGTTAGAGCAACAGGATACGTTGAAGATGGAGCAGGCGTAGGAGATAAAGACGAGGATACAATGTTAGCTCAATTAGCAGACGGAGAGTTTGTAACAAGAGCAGATGGAGTATTAGGTGCTGGAATCATAGCTGGAGCTAATCCAAGTAGCATGAAAGACATGCGAGAAAAAGGTGCCCAATATTTCTATGAACAACAAAGAAGATACAAGCGTGTATTTGATTTAATCAAGGATAGAAATGGCATCAGCAAACAAAAAACGAATTAAACCTCTTGTAAGCATTCTACCTCTTGAACCAAAAGATATAGAAACTTTTTGGCCACTTGCAGAATTTATGGTGACGGAAGCGTTAGCTTATTCAGGAAAATATGCAGATGCAAAATGGGTACACGATGAATTAAAAAAAGATCTTATGCAATGTTGGATTATGTTTGGTTCGGATGAGGACGAAGAAAACAAAGTATTTGGTATATGTATTGGAAGAATAGGTGTATTGCCTAACTTCAATCAATATGAGATTGTTATATGCACAGGTAAAAGAAGAGATTTATGGGAAGATAATTTAGTTAAAACAATTACTGATTTTGCCTTAGTAAATAGTTGTAAAAGATTAAGCATTATGGCTAGACCTGGTTGGGAAAGAGTGTCAAAACAATGGGGTTGGAAAAAGAAACATGTACAATTAGAGAAATGGATAGGATAAAATTATGAGTTTTTTTGGAGGAGGAAGATCATCACAACCAGCTACACCTTCACAGCAAACACAGTTTGTTAGAGAAGCCCCTGGTATAGAAGAGAGAAAAATTGAATTGATGGATATTGCTCGTCAAGTGGCGCAGCAACCAATTAACTTACCTGCAATTCAAACTGCTGGCTTAGGTGCTTTAGAGCAACAAGGAATGACAGCAGCAGGGCAAACTGGTGTTGGTGCTCCAACAGTCCAAAGTGGAATTAATCAAGTAACAAGTGCTGCAGCTCCAATAGGTTCAGCGCAAATAAATCAATTTTTAAATCCTTATCAACAATATGTTACTAACGAGATTGCAAGACAATCTGGTATTATGTCTAATCAAATTGCAGCAAACGCTGTGGGTGCAGGAGCCTTTGGTGGCGGTAGAGAAGGTGTCCAACAAGCAGAATTACAAAATAGAACCTTAGATGCAATGGGTAGAGCTCAAGCGCAAGGTTTCAATACAGCTTTAGGTGCAGCTCAAAGACAACAAGCAGTTGGATTACAAGCAGGTCAACAGTTAGGTCAATTAGGATTAGGCCAACAACAAATGGCTCAAGGTGACATAAATCAATTATTCGCAGCAGGCGGTGTTCAAAGACAACTTGCTCAACAGGCATTGGATGCACAAAGACAAACTACCTTACAACAACAATTTGAGCCTTTCCAAAGAGCAGAATTTTTAGCTAACTTATACGCAGCAGGTCCTAAATCACAATCAGCAGTTACTTTAGGAACAGCCCCTAGCACAAGTCCTCTTGCACAAGCAGTGGGTACAGGTATAGGTGCTTTCGCTGCTTATCAGGGTGTAAATCAAAATCAAACTAATTAGGAGGTCTATGTCCATAAACAAAGTTTTAAATAGACCAATGTTTAGAAGAGAGGCTTTGAAAAAAGGTCATCTTCAACCGCTCACAGCTAATACTGGAAGAATGATAGGCCCTATGAGACCACCAGTTCCTGCTTTGATACCTCAAAATACAAGAGGGACAATGGTTGGGCCGTCTTATAATAATGCACTAGCCTTGAGAGCTCAACCAAACTTTATGGAAAGAATGGGATCCAGAGCAAGAGGGTTTGGAAGAGGAGTATTTAGTCTACCTGCAATTGGTGGTTTTTATGCTGGAGATAAAGTGGCTCAAGGATTAGGAATAGAAGACCCCATAGGAAGAGGAGCTTTTGGTTTAGGAGGATCATACGCAGCTTCGAGAGCGTTACCTGCTCTTGCTGGAATTGGAATGATTCCTAGTGCGGTAGGATTAGCTGGAATTGCTGGAATACAAAATAGAATACAAGCAGGCATAGAGGAGAGAAGAAGAATTAATGCAATGTCACCAAGACAAAGAACAGATTTCGAAAGACAAAACAGATTAAAAGCAACAGATTACATGAGTGAGGGTGTGAGTGACCAAGATATTTTTGGTAGATTTGATCCAAAAACACTAGATGATATTGTAAAAACAGATACAGAAACAAAATTAAAAAGAACAGGCAAAAGAGGACAAACTTCACCAGAATCTAAAGTAGCTGACATTGCCACGGAGCCACAAAATACAACTAAATTTGGTAAAAAAAATGTAATTGATACAGCAAAGATTGCTGAAAATGCAATTGGACCAAATCCAAATATTAATTTTCCAATGCAACCGGACACCGGAACAAACTTGGTTGCAGAAAAAACAGAGAAAGACAAAGAAACAAAAACAACATCATCTAAAAATAATACTGCAGCTGATGAAGATGCGGTAGCTGCAACATCTCCTTTTGCTGAACAAATAAATTTGGCTAGACAAATAGCAAAAGAAATGAGAACAGGAAAAACTTCAAATGCAAATTTAGTATTCTTAACTAATTTAGCATCGGGTTTACTTACAGGTACTACAAAAAGACAAGGTGTTGGGGGAGCACTAGAAGTATTTGGCCAGGCGTTAGGACCAGCAGTGAACAATATGGTTATGGTAAAAATGAAAGAAGATGAAATAGAACAAAATTTATTAGGACAAGCTTTAGAGTTTTCAACTGATTTTTTAAAAGCACAAAACGAAGCTTTTGAAATGCCTGATACAAAAGAAGTTGGAGTTATTCAATTCACTGATCAAACTGGTCAATTAACTAATGTAGCTGGACGTATGTTAGATGATGGAACAAAACAAATTGAAACTGGAACAGATCCAAGAACAGGTCTAGCGATTTATCAAACTGTTTCAGGTGCTAATACTTCATTTATACCAAACAAAGATAGAAATAAAGAAACATTAGAAATAGCTGGAGATTTATCAGGTAAATACGGTGCACTTAATTTAATTAACAGAAGTTTAGGAACTATCATTGACGGTGAAGCAAAAGCTGGTGTAATTGGTGCTGTTGGTTTATATGGAGGTCGTTTAACAGAAGCACTTGGAGATGTGTTTGCTTTTACAAAACCTACGGGAGATAATGCAGCTCAATTAAGACAATCAGGTAAAGCTATGTTTGAGCTTGAAAGAAATAAAGCTGCTAATAGATTAGTTAATGGTGGTGAGTATGAGTCAAAAGAGGAAGCTTTAAGATATTTAAATAATACTTTTGGAACCTACGATCGTATTAGAAGAAATTATTTAAAGGATGCTAAAAGAAAATTAAAAGACGGAACGACTTTAGACTATGAAAGACTTGCAATTAATGAAACTGTTCTTGTTTACAAACTTGCAAACTCATTAAAATCTAAGGACAGATTAACACAAAAAGATATTGAGATGGCTAAAAATTTGGTGAAAGTATTCCCACTTCTTAGAGGTGAAAAAAATGTAATAGCTTCACTACAAGCTACAGCAGAAACAATTTTAGATGATATCAGAGATATGGAAAATACCTATTTAAAAGCTGGTGGTGCATCGAGTTATTTGAAAAAACAAAGACAAATTTATGGTATTGATGTTAGACCAACAGAGGGTGAATCACAATTAGATATTAGATTTAAGGATTTAAATGAATTAAACGAAGATGAGTTAGAAAAAAGATTTAGAGGATCTTAAAATGAGTGAGTTTATTGATAATTTACAAAAACAATTGGATGATAAAACATTAAATCCGGATA
>JAAHTH010000537.1_pt1 | contig 14559 bp, 19 predicted proteins | sample 6116091 | NCBI WGS metagenome assembly JAAHTH01 (sample SAMN13939990, study PRJNA603662) | sponge metagenome | isolation source: marine sponge | host: Mycale hentscheli | place: New Zealand | collected 2006
TAATGAAGTTTATAAGAAATACGATCCTGCTGTTTTATGGACTGCACATCGATGGTCATTTACAGATACAAACATATCAGGTCAGCTAAAGTTATCGCAGCAGCATCCAGGTGTTTATACACACCCATGGGTCTCAAGTCACATGAAGACTTTTCGTGCTGAAAAGCTAAAAAGAGTTCCAGAGGTTAACTTTAAAGACGATGACGGTAACTGGATTATGATTGCATGCGATCAAGCTATCTTTCTTCCTATGCTGCACATGGCAGTTCAGAATAAAGAGAATCTAATTTTCTTACCAAGAGTTTGTTACCATTACAGCATTGATCTTCAAAAACCAAATCTATTTCACAACGATAGATCTTATGCACAGAAACATTCTGCTGAATGGATTAGAGAACGAGGTTTTGTCAATTGAAAATTTATACACATAACTTTAACCCGAGGTCAAATAGCGGACCTAATAAGTTTACACGTCAGTTATTTAATTCTTTGATTAATAAACACGGTGTGAGCATCACCAACAATCAGAACGATGCCGACGTTGAATTCTGCCTTATACAGCAACAAGCACACAAGGTTAAACCAATGTTGCTTCGTTTAGATGGTATATATTTTAATTCTGAACAGGATTTCAAGAATCAAAATGCTCCAATTAGATTTGCTTACGAAAATGCCGATGCTGTTATATTCCAGTCAAGTTTTAATAAGAAGTTAACTGAATCTTGGTTTGGTCCGCATAAAAACGGTCATGTGATTCATAATGCTGCTGATGATTCTTTTATAAATTTACCCGAACTCAAACAAGACGTTGTTCCAAAGTATGGTAATGAAATGTTTTGGCCTTGGGATCACGATAAAGAAGTTTGGTGCTGTGCAGCATCTTGGCGCCCGCATAAAAGACTAATGCAGAATGTATTGTATTTTTTAGATCACGCTCCTGAAAACGCTGTATTTGCCATCGCAGGTGGTTTAGGAATGGATGAAGCAAAACAGTATGCAAGCATGAGTCCTAGAATCTATGTCTTGGGGGAATTAGTTTACCCACAGTTAATATCTTTATATCACAGATCTTCTACGTTTGTTCATTTAGCTTATTTGGATCACTGCCCGAATGTAGTTATTGATGCTCAAGCAGCTGGATGTAGAATTGTTTGTTCATCAACAGGTGGAACTCATGAAGTAGTTGATAATGGCATCATGATTATAGAAGATGAATGGGATTTTAAACCTTGTTCACTATATAAACCTCCTTCAATGGATTTTTCTAAAACAAAAGAAATTGGTATTCATAGAGATTTTAGGGATCAAAGAACAAATAAAAAGATATCAAAATTTGAACATTGTGTTCTGTCTTATTATAATGTAATTAAAGAGGTGAAACTTTGATAGGAATTAAAAAAATAGAGAATTATGAAGATTATGTTAATCTTCAAAAAGAAAAAACAGAAGATCCTGAAAGAAGAATTAAATGGGAAGGTGCTTTAGAAGAAAACACTAAAAAATTTATCCCTACTTTTGAGCAGTACATCTCTGATTTTAAAAATTTTAAAAATGATCCTGTTTATTGTTTGGGAGCTAGAACAGGTGAAGAAGCCTTAGCCCTCAGATCTTTAGGGTTTGAAGAAGCAATGGGCACTGATTTAGTACCGTTTTCTGATCACGTCATTAAAGATGATATACACAATATGCAATTTAAAGATAATACTGTGGGTCTTTTTTATACTAATATTTTTGATCACTCAATAGACCCAGCAAAATTTTTAAGTGAAATTTTTAGATGTTTAAAAAAGAACGGATTGGCTTTTTTTCAACTTCAAATTGGAAGTCAACTTGATAAATACGGTGTGCTTTTTATTGACAATCCCACTGACTTTGAAAATTTAGCAACTCAAATAGGATTTAAGGTTTTTAAAAGTGAGAAAAATACCGTTTTAACTCCTCACAATCACGGTTTGAATTGGAATATTATTTTGGAGAAAAAATGAAAAATATTCTTTATATAGAAAATAGTTTTGGAAATTCTTATGGGTATTATCAAGAAATAATCAAAGGATTAATTGCATCCGGAAATGAAAACATACAGTTAGCAATATTTAAAAATTTCAAATCAGAGACTAAAGAAGTATTAACTTACAATATACAAGAAGTGATTAATACGTTAAGAAAAAAAGGATTCAATCCTGACGTTGTATTTTTTGGTTTCGGGTGGACAAACTCAGGATACAATTCTCCCAATAATTTTTTAATTGATGAAAGCATCCCTAAATTTGTGATCTTAAATAAAGAATATGCCGCACTAGATAAAAAACTAGAATGGATAAAAAAGAATAATTTTTTATCTGCTTTTACTGTTCATCATGATTTTGAAAAATATAGCAGTGTAACTAAAATACCTTTCTATCATCTTCCCTTCGCGGCAAATCCTACACTTTTTAAGAATTATAAAAAAGATAATAAGTATGAATTTGATTTTGGTTTTACGGGAATTGTAAGAAAAGAACAAACTGAAAACTGGCGTTATAAAGTGCATAACACACTCAGCGACAAAGATCTCTGGGGAGAATCTACTAAAATTTATTTCACAGATCATCATCACGATAGTTTAGAAGATTATGCTAGAAGAATTTGTACATCAAAAATATGGTTTTCAACAACAGGACCTGCAGACTTAGTCGGAACAAGATACTATGAAGTAATGTTAACTGGAACTACACTACTTGCTTGTAACAGATTTGACTACCTAGGTCTTTTTAAAGAAGATGAACACTGTATCATGTTTGATTCAGTAGAAGAATTAGCAGATAAAGTAAAATTTTATAGTGACCCTAAAAATGAAACTTTAAGAATGAAAATTATTGAAAACGCGTATAATCTAGCTTTAAATAATCATACGTGGGAAAACAGAGGCCAAATTATTTATGATGTTTTAAAAGAGGTTTGTTTTGATGGATAAAAATTTAAATGCTTATGTAAGCTACCTTTGCAATGATAAATTTTTTGAAGGTGTGATTGCACTTCAAAAAAGTTTAAAAAGAGTTGGATCTCAATTTGATCTTTACTGCATGGTTACCGAAGAAGTCACAGAATATTGTAGAAAAAAACTAAAAGAAAGCGGAGTGCTCTTAATCAATGTAGAAAAAATACAAGTTAAAAGAAGTGATGGGATCAAAGATAGGTACAGAGAAAACTCATGGATGATGTTTACAAAGTTAAACTTGTGGAAATTGATACAATTTCAGTCTGTTGTTTACTTAGACGCTGATGTTATTGCTTTGAAAAATGTAGATCAAATATTTACGTTAAATAGTAAATGTAATTTTGCTGCTGTAAAAGACATGGGTTATGAAGGGATTAGTGCAGGAGTAATGTTCTTGAAGCCAAACATAGATACTTTTAACGATATGATGAGAAATATTGAATCAAAAGAATATGATAACACATACTCAGATCAAAGTTTTACTGACTGGTATTTTAGAATTAAAAATAAAAACTGGCAACAGCTACCAGACATATTTAACGTTTTGCAAAAAAGAGTACCTTTTGAACAAAATTATAACCAAATAGCTATTTTCCATTATAATGGTCAAAAACCTTGGCTGACAGATCCTCAAGATAATTGTAAGTGGCAGCAAGGCGAGACACTTGCTTATGTTTTCTGGCATTATATTAGGAGATACAATGAAAAACTATAACGCAGCAATATTTCTTTTAAGTAGTAGAACCAATCTATTACCGACATGTTTGAGTTATTTAAACAAAAATATTAACAAAGAAAGATATCCAATTCACATCTTTCATTTTGATGACATTTATTCAGAAGAGTACATCAAAACCTTAAAATCAAGTTTACATTTTGAAGATATTCATTTTCATGAAATACCTTATGGTGTGCCTGCTCACATTAAAGAAGAAGATCTTTATTATAATAGAAACTATCTACCTTATGTTAGAAGACATTTTCCAAAATCAAGAATTGGTTATCTTCACATGGAATACTTTGTATCAAACTTTTTTAAACTAAAAGAAATAGAAAAATATGATTATGTTGTTAGAATAGATGATGACTCATATTTTAGAGAAGATTTAAAAAGTTTAGATATGTTTTTAGAAAAAATTAGCAAAAAAGAATGTAAATTTGGAAGTGCTCATTTTTGGAATCATGTAGGAGAAAATACATTACAGACGAGAGAAAATTTATGGGATTTTACTAAAGAATTTGTTAAAAAGTTTAGCGTAAAAGTAAAAAACAAGAGAATGAGAGAATCTCTAGAAAATAAAAATGAAGATCAATTCCATAGATTGGGGTGGTCAGCCGGTAATTTTAATCTTTACAGAAGCGACATGTTTAAAGAAGATCTATGGATTAAGTGGATAGATTTAATAAATGAAAGAGGCTACATCTATAAAAATAGATGGGGCGATCAAGAAGTAATAGGACTCTATTATTACATGACAAGAGAAGAGGAGCCTCATAACTTTGACTTAAAAAATAAAAATATTTATTCTGATAAGCTTCCAAATTGTCAACAGGCACCCACTACAAAAAGGAAAATTTAATGATACCACTAATGACAAATGAATTTATAAATTTAATCGCAGACTTTACTTATAAAAGAAAAGAATTAACTGGTACGTGCACTTTTTTAGAGTACGGATCTGGTTATAGTACTACTTTTTGGGCAGAAAAGAATTTTATTGATCGTATGACTTCTGTTGAAGCAAATCTAAATTGGTCTATAGAGGTCAAAGAAAAAATAAAAAAAATGAGTGCACAAAACATTAAAAAGCTTGATTATAATGTTTTTCCAGTAGAAGATGAAAATTTACTTTCAGGTATTCCGGGGGTTCAAGCTTGGTCAAACAAAAATGAAAATGTTTGGTCAGAGTATACAAATTTTGCTAAAGAAAAATTCAGCAAAGAGTCTTTTGATTTTATAATAATTGACGGACACGATAGAAAAAAATGTTTTATCAATTGTGTAGACTTACTTAAAAAAGGTGGAATGATACTTCTTCATGATATGACAACTCAAGATTTTGAAAAATATGACCCAATAGATGTTAAAATAGATGATTATCTTGATATACTTAAAATAGAAAATTATGTTAACTTTGGTTCCGGAAGAGGAAATATAGGTTTCACAGGAATCAAGAAATAGAAAGGAGAAAAAAATGAAAAGAATATTAGTATGCGGCGGCGGAGGATTTATTGGAAGCCACTTAGTAAAAAGATTAGTGTCGGAAGGTAATTGGGTAAGAGCAGTCGACTTAAAATACCCAGAGTACTGGGATACGTATGCAAATGAGTTTATTAAAGGAGATTTAAGGGACCCAAGGGTTGTGAGTCTAGTATTAGATGATACAATTGATGAAGTATATCAATTGGCAGCTGACATGGGTGGCGCAGGCTTTTGTTTTACGGGAGAAAATGATGCAGACATATTGCACAATTCAGCGCTAATTAATTTAAATATTGCAAAACAATGCGTTAATGCTAAAGTAAACAGAGTATTTTATTCATCATCTGCTTGCGCCTACCCGGAAAGAAATCAACTTGATCCGAGCAATCCTAACTGCGTCGAAAGTTCAGCGTATCCTGCAGATCCAGATTCTGAATATGGTTGGGAAAAGTTATTTAGTGAAAGAATTTATTTGGCATTTGCTCGAAACTACGGATTAAATGTTAGAATAGCTAGATATCATAATATTTACGGCCCTTATGGAACATGGGACGGAGGACGAGAAAAAGCACCAGCAGCTATTTGCAGAAAAGTCGCAAAAGCAGAAAACAATAGCAGCGTTGAAGTTTGGGGTCCGGGCACTCAAACACGATCATTCCTTTACGTAGATGAATGTGTTGAAGGAACAATTCGACTAATGAATTCAGACTTTGAAGGCCCAGTAAATTTGGGATCTGATCGCATGATAAGCATTTTAGACTTTACCAAAATGATCATAAAGATGTCAGGAAAAAGTCTTGACATAACTCACGTTAAAGGTCCTGTTGGTGTAGCGGGAAGGAATAGTGAAAACACCTTAATAAAAGAAAAGCTAGACTGGACACCATCGAATAATTTAGAAGATGGAATATTAAAAACTTACGAGTGGATTCTGAGTGAAATAAAATGACTACAACATTAGTGTGTGGTAGAGGTGAGTCTTTAAAAACATATGTAAATTATTTAGACTCTAAAATTGATTATATCTATTTAGTAAATGAGTTTGACAAATTCATATCACAAGATTCAAATCTTTTAGAATTTTTTAAAAAAAAGTCAAGTGAAGGAACTAAAATAATATTATTAATTAATGCTGAAATGAAAGGTTTAAACAGATACCTTCTTTCAAATATTAATATTAATGAAGTTTTTTCTACAAGGTTAAGATACACTGAAGAAAAAGTTTGGTGGAGAGAACATTACGATGCTAATAGGTTTTTAAAAACTTTAAATGTAATAGTCAAACCCCAACCAGAATCAATGAGTCAGCATATGAATAAAGTTGGAAATTCACTTCATGTAGCACTAATACATGCAGTAATTGAAAATAAATCCAAAAATGTTCACGTTATTGGAAAAGATTTTTATGAGTCATTTTATTTTTTAGATGAAGACGATAACTGGTCTTCCTCAAGGTGGCCAAATGAAAACACTCCTAAAACTCAAAACAGACTTAAAAAAGAATTTACAGAAATTGTAAAATCATTCCCGTCAGTGAATTTTACAATTTCAACACAATCAAGCTATAATTGTAATTTGCAAAATTGCGAAGTAATCAAAGTATGAAAAATATAAAATATTTAATACCTGCCAGGAAAAATTCTAAAGGTTTGCCCTTTAAAAATAGAATGTTATTTAATTACACGGCAGAATTAATTAAAAAATTTTCAAATGATGTTTTTGTCTCTTCAGATGACGAAGAAATAAAAAAAATGTCAGAAGAATATAATTTTAATTTTCATGAAAGATCAGCAAGAAACGCATCTTCAGAGGCGACAACAAAAGATTTTGTTAGCGAGTTTGTCAACGATCTTAAGCTTAAAGATAACAATATTATTGTTATGCTTATGTTAACTTATCCGAATAGAAATTATTTTGATATAGAAAGTTGTCTAAATTTTTTTATTAAAAACAACGGAAAGAGTCTTTTATGCAAAAAAGATATTAACACAACACCCTATTTAATGATGTTTGAAAAAGAAGATAACTTAGGTGAGCAAGTGATCAAGCACAATCTTTGTAGAAGACAAGATTATAGAAAAGTTTTTGAACTTTGCCATTTTATTTCAATTTTTAAAGTTTCTGAAATTGAAAAACTAAATAATAATTTGTATAATAATGATACAATTTATTATAAAGTAGACAAAGAAATATTTGATATTGATACTGTTAAAGATGCGGAACTATTTAATGAATACAAAAGAAAAAATAAAAATAATAGCTGAGATCGGCATTAATCACAATGGAGATGTAGAAATAGCAAAGCGTCTAATCGACGCAGCTATCGTTGCTGGTTGTGATTACGCTAAGTTTCAAAAGAGAACGCCTGATATATGTGTACCTGAATCTCAAAAGAATAAACTCCGAGAAACTCCATGGGGCACAATACCGTATATTGATTATAAAAAGAAAATAGAATTTGAAAAAGAAGCGTATGATCAACTCTACGATTATGCTAAGGATAAGCCTATTGAGATTTTTGCTTCTGTATGGGACAAACCATCAGTTGACTTTATGAAACATTACGGTGGTCCGATGAAGATAGGCTCTGCTTTAATTACAGACTTAGAGTTGTGTAAGCATGCAAGAGTAAACACTGATCTTTTAATCATTAGCACTGGTATGAGCACAGAAAAAGAAATTGAAGACTGTATTAATGCATGTAATCCTGATGTTATTATGCATACTAATTCTACATACCCATCACCTGTTGGAGAATTAAATTTAGATTATATTGAGTGGTTATCTAAAAAATGGGTTAATAAAGAGATTGGCTATAGCGGGCATGAGTTTGGGTTAGTTACTACATTTGCTGCTGTCGCTTTAGGTGCAACTTGGGTTGAAAGACACCTCACTTTAGACAGAACAATGTGGGGAAGTGATCATCTAGCTTCCGTCGAACCGCAAGGTTTTATTAAACTAGTCAAAGGTATTAGAGACATTGAGAAAGCTCGAGGAGGAAACAACCCTAGAATATGTTTGGGTGGAGAACTATCTAAAAGGAAGAGCTTAAGAAAATGAACATTTTTGTAGATATTGATGAAACAATATGTTATTATCAAGATGAACGCGACTATAATCTTGCTTTGCCTATCAAACAAAGAATTGATAAAATTAACAAACTATACGATGAGGGCAACAAAATAACGTATTACACAGCAAGGGGTAGCGTTACAAAAATCGACTGGTTTGAAATTACAAAAAAACAGTTAGACAGTTGGGGCTGCAAATATCACAAAATTAGCGTTGGAGAAAAGCCCGAGTATGATCTTTTGATATGCGATAAAGCTATTAACTCTGAGGAGTTTTTTAAAAAATGAAAATAGGTATAATTGGGCAAGGTTTTGTAGGGTCAGCAATTAGAGAAGGTCTTAAAAACTTTTATAAAGTTAATACTTACGATTTAAACCCAGAAAAATGTAATACCACTCATGAAGAAGTATGTAAAGAGTCAAATATTATTTTTATGTGCTTACCAACACCAATGAGGAGAGATGGCAGTTGTGATACTAGAATATTAGAAAAAGCTATTCAAGATGTTGATGAAACTTGTATTAAAACAAACAGACAGTCAAGCAGACCTATTTTAGTTATTAAGTCCACTGTAATACCCGGGACAACTGCGCGTATTGGAAAAAATTTCTTAAATAGAGAAGACGGAAATCCAGACATGCCTGTATGTTTCAGTCCAGAATTTCTAACAGAAGCAAACTCATTTGATGACTTTAAAAATCAGTCAAGAATTGTTATAGGCGGTCCACGTCCAGCAACAGGTACCATTAAACAAATGTTCAGAAAAGCTTTTCCAACAATCCCGATTATAAAGACAGGTACTAAAACGGCTGAAATGGTAAAATACTTTACTAACTGCTTTCTTGCAACAAAAGTAACTTTTGCAAATCAAATGTATCAAATATGTCTAGATAGTAACATAGACTATGATAAGGTTTGTGAATATATACTCCATGATGCTAGGATTGGAAAAAGCCACTTATCAGTCCCAGGTCCTGATGGTGACTTAGGTTTTGGAGGACACTGTTTTCCGAAAGATCTGGCCGCGATGATCGCTTTTGGTTCCGCAAATGATGGAGACACTAGCTTTTTAAAATCAGTTCAAGAATTTAATGATAAGGTTCGAATGATAAGAGACTGGGAACTTATGCAAGGAAGAGCAGTTAGCGATGATTAGTTTAGTGACAGGTGGCTGTGGTTTTATAGGAAGTCATATAGTAGACAAGCTTATTTCTTTAGGTCATGAAGTAAGGGTAATTGATGATTTGTCAGCCCAAGAGAATGAGAATTTTTATTATAATGATCAAGCTGAATATTGGAATCACGATATAGCTAAAGATGATTGTGGCTTAATTTTTAAAAACGTTGATTACGTTTTCCACCTCGCTGCGCGTAGTAGAATTCAGCCTACAATTGGATCGCCTAACGAATGTTTTGAAGTTAATGTGGTAGGTACGCAGAGAGTTCTAGAATGGTCTCGGTTGAACTCTATAAAAAGACTAGTATATTCAGGTACTTCATCTCTTTACGGTAAACAGAATACAATTCCGTTTACCCCAAATATGCCTGCTGATTGTCTTAATCCTTACTCTATGTCTAAATGGATGGGTGAGCAAGTATGTAAACTATACAGTCAACTTTATGGCGTTTCCAGTATCGTGTTGCGGTACTTTAATGTTTATGGTCCACGAGAGCCTTTAAAAGGTGAATATGCTCCAGTTATTGGTTTGTTTAAAAGACAGCACAGCACTGGGAATAAAATGACTGTCGTATCACCAGGAAATCAAAGAAGAGATTTTACTTATATTGATGACATTGTAGAAGCAAATATTTGCGCAATGAGATCGTCAACTATAGATATTCCTTTTAAAATTTATAACGTTGGTACAGGTAAGAATTATTCTATGAAACAAATTGTAAAAATAATTGGTGGTGAATACGAATTAATTCCGAAAAGACCGGCAGAAGTAAAAGAAACTTTAGCAGATATAGAATCTACAATGAGAGATTTGGGTTGGTTTCCAAATTTTAAACTTGAGGATAAAATAAATGACTACTAAGAAAAGAAAATTACCTTATACTCAATCAATTGTGATTGATGATATAAAAATAGGTTTAATTGCAGGTAACTTTGATGTAATCCATCCCGGTTACGTTAGATACTTTGAAGATGCAAAAAATCACTGTAAACATTTAATTATTGCGCTTCACGTTGATCCTACTATAGAAAGACCTGAAAAAATGAAGCCTATACTGACAAAAGAAGAAAGAACAGAAGTGCTGCTGTCAATAAAATACATCGATGAAGTTGTTCACTACAATACAGAATCAGAATTATTAGCATTACTGAAAAGAATAAAGCCACATGTTAGAATATTAGGATCAGATTACAAGGGTCGTAGTTTCACTGGAGATGATCTAGGTATCCCTGTTTATTTTCATAAAAGAAATCACGAGTGGTCAACAACAAGATTTAAAAATAAAATTACCGACCAAGTGCTTAAGCAAAGAGTGTAATGTAAAAAAATAAGCTTCTTGTTAATATTACTACAAGGAGTTAAAAATGAGCAAATTAAAAGTAGAAGATGTGGTCTTTCCAACACGAAAACCGCATATATCATTTTCTGAAGTTAAACAGTGGAAAGAATGTGCTTATCGTCACAAGCTAGTATACGTTGACAAAATAGAGATGTTTGAACCCTCACCTTTTCTTGACTTTGGAACAGCTGTTCATGAAGGCTGTGAAACTTTACTTGAAACAAAAAAAGTTGACAAACAAAAACTTCTAACTGACATTAAAGCTGCATGGGAAAAACATGGTTTTGATAATCCAAATTGGGTAAAGAAGCAGCCTGGGTGGTACAAATATGTACCAGTTGAAGAATGGTGTAATTGGGCTGATTTAATGTGGAGTGAGATTCCTGATTTTCTTGACGAAACATTTCCCGGTTGGGAATGTTTCAAAGCTGAGGAAGAATTATATGAGGAGGTTGAGGGCAAAGATATCTTTTTTAAAGGCTTCATTGACGGAATTATAAAAGTTCCAAAAAAGAAAGGTACTGGTCACAATTATTGGATTATTGACTGGAAAACAGCAGGTTCCTATGGATGGCGAAGAGACAAAAAACAAGATATAGGAATGACTGCACAGTTAATTCTATATAAGCATTTTTGGTCTAGAAAACACAACATTCCATTAAAAGATATTAGATGCGGTTTTGTACTTCTAAAAAGAGGCGGTAAGCCCGGAAAAGTTTGTGAATTAGTCACAGTGTCAGTAGGCCCTAAATCTCTAGCAAAAGGGATTAAAATCATGAATAACATGATCAACTCAGTTAGAAAAGGGTTTAATTTTAAGAATAAGCACAGTTGTCGTTATTGTCCATATCATAATACAGAACACTGTACATAAAAATTATTTACTCGTGTTAAAAATAGTTTAAAATTATATTAATTTTTGAGGACACATAATGGAAAATGAAAAACTTAAAGTACTTGTTTTATCTGATCATGCTTTGTCTACTAGCGGGGTTGGAACTCAAACAAGGCATCTGATCAACGGTCTACTAGAAAAAGGTGGTTACAAGTTTAGACAGTTTGGGGCTGCTTTAAAACACGCTGATTATAAAACTGTTGTTGTCAATGAAGACTTTGTTATTAAACCTATTGACGGTTTTGGTAATCCAGAATTAATTCGTGTTGCATTAGCAACAGAAAAGCCTGATATACTTTTTATATTCACAGATCCTAGATTTTTTATCTGGCTCTTTGAAATGGAAGATGAGATACATCAAGTCTGCCCAATCGTTTGGTGGCATGTATGGGACAATTACCCTTATCCAGAATTTAATGATGTGCTTTACCAGACAACTGATCTGATTAATTGTCATTCACACCTCACTTACACCATGGTCAGCGAAAGACACCCGGGTAAGACAAACTTTATTCCGCATGCCTTACCTGATAATATGTTTAGGAGGTTAGAATCAGAAGACATCACCAACTTTAAGGAAACTTTATTAACCAAGCAAAGAAAAGATCATTTTGTCGGTATCTGGGTTAATAGAAATGCCAAACGGAAGCGGCCCAATGATGTTTTAGTTTCTTGGAAGATGTTCTTAGATAATTTAGAAAAAGAACATGGGCATAGAAAAGCAACGTTAATAATGCATACTGAACCCACTGACAATGAAGGGCCTAATCTTTTCAAGACGTCAGAAATGTTAGGGATCCAAAACAATGTTTATTTTTCTAGAGAAAGACTGGACTTTGAAAAAATGAATGTGCTTTATAACGTCAGTGACTTTTGTTTAAATATTTCTTATGCTGAGGGATTTGGTTTGTCTACGTTAGAGGCGATGATGACAGGTACACCAATTATTGCAACCAAGACTGGAGGATTGACGCGTCAAGTTGTTGACCACCGCGACGGGTCAGAAAATGGAGTAGCATTAGACATTGATACAAAAAGTTTAGTGGGTAGTCAAACAGTTCCCTATATTTACGAAGATTACGTTGATCCCAGTAATGTTGCAAAAGGAATGATGAAGCTTTATAACAAGACTGATGAAGAAAGAGTAGCTTTATCTCAAAAAGTTTGGGATTACGCACATACAGAATTTGCAATGCAGAAAACTGTTGATCTTTGGGATGAAACACTAAGAAATATTCATAAAACATGGCGTGACGATCGTCAAAACTGGACATTAAAAACATATTAAGAGGAAAAAATGCCGAAAAAGAGAGTTTTATTAAGAGCACCACTGTTAACAGTTAGCGGTTATGGAGTTCATTCACGTCAAATATTTGAATATCTTTATGAGCAATCTGATGTCGACCTACATGTTGAAGTTTTAAACTGGGGACAGACGTCTTGGATGATTAACACAGAAAGTGAAAACGGTTTAATCGGTAAAATTATGAGTTGTTCTAAAAAACTAGAACCACCTTATGACTATACTTTCCAAGTTCAGCTTCCTGATGAGTGGAATCCTAGATTAGGTAAGAAGAATATAGGGATATCAGCATTTGTTGAGACAGACCGTTGTAATCCAACTTGGATATCTAAATGCAATGAGATGGACTTAATTGTCGCGCCTTCTACTTTTACAAAAGAAGTTGTAACGCGCTCTGGTTATGTCACTAAACCATTCTATGTTGTGCCTGAATGGTTCAATTCTTTTTTAAATAAAGATATAGAGAGTGATCTACAGGTGGTTGCAGAAGAAAAATTTAACTTTGTCACTCCTTTTAATTTGATGCTCCTAGGACAGATCACCGGTCACGATCCATGGTCTGACCGTAAAAACATATTTTTTACAATCAAATGGTTTTTCGAAACTTTTGCTGACCGACCGGACGTGGGATTAATACTCAAGACTAACAGTGGAAAATCTACGCTTATCGATAAAAGAATAACAGAATCAGTTGTTCAGGGATTGATTAAAGAAACTAGAAAGGGTCCGTTTCCTAGAGTGCATCTCTTGCATGGTAATTTGACATCAGAAGAAGTTGCTAGTTTGTATCATCATCCTAGAGTTTTTGGTTTTATCAGCGCGACTCGTGGAGAAGGCTACGGTTTACCATTAGTTGATGCAGCTGCGTCAGGAGTGCCTGTATTAGCAACTAATTGGTCTGGTCATCTTGAGTTTTTAAAAGAAGGATTATTTACTGGTGTGGATTATAAACTCAAAGATATCCCAAAGAATAAAATTGACAATAGAATATTTTTTGAAGGAACGAAATGGGCAGAAGTTGACGAGACTGATTTTAAGAAAAAGCTTAGAGCACTTTTCGAAGATATGGATACAGCACGCAATAATGCTGTAGAATTAAAAGACATAGTACAAGCCAAGTTTAGTAAAGAAGCTGTGTCTAAAAGGTATACTCAAATTTTAAAGAAACATTTTAGGTGGTAGAATTGTTTTCAACAAATATTTTAATAGGCGTAATAATATTTCTTTCTTTTTTATTGATTGTTAGTTTATATTTCTTATTTAAGTTTTCAATAATACTAATACGCGTTGAAGACTCAATTGAATCTTCTTTGGATGTCTTAGACGAAAGATATAAGAAAATGACAGAAATATTAGAAGTGCCTGTGTTTTTTGATTCTCTTGAAGTGAGAAATTGCATTGCTGAAATTAAAAGATCACGTGATGCAATTCTTTATGTTGCTAATTCATTAACTCAAAAGAATCAAGGCGCTAACATAGCAATCGAAGCTAAAGAACCAAAACCAAAAGAAGATAATGATGGCAACTAAAAAAACATTTAAAGGAAGAATAGCAGTAAAAAAGAAAAGCACAGCTAATATTGTTGATGACCC
>JAAHTH010000606.1_pt2 | contig 14559 bp, 25 predicted proteins | sample 6116091 | NCBI WGS metagenome assembly JAAHTH01 (sample SAMN13939990, study PRJNA603662) | sponge metagenome | isolation source: marine sponge | host: Mycale hentscheli | place: New Zealand | collected 2006
CTGCAACACCCCCTGGCCCGGCCCCTATAAGCTGTCAAAAGGAGTGCTCTGTAATTGGTTTAGATTTTATGAGTATGTTTAAAAGCTTTGGCAAGGGTGGATATGCAGATAAGAACGTAGCTACTGTATTGGGTGCTAATTGGAGTATACAGCCTTTTGAAGAGAGATTTGATTCTTTGTATTCAGGAGTAGCTATAAGCTTAACTCTATCTTCTGCCTTTGGATATGTAAGATGCGATATACCTACTAATAGAGTATCTGACGGAGAAATGATATACGATGACTACCAAGCCAGAATAGAGGCCATTGAAGGAGTCGTAGTGGATGAGAATTGTGCAATAGAAGATTTAAATAATTTATAATGAGTATACTAGATAAAGCGAGCTTAATACAAATCCCTAGCGGTTATAAGAGTGGGACATTATACTCAATAAAGCCTAATAGTGCCGACGGCGACTTTGATTTCTCTCGTTCATCAAGTGCCACAAGGGTAAATGCAGAGGGGTTGATAGAAACTGCAAAAGTTTTAGGTACAACTGAATTAGTTACTAATGGGGATTTTGCCGATGCTTCTTGGTGGACTTTTGAAAGTGGTGTAAGTGTATCAAACAATAAAGCGAATTTTAATACTGCATTAACTAATTATGGTATTTATAAAACAAATTTGTTAACATCGAATAAGTTTTATAAAGTTCAATTTGAGATAACAGATTACACAAGTGGCGGTGTGCATTTTAATATCGGAGGTGTTGTTAATGGCTCATTTAATTCTGTTGGTGTTAAAACTTTAGTCGTTAACTCTTTGAGTGGCACAAATGTATTTGGTATTCAATCAGATTCTGGTGGTGCAGTTTTGTCGATTACAAACGTATCTGTAATTGAATATATTGAAAACGATGTACCTCGCTTGGATTATAGCGGTGGTGCAACTTGTGCGAGTTTATTGTTGGAGCCGCAGAGGACAAACTACCAGCCTTATTCAACAGTTTTCAGTAGTTGGAGCGTTGTTGATTTAACAGTAGGTTTAAATTATGGATTAAGTCCAGATGGTTTTAATAATTCAGTATTGCTTACAGAAGGAACTGGAAGTACACAACATAGAATTTTTAAAGGAAGTCCAGCCAGTTCTGATATTTATACGTTAAGTTGTTTTGTAAAAAATAAAGTTGGAAATCGTCAAGCGTATATTGATATGGGTGCAGTTACTGGTTTTTTTAATTTTGATACTAAAACAATGTTTTCTGCAGCAGGAACTACAAGTGTTGAAAGTTGGTCTAATGGTTGGTATAGGATTTCAGTAACAAGTAATACTAATATTACACCATCAGCTATTTTTTTAGGTACTGGAAAAAATAATAATGAAACATTTCAAGGAGATGGTAGTTCAGCTATTGAATTTTTTGCACCACAAATAGAACAAGGAAGCTATCCTACATCTTACATACCAACACAAGGTAGTGCAGTAACTCGCACAGCCGATGTCTGCAACAATGCTGGGACTTCAGCGACGTTTAACGACTCGGAAGGGGTGTTGTTTGCAGAGATAGCAGCGTTGGCAGATGATTTAACAAATAGAGGAATTACAATAAGCGATGGCAGTGTAAACAATAGAGTAACAATGTTTTACACAAACGTGAGTAATGCTATACAAGTTAAGGTTGTTGTAGGAGGTTCAAATTCTTTAAATAGTTATATTACTATACCCAATATCTCTTTATACAATAAATTTGCACTAAAGTACAAACAGAATGACTTTAGTTTGTTTGTTAATGGATTTGAATTAATAACAGATACAAGTGGTAATACTTTTTCTAATGGTACTTTAACTGAATTAGCATTTGATAGAGGAGATGGAGGGGAAGATTTTTATGGAAACGTAAAACAACTAATATACTTTGATGAGGCTTTGAGTGATGAGGAACTATCGGATTTGACTGGACAAGCGAATTTAAGTTTTAATAATTTAGCAACATTCTACGGATATACAATATTATAATTATGGCAGAACCAACAATACAACTAGGTAACGGAAACTGGGCCGGCAAATCAGATAGTTTGCTAGGATTCAGCATACAAAATGGTAGATTCTATGAACAAGAATTTACATTCAATAGAACTACAACTGGAACATACACAGACAAAGACGGCTATATCCAAGAGATGCCGTATAATTTACTTCAGCAATCAAATGATTTTGATACTACTTGGATAATAGGGGCAAGTGCTTTAGATTTAACAAGCGGTCAGAGTGGATACGATGGAAGTAATGACGCTTGGCTACTAAAAAAGAATACAAGCGGTTCAAGATATATTCAACAATCAATTACAAGACCTTCAGGTCAATATAGTTTTAGTGTATACTTAAAAGCTGAATCTACTGATTGGGTTTATATTTGGGCATATGATGGCTCAACTACGGTAAATGCTTACTTTGATTTAAATAATGGTATTGTCGGTAATACGTCAGGATTAGATTCAACAAATGTTGTAAGTGTTGGTAATGGATGGTATAGATGTACAATAACATTTACACAAGCTATAACAAGCGTAAGAATATATCCTGCGTATGCAAATGGTAGTATTTCAACCGGAACAGATAACGGCATCTACATACAAAACGCTCAAGTAAACAAAGGCACATCCGCAAAGACATATTTTCCAACGACAACGAGGTTAAATATGCCTCGCGTTGACTACCTTAACAACTCCAATGGCTCACTAATTTTAGAACCTCAGCGAAGTAATTTAGTTAACTATTCGAGTGATTTTAGTGAGTGGGATATTTCAACAGAGAGTACGTCGACAATGACCGTTACTCCAAACTATACAACTGCTCAAAATGGGCTTTCTGCATCGAGACTTGTAGCGACACGACCTTCCACAGATTTTCGTTCTATAATTTCCAATTATGTTACTAATACAAATACAGCCACTAAGAGCGTATACATTAAAAATAATAATGCTGGGAATGTAGATATTAATATTTCAGACCAAGCAATAACCGTTACCGATACTTGGCAAAGATATGAATTAACAAATAATTATCCACACGCTACAATAGGGTTAAGATACGCGGGAGCTGCATTGAGTTGTGATATTTCAATAGCTGGATATCAATTTGAACTCGGCAGCTACGCCACAAGCTACATCCCAACTTCAGGCTCATCCGTTACAAGGAATGCGGATGCGTGTACTGACGGAGGTGACGCATTAAGGTTTAACGATAATGAAGGGGTATTGTTTTTTGAAGCTGCAAGATTAAATGAGGCAGATACATCTTCTGTAATTATATCAATAAATGATGGAAGTTTAACAAATTGCATAGCACTCTATTATAATTCATCTGGTATTGCTTACGATATATTAAATTCAACTGGAGAAAGAAGTGGTAGTTTTTCTATGAGTGCAACCAATCAAGCTAATTTTAATAAAGTAGCTTTAAAATATAAAAATCAAGACATATCTCTATTTGTGAATGGAGTCAAAGTAGATGTAAATAGCGGTACTCTAAGTTTAAGTGGTTTAAATTCTTTGGAGTTCAATCACGGAAATGATGCTTTTGATTTCTACGGCAAAGTAAAACAACTAAAAGTATATGACACCGCATTATCAGACACAGAATTAGCTATATTAACTGGAGGTACTGCTACAGTATATAACTGGGTAGACAGTAGCTCTAATAGAATAATAAACGAAAACGGAGACACAATAATATTTACATAAAATGAGTGAAAAACAAATAAAAGACTTAACTGAAGTAACTAGCTTAAATAGTGGAGACGTATTCGCTATAGATAATACTTCTAATAATACAAGAAAGATAACTAAATCTAACCTAGAGGCTTCTCTTTCAGTATCTGCAAGCCCGGCCGGAAGTGATGAGCAAATACAATTTAACGATAATGGCTCACTAGGAGCTAATAGTAACTTCGTTTTTGACGGAACACACTTAGGTATAGGAGTATCTAACCCTACAGCAGAGCTACATATAGTATCTCATGGTATAGACGATACTGTATTTATATGTAATAGTAATACTGGTTCTGAGGCCTCACCAGTAATCAACATGAAAAGAGATAGTTCTACTCCTAGTAACGGAGATTATTTAGGACAATTCAAATTTCAAGGTGAGAACGACATAGGACAACAAGTAGTTTACGCTAAAATTACAGCTAAGATAGGAGATATAACCGACGGAACTGAAGACGGACTGATAGAAATGGCATTAAAGGTAGACGGAACTAATTTAATAGTGTCTAGACAAACGGCAAGTGCATTGAAGTTAATAAACGGAAACGGACTAGAGGTAGAGGGTAATATAGGAGCGGGACTAACTAACGCAAGTGCATTCGTAGACATAGCTGCTGGGACTACATCTAACGCACAATTAAGATTTAGAGCGGGTGTAGACCCTAGTTCTCCTCAGGCTGGCGAGATGTGGTATGACGGTGTTAATCTTAAGTTTTACGATGGAGCTCAAACAGTTATACTTGTTTAATGTATATATATTAAATGAGCATTACTTTAAATAACGCACAAATCAATAGAATTAACACATTACTTAAGTGTTTACCTATCAGTTCTAGGCCTATAGTAGATATGATAGTAGAGGAGTTTAATAATGGTGAAGTAATTAAAGAAGATAAGAAATGATATTTAAGAAATACGAGTTTAAAGACGAGGAGACATATTTAGAAGCTAGGAAAGCTATATGTAATGAAGAGGGCATCCTTCTTAATGATGTGAGCTCCTTAGTCGAACTCGGCCACCTATGTTTAGAGACAGACGACGAAGGTTTATGTGTAAATAAGAGCACAACGTATGCGGTGGATATATTATGGAGAAACGAAATAGAGAGCTTTGCTCAATATGAAGTGTATCCTGACCCCATAGGAATCCATACGTTTGCGGGACAAGATGCTAACTACTTAGCTCAATTTTGCCTAAAAAACCCTGATAGCCCTTACTGCTTAATTCCAGACGTATTTTAATGAAATCCTACTTATACGCCATATTGTCGGCCGTAGTTTATTTCTACGCACCAATCGGAGGGCTTATTATGACTGTGGCCATAGTAACCCTACTCGATACTGGTTTCGGTATATGGAGAAGTTATAAGTTAGGTCGTGAAATAAAGTCAAGATTGCTTAGAGTGGGATTAGGTAATAAATTAATACCATACATATCTATTGTCATGTTAGTGTACATGTCAGACGTATTTATAATAAATGACTTATTAATTAACGCAATATCAGTTAATTTCATGGCGACAAAATCTATAGCATTAGTTTTAATAGCTATAGAGGTTAAGTCTATGGATGAGTCCTTTAAGGAAGTGAAAGGATATTCATTTGTCAATAAAATAACAAAAGTTTTAATTTATCTAAAAGATGCAAAAAATAAGATTAAAAACAGTTAGTAGATACATATGTAATAAGGACATTTTTCTATCTATAATGGTGGTAATAAATATGTGCTTAATGTATATAATAACGAATCCAAGAAGCAAAGTGGTGAGCGATGTTAAATTGGTTAAGTTAAGTGATACAAAAAAAATCAAACAAGCTATAGATAGCATAGAATTAAAATTAGATACGATTAGGATACATTATGAGAATAAAATTTCTGACTACAATATCATTCCTACTAACGAGCGGCTTAAGCTTTTCTCAGACCGCATTAATAAGAACTAACGGAGATACGGTTATAACTATATCTATAGAGCAAATGGATAGGATATATACAGAACTAATACAAAAAGACAGAATGGAAGAGGAACTCGAAATAAACCTCTCTAAGGAACTTAAATACATTGAGCTAATAGATAGCACTCAAAATGATATAAAAGCCCTTAAAACGCAAGTAAACGGCATTATAGAAGATAACAAGCAACTACAGAAGTCTAACAATAAAAATAGATACAAATTAACTAGGTCTAGAAAGATAAATCTAGGGTTAATTATATTGGTAGTTATCCAAGCAATAATCTAATAGTTATTGTATTTTCTACTATAATTCAATAGACACAAAAAGGCTTATGTTTGTCAGTTTGTTGTCATATTTTATACATATTTTACATAAAGTTTAAACAAAAAAAAGCCCCTATATTCCTATAGAGGCTAATTTATTATATAAGTGTTTAACTATAAATCAATAAGGCAGTTAATAGCTGTATGACCTCCGATTACTACACCACATCCAATAGCTTGTTTTTTAAAGTTCTTAGCGTATGCGGCAGCGTATGACTTTCCATCTACTCCACAACCTACTTGCATTCCAAAAATCTTAAAATTTCTACCTACATTCCACTCAGTATACGCCTGAGTATGAATATGACCCTGAACAGTAGACATCATGTCATTTTTAGACTTAGTTCTAGCTGTTCCACCTTCTCCATGTACATATTGAACTCCGTCATAGACTACTCTTTCTGTCCAATTCCAACTAGTGCCTAATACTTCATTATAATCCTTAATCCATCTAGCGGGGATTTGACTATCAAAAGCTTTTCTCATTATAATTCTATCATGATTACCTACACACACGTCAGCTACTGGGAATTCTTTAGCCCATTTCTTAATTTCTGTTATAGCTACGTCTAGTTCATCACCTCCGCCCATTCCGTCGGGGTCTGTAGCGTGAAAAGATGAGTAATGATTGTCAATTATATCTCCTATAAATACAACTTGATTACAATTATAGTTAGCGTATACTTCTTTACAATACTCAAAGTATCCATCTAATGTAAATGGAGCGTGCAAATCTCCTATAACTAGTATTCTTTTTTCGTCCTTAGTTATGTTCTCGTATGCGGCTCTCTTGTTTCCGCTTAATCTCGGTCTAATCTCTGTCATAATTTTCGTTTTTTACTGTGAAACTTGGGCACGCCTTTGATGAAAATTCATTATGGCCATGCGTAGTTATTTTATTGTTTAATTTGGATTTGATTCTTTTTATTAATTTTATTATTGATTCTTTTTGGTATGGTGTTCTGGTGTCTTTTGGATTCATATCTTCATCGACACCGCCAATATAGCATACATGAATAGTGTCTCTGTTGTGACCTCTGACTCCAGCACCCATTCTTTCGATGGGTCTACCAGCTTCTATATCTCCGTTGAGTCTTATAATATAATGATATCCTATATCTGACCAACCTCGTCCGTTAACGTGCCAACCTCTGATAGTTTTTGAGTCTATATCTTGACCCTCTACAGTAGCTGAGCAATGTATAACAATTCTATTAATTTCTCTCATAGTCTATAAATAAAGTTATTACTCCTAGAAATATACTAATTCTACTGAATGAAAAGTCCTCGTCTGGTGATACATATTCCCAACCTATTGAGAATCTATCATGCGGCCAATGAAAGGCCATTGCTACTCTATAATTCATTATTTATACCCTAATAAAGATTTAACTTTAGGGGCTAATACATTCTTTCTAAATCCCCATTTTTTACCTCTAAGCTCTTCGTTTTGAGACTGAATCTGTCTATTACTTCTCATGATTCTCTCTACTTCCATATACTTCTCAGATATAACTAAGGCCGCAAGTACATTAACTCCGTACACGTCCTGAAGTGCTCTTCTGATTAATTTCTTTGGATTGTCTCTCATTTCTGGGTTTTCTGTCAATAGTTGCTTTACTTGTTTTGTTGTGTTCATTTTTATTTGTTTTTAATAGTTAAAAGTCTCTTTTAGTGGTTTAATCTTGTTTTGTGCGTTAAACTCTACACATAAATCTAAATGCTGTCTGTAAATAGATTTGTTAAATTCGCAAGCATTCTCATACTGTTGTATATTATTAATGACAGTAGAGTGGTCTCTACCTCCGAATATCTTGCCTACCTCTTTTAGTGTTAAGTTATTTACATTCTTAACAAAATACATGATTAAATTCCTTAAATCTTGTATACCTTGCTTTCTACTTCTGCCTTTAACTTCACTTATAAGCTCATGAGTGGTTATTTCTCCGTATAATGACATTATAGGCTTCGTGTCTACGAACTTATCTGCTATCATATACATTAAAGAATCTGTATTTTTTACGTCCTTTATTTGTACACTTATATCGTAAGTCTTAAGTAGTGGGATTATGTATGGATTCATTGCATTCATTTTGTTATTTACTTTTAATTAGTCCAATAATATCTCTAGCGTAACTCCAAGTGTTATGAGAGTAATAAGTATCGCAAGAGTCAGCGTGCAAGTTAATCTCAGGAATATGTAGCTTATAGCCAGTATAGGTTTTTGTACCGCCGGATGTATTGTATGGTAAACCACTATCTCTCCATTTGGTTTCACTCCATTCCCTAAGAGTATGCTGGATACCAAGGTCAGTCAATAATTTAGAGATTGACTTTAGTGATGGCATCCTACCTCTATCATCTGACTTGTTTAGTAGAGAATTATACGTCTTATTGTTTGTTAATTTTGTCATTTTGTTTGTTTGTTGGTACAAATATAATGTATATTTTTATAATACAAAGTATTTTTTTATTTTTCTAAAGTATTTATAACATTATCTCTAACGTATTGCACCTTATCTCGCATAGACTCTACGACTTCCTCGTCATAATCTACGTTAAATATTTTTATTCTATACTTAGATTCTACTGATTCATAACTAACAGCATCTCTTTCTATGCTTTCTGGAGTATCCATTAGCACATATACTAACTGAGCCTTTTTAAGACCGGTTAAGGCCATATAAGTCTGAAGTTGATAGTAATAATCCTTATTAGGTATTTCGTCCTCAAATAAAGGGAATGTAAAGCAGTCCCAGCTAGATTTAATATCTATTATAGTGTCATCTAATATAACGTCAGGAGTTCCACAGAAATGACTATCCTCGAAATACTCCTCATTCTTTTCGGCAAATAACCAACCTAATTCGGTAGCAGCGTAATCTATAGCGTTATCTTCTACAGATATTCCTTTCCTAAGGTATTTGTTATCTATGTTCTTTTTAACTCCGTAGATTTGCTCTTTGTACCAATCTTGGACATAGCTTAAAGCTGTCTTAGATAAAGCCCCGTCTTTTGAACGGGACTTTGTCATTAGTTTACCTGAAGCAGAAGCTCTTATCTTAAATCTCATTTGAAAGGATATTTTTCAGCATTAACCTTAGATATAGAATAGTGCTCTTTTATCTTAGATAATGTAATCTTTTTAGATATAGCTGACCCCCATATCTTATCACCTTCGTTAATCCATGGCTTATTAGATTTAGTTGATTCACTAGCAGCGTTAGCGTCGTCATCCTCTGCCTGAAGGCCTAAAAGTGACTGCAAAGTGTAACGTCTGTAGTAAGTTACGGCAGAACCTAACTTCTGAGGGTCTTGTATTTGAGGTAATTCCATAGAACTAGTAACAATATCTCCAGACTCTACGTCTATAATCTGTGAAGATACCTCGCCTTTTAATATAGGCTGCAATAACAATAGGCCATTCTTTTGCAGTAATGGCTCTACATGCTTAAGTAGTCCGTTAATGTCGAAATACTTTGATTTAAAGAAAGGATTTGTAGTATCCTTTGAGATAATGCCTATCTCTTTTTTTACTTCGTTTAATTTGTTGTATAAATTCATGATACAAATATAGTTAAATTATTTAATTATTCTAGTTTATTTTAGTATTCATATAGAAGTTTACCTATTGGCTCTATATCTATCTCCTCTTCGTCATCATAGATAGTTAATCCGAACGTATCGAACTCATCCTCGTCGAATCTACCTTCATACATAAAGATACTACCTATAGTAGACGTTATAACAACCTCTCCGGCTATATAACCTCCGTCCTCGTAATATAAATCAATCTCTACTAATTCTACTCTTCTAAAGCTGTCTTTGTCTGTGACTTTTAAGTTTAACATTTTTATTTTTGTTTTTATTTATTGTGCAAATATAATGTAATTTTTGATATTGTCAACAAAACTTTTTTATTATTATTATTTGTCGTATCATTGAATCAATGAAAACCTAATAAAGATTTGTTTTTTGTTGTTTATTGTAAGGGGGCTTAATTGCCCCCTTTTTTATTTCATCTTATTTCGTACATAGATGAATAGTTAATTAAAGATTTCTCCATTGTCTTGGCTTTAGTTATAGATAATCTAATTAAATCTAACATTAAATCCTCATTCTTTGAGTTGATATTTCTATCGCCTCTTATTATTGAATTTAACGTATGCTCGCTATAACCGTTTTTCTCAGCTACTTCTTTTCTTTCAGACTTAGTCGTAGTTGATAAGATTATATTTTTCATTTGGGTTGATAATAATGATTTGAATTTCATAATAAAGAAGCTACCATTATTGTCATGTTAAATAAAGTTAATGCTGTGATAAATACAGCTACTCTTACTAATTCTTGTTTTTTCATTTTGTTTAATTGTTTATTTATTTAATATTCTACAGCACTATAATCTATGCCGTTTAAGTGCTCAATATAGAGCTTTCTCTTTCCGTTCTCATCTATATACAACATAGCATCACCATAAATAACATTTGCCCATCTATAATTTGCTATAAATGTATTGTCGTTTAATCTAGTTATCTCGGTTAATGTCTCAGGGTTTCCGCCGGGATTAGATAGCGTAGTCATTACTATGTAAGGTAGGTTGTTAAAATCAGTAGATATCGTCATTTCAAATATTCTGTTAGTCCCCTGAATATATTTATACGTATCCTCAAACTCATATATACTAAGTTGATTAAGCGATGACGGAACTGGTGTTGATTCTCTACCGCAAGAGGTGAATAGAGTTGATAAGATAATTAATGATGTAAATAGATTTTTTGTTTTGTTCATTTTATTTTATTTATTAAGTTTTATGTAAATTAATTCTACTATAGATAAAGCTCCGACCATAAACAATATATAAGCTTGGCCATACCTCTCTATGTATACTAACATTAAAGAAAGTATTACGTTAAGTGATAATACTGTGAGTATTGATTCTTTCATATTTATTATTTTTTAATTGTTTTGTACTGCAAATGTATACAAAAAATCTAAATAGCAAATAAAAAAGTATTTTTTTTAATTTATTTTTATTGTGAGTCTGTCTTCGGTGCTCTTTCTGCTATGTATAGTTATAGATTCTACTATCTTATAGCCGTCATTTTCGAATAATATGTCTTCAATCATTTTAACCATGGCCACACAATTAGAGGCATCTAATGGCCTAGACTTAAATTCAAAGTAATAACTAACATTATACTTATTATCTTTTGAGAACACTTTATTGAATTGAGATTTAACTACATTTATATAGTTATCCTTTATCTTTTTACGCTGAGTCCAATGAATACCTGAATACCATTTATTTAATGATACTTTAGGTAGGTTATTTAATACTATTACCATAGTACTATATATATACCAATGTGGTTAAGCATATATTCTAAAAAATATTTACATAAAAATACATCAAATTAAATCATTGATAATCAATATGTTAATGCACATGCAATGCACATGCAATACAAGTGCAATGCAAGTTTATTTTAAAAAGTACTTGATTATAAAAAAATTGATTATATATTTGCATCAACAAACAACAAAAAATGAAAGAAACAAAGAGTTTTAAACTACCTTATTTCAAGTTCGAAGTATCGGACTGGAATGTAGGAACTATTCAGGACTGCTCAAGAGAGAGCAAAGGATTATTTATTGATTTATGTGCCCTATATTGGGCTCGATTAGGTGAGCTAAATTTAAGAGGTGCTGTCAATAGATTACACCTAAAAGATGAGAGCGAATTTAGTGAGCTTATAGAGGAAGATATAATACAGATTTTAGATGACGAAATAGTCATACAGTTTTTAGATGAACAAATGTCAGAATTCAATCAAGTTATCAACAAAAGACGTAAGGCAGCTCAAAAACGTTGGAGTGGGAATGCTGATAATCAGGCAGTTAATGCACATGCAATGCACATGCAAAGCAAAAGCAATGCACATGCAATGCTATTAAGAGAAGAGAAGATAAGAGAAGATAAAGAAAAAAGTAATAAAAAAGAAAGTTTGAAACAAAAAGTTAGTACCGATAAAATCGACTACGATAAACTTTTAGCTCTCTACAATCAAACCTTAGGGAAACAGTCAAGAGTAGTAAACGCTAAAACTCGGAAACAGATAAACGCTAGACTCAAAGAAGGTTATACTAAAAAAGATATAGTCTTAGCTTTGAATAATGCTGCTGGAGATAGCTTTCATATGGATAACAGCTACAAGTATCTCACCCTAGAGTTCATAAGTAGAGCGGATAAGCTAGATAAGTTCCTAAACGCTAACCAATACAAACTAAAAACAACAAACTTAATTTAAAGCCACTAAGGAATTAAAACAGAGTGAGAGGTATGAATACACCAAAAAAGAATTAAAGTGCCTTAAACGAGCTGTAAATAGCCTTAAATCGAATAATTAATAACAACAAATGAGCATATTTAAAGATAACAACGAAATAGTAGACGAACTTATCAATCTACAGAGACATGGATTACCAAGAGGAGCTAACATAGGTTTAGAGTCCTTTGATAACCAACTGACATTCGTAGAGGGTGGATGTACTGACATAACCGGTTACCCTTTCTATGGAAAGAGTTTAGTAGCTAAGGAGATATTAGTAGCCTTATCTGTCAATAAGGGATGGAAGATATGTATGTACATGCCAGACGATGGAGGAGATACAGAGGTGATATCTAACTTAATCCATAAACTAACCGGGAAGACATTTGACAAGGAGTATCCTAACGCTATAACCGAAGCCGAGATAGTAAAATACTCTAGATTTATACTAGATAAATTTAAGTTCATTAGCTCTGCAAAAACACTAGAGCCTACAGCATTTTGGAACTATGCAAAAGAAGCTAAATGTAACTCGGCTGTTATAGATAGTTGGAACTATATGAATCATGAAGGAGAGCCAACGAAACCAGATTACTTAAGAAAAATATTATCGTATAGAAATAGGTTTTTTGAGACTAACAAAATGCACAGCTTTATCATTATTCACCCTAAGAATCCAGACGCAAAAGCTATAGCTAATGGAGGCCTAAAAAGACCTAGTGTTTATGATTTAATGGGTGGGTCAGAATGGAATAACAATGGTAAAAATATAATGGTTATACATAAAAACTCTAAGGAGAATCATGAGCCATATAACATCCATATAGATAAAGTAAAGCCTAAGTATTACGGAAACATAGGTGAGTTAACTTTGATGATGGATTGGTCTAAGCAACGATTCTATGAATACGAGCCAGTCATAAATAGAAAAACTTACGCCTACGGAGACCCTGAAGAGGCCAAAGACCCACTACAACAAATGAAGCCGCAGCAATACGACTTAGATAACCCTTTTTAAATAAAACAATGAACAAGATATCAGAACAAAATAAAATAATAAGAGAAGCAAGGGCCGTTATATCTAGTGCGGACGCATCTTTACTTAGACAAGCTGGATTTAAACTAGGAGACCCTAGTACGCATTCAGTAAAGGTAAACCCTACCAAGAAAGCTAATTTAGATAAGTTGCAAGATTTACTACACTATACGACCTATTTACAACATGATAACAATCAACTACATGAATCCATAGGTAAACTTAATCAAGATATAGCAATACTAAAACAGACCATTCATAAAGCAAGAGTAGAGTTCGCTAAACTAAGTAAAATAAAAGACTTATAATGTGGAAAACTGCAAGAGTTAATCTAGTGTAGGTTTAGTTAATTATACTATATTTGTACTAACAAAGCATGGGAAACTATAGGATGTCAAATGGGGATAAGGTTAGTAAGTCAGTAATAGACTCACGAACTAGAGAGGCTAAGAGATTAGTCTTAAGTATTCAGTTTGATGAGCATGGCTACAACTTTTGTGAGATATGTACACGAAGTGGAGGAGTTAGGTTAGATTGCTCTCATACAATAAGCGTAGATAAAGCTCAAAAGACCGGAATGTCTGAGCTTGCTTGGAGTGTAGATAACATAAGAATATTATGTAGAGAATGTCACAGAAAGCATGATAAGTTATGAAAGGACTAATAGAAGTAACTGCTACAAAAGGCAAAAAGACATTATCCTCTGAGGTGTATGGAGATACAGAGAACGAGGAGACATTGAAGGCTAGATTAATGAACAGATACAAGGTAGTTCATGGAGAAAGGCCACAATGGAAAGTAACAAATATTAAATTAAATAAAATAATACAATGAACAAAAAACAACAACAGAAACATTTCGAAAGCATGACTAAAAAAATGAGTAAAGTCATGTTTAGTAAAGGAGACGATTACGCTAATGAGGACAGACTCAGTAACTTTAAACTAGCTGGTACTATATCTGGAGGTAATGCAGAAACTAACTGCTTAAACCTAATAGGAACTAAAGTAGCAAGGCTAGGAGTTTTAATTAACTCTAAGGGGAATAAACCTAATCACGAAAGTATTGAAGACAGTATCTTAGATTTAGCTAATTATGCTATTTTATTAATAGAGCGGGAGAGGGGCGGGGGGGGGGGGGGGGGGGGGGGGGGGGGGGGGGGGGG